>OLPA01001650.1_pt1 | contig 18095 bp, 22 predicted proteins | sample 1672811 | NCBI WGS metagenome assembly OLPA01 (sample SAMEA3136726, study PRJEB25190) | human gut metagenome | biome: human gut; feature: human-associated habitat; material: faeces | place: Austria | collected 2013
AAAGAAAGAAAAAAGATTTAAAAAACAAACTTGACCATCTAAAATACCGCACACATATGATAGAATCATTTCAAAAGGATCCCTTATTATGTTCATGCGGCAATCTCATGAAATGTGAATATATATATGATTCTTTTGAAGGAAGTACCCCTAATGACAGACTCTACAGGGAAAAATGCATCAATGAATGCAGACGACTGTCCTTGGACAGACGAAGAAATTGATGAAATGATTGCAGAAGATACACTTATCGAAATGAAGTGTACTGCTTGTGGTCATATTGACAATGTTCCTGACTGGATCATTGGTGAATTTGCGGAAGAATATAGAATGTCCGGTAAACATGGTGAAGTAGAAATAGAATTTCCTGTATGTAACGGTCCTATGAGAAGAGTTAGGTAACTGTTATATAACACAGGGTAAAAAAATTCATACTAGATCACACAAACATATCATAGTGTTTTGGTATGATTTTTATATACTATCTTTCTTGACGCATCCAAATTCTTAATAGATAAAAAAAAAGAAAAGTAAACGGGCGTCGCTTACTTTTCCTACGTCATTCAATGAATATAGTTGTCAAAAAAATATCTAAGAGAAGAATGACTTTATAATCTTCTTTGATTACACTTTCATTTTACATATCTTTTATGAATTGAAAATGAAATTTATAGATTTTGATAACTATTTTCATATATTTTTTCATTTATGATTTAGTGTATGCAAATTATTTTCATCGATGTGCTTGAATAAAGGAAATATTTTTTAATTCAATTTCATTAAAATACTCTGACATATGATTATTCATCATTTCTGATGTCAAAGTTTCATCTGCACTATACCAACTTTTAGATTTAAAATAGTCTGCAATCTCAGGTGTTTTAAACGTACAATGATGTCTGGCATAAATTTCATTAAGTCCTAACCGTAACTGAGAATCATCTTTATTTTCTAAATCAGCTTCTGTAAGAAGTTCTGTATCACTATGAGCAAATATATATTCATCCTCATCTGTATTTTCTTCTACTGTTGTTTCTATTTTTTCATTTACAATAACTTGAAGGGCTTTTTCTTTACCAGATTCACTAGTACAAATTATTTTTGTCTTACCTGATGATAAAGCCGTAATTTTACCATTTGTATCTACGATACATATTTTTTCATTTTTCGATTGATAAGTACATTTAAGATTAGTTTGAATGGTATATTCATCTCCAATATTTAATGTAACTTTACTTTTTTCTAAATGTAATGGTTTTTCAACATGTTGACTAACAAGATTATCTGGTGAATAAGATGGTTTATTTCCTTTAAAAAATAAAATAAATCCTAACATAGCAATCACCACGACAAGTGCTATGATTCCTAAAATAATAATTTTAGTTTTTTTACGCACTTCTTTTTTATGTTTTTCTCTATTTTTAACCCTTGAACCTACTTCTTCTACTTGGATATCCTCTTGCGATATTCTTGTTCCACAAATATCACAATATTTGGCTCCTTTTGTTAGTAAACTATGACATTTTGGACATAACATAATCATCATCTCCTTACCTTTATTATAAAATAAAATATATTGATTTTCACTACCCGTTTTAGTATAATGTCAAAGACTGGTTCGAGAGCCAAACCCAGTATAAAAAACTAAGGATAAGTAATGAAGATGGCTCTATCATCTTTTTTATTTTATCTGGCTTCTAACTGTACTTTAGAAGAGGAGGACTACAAATGAATAATAAAAAGGTACAATTAATTGTAATGAATGCCATGATTGGGGCTGCTTATGCCGTTTTAACAATTTTGATTTCACCTATTGCTTATGGAGCAGTGCAAATGCGCTTAACTGAAATTATTGTTTTACTTGCATGTTACAACAAGAAATTTATTCCAGGACTTACTATTGGATGTTTGCTTGCAAACCTTGCATCTCCAATGGGATTATATGACATTTGTTTTGGAACAGCTGCAACATTGATTGCTTGTCTTGGTATGTATTATGTTAAAAATGTTTTTGCTGGAGCTTTAATTGGTGGGGTTGTCAATGGTTTAATCGTTGGTTTAGAACTTTATCTAGCTTTAGAATTACCATTTATGATTAATGCATTCTATGTTTTCATTGGTGAATTTATTGTTTTAATTATTGGAGCATTCTTATTTAAATGTTTAGAAAAAAATAAAACACTTATGGATAAATATATTTTAGAATAGTAAAAAAAGCTATAACAGCGAAATGCTTGTTATAGCTTTTATTTATGTTCTTCAATATAGTTTACTATATCGTTTACTGTTTTAAAATTCATAACGTCTTCATCAGGAATTTCAATTCCAAATTCTTCTTCAGCAGACATGATTAATTCAACTGAATCTAATGAATCTAATTCTAGATCTTCTTTTAATTTAGCATCTAAAGTAATTTTTGATTCATCAATATCCATTGTATCTTTTAAAATTTCTTTGATTTGATCAAGTACCATTTTATTTCCTCCTTCTGTATACAGCTATTATAACAAATGCTTTTGATTTGTAAACAAAACAATTTGACAAACAACCTAAAAGTCTATATCATTTAGGAAAGTATGTTTGGGAGGTAAAATAATGATTTTAAGACCAACGAAAATCGAAGATATTTCACGTGTCATTGACATTATTAATCAAGCAAAAACTTATTTCAAAAATAATGATATTGATCAATGGCAAGATGGATATCCTAATGAAGAAACAATTGAAAAAGATATAGAAAATAATGAAGCTTATGTTTTAGAAGAAGACGGTGTTATTTTAGGAACATGTATGGTAACGATTCATGGAGAACCTGCTTATAACCGTATTGAAGGAAAATGGATTTTAAATTGTCCTTATATATGTGTACATCGTATTGCTGTTGATAATGAATATAAAGGAAAAGGATTAGCTTCTACGATTTTAGATCAAGTAGTTGCTATGTATCCAGATTATCATAGTGTTAGAATGGATACACATCATGATAATTTTTCTATGCAAAGTTTTTTAACTAAATATGGTTTTAAATATTGTGGAGAAATCACTTTAAAAAGTGGTGCTTTAAGAAGAGCTTATGAAAAAAGAATCTAAGCTCTTTTTTATGTCCTTAATTTTCCTTCTTTAAGTAATCTTAATAATTCATCATTTTGCCTTTGTGAACCTGTATAATTATCTATTCCATTTAATTTAGCTAATTTTGTTCTATTAGCAAAAGAAGCATCTTCTTGAATAGAACGCAATGCATCTGTAAAACTATTGCCTGTATAATCAGGTGCACTTAAATATCTTATCTTTCTTTCTATGACCTGATCATTGACCCAGCCGGCATCTTGTCCTATAAGATAGGGATTTCTAGCACCTTGAACAATTCTCGTAATAATTCCAAAATGACGATATGGCATTAATGGTTGCGTAGATTCACTTGTTAAAAATACATGGTGAAATTCTACCTCATCGCCTATCTTATACCTTGTTAAATTCGTATTAGAAAAATTATTATAACCACCTGCTTCGATGATTTGTGGAAAATCTTTATAGGCATAATTTAGATCCACCATTGTATCAATTCCTAAAACATTTCCTGTAGCGCTATATTGCCACATACCATATTCTCCATCATAATTAAGTTCATCATTATATCTTGCAATCCATTTTGTATACTCATTAAAGATTGGACTTGTAAGTTTAGTTCTAAACCAAAACAATGATGCATACATTCCTACATAGTAACCTTCTTGTTCAAGTCTTTGAGCAAATGTTTGTGCAATATTCGCTATTGTTTGATTACTTTGTCTTCCTGTTGTATTATTATCTTCTAAATCATAATAAACAGGATAGGCCATTTGATAATCCTTTACGAGTCTTAATACATGTTTAGCTTCTGATAGAGCTTCTCTTTCATTGGTTGCATAAGAATATAAATAAACCCCAAAAGGGATTTTTAAACGTGTACATTCATCCGCATTTCTTTTAAAATACGGATCATCTTGACTTTCCAGATTACTTCCATACCCACATCTAATGATTGCAAAATCAATATGTTTTTTAACTTCTTGCCAATCAATCAACCCTTGAAATTTAGAAACATCAATTCCATGTTTTACCAAAATTTTTCACCTCATTATAAAATATGTCACAATGTCAAAAATGTTATTATTATCGTTGTTTATATTTACTTTTGGTTAAAAAAATAAGATAATAGCTACGGGAGGAATTATAGTTATGAAAAAGAGTTTAATCTCCATGATTTGTTTTACTTTGTTAGTATCCTTTTTTTGTTCTACAAGTCAAGTTCATGCAGTAAACTTTGAAGGACAAGAAGATAAATATATGAAACTTTGTTCTAGTAAAAGTTTATCTAATAGTAATTATAATACTTGTAAACAATTTAATTCATACTTAAAAAAGAAAAACAATCAGTTACAAAGTTCTATTGATGAATCTAAATCTAAAATTTCAGATACTCAAAGTTCATTAGATGACGTTGTTTCTAAAATTGCTGATTTAAATAACCAAATTGAACAAAAGCAACAAGAAATCAACTATTTAGAAAGTTCAATTAAATCATTAGAAGCAAGTATCACAGCTAAAGAAAACGAAGTTAAAGAACGTATGTATGCTATGCAATCATACAATAATAGTAATAGTTATATTGAATTTATTTTTGGTGCTTCAAACTTCTCTGATTTCTTTTCAAGAATTGATAGTGTCAATGAAATCACTCAATTCGATAAAGAATTAGTAGAAAAAATTGCTGATGAAAAGAAGCAAGTTGAATCTCAAAAAGCAACTATTGAAACAGTAAAAGCAAATATTGTTTCTCAACAAAACGAACAATATACTTTACAAACTCAATATGAAGATCTATTAGCTAAACAACAAAAAGATTTAGCATCTGCTGAAAGTGAACAATCTAAAATTTCTGATACTCAAAGTTCATTAGATTCATTCTTATCATCAGTCGTTGTTACTCAACCATCTTCATCAGGTAGTAGTGGTTCTACAACTATTAGACCATCTACAAATGTTCCTACTACAAATAAGTATGGTTCTACAGTTGTAGCTGCTGCTTATTCTAAATTAGGTTGTCCTTATGTATGGGGAGCAAGTGGACCTAATTCATTTGACTGTTCTGGTTTAGTTATGTGGTGTTATGCACAAGCGGGTGTTTCACTTGATCACTATTCTGGATCTCAAGGTCAATCTGGAGCAATTATTCCATTAAGTCAAGCTCAACCAGGAGATATCTTATGGAAAAGTGGACATGTAGGTATTTATATTGGTAATGGTCAATATATTCATGCACCTCAGACAGGTGATGTTGTTAAGATTGCATCTAATGTAAGTAGATTTACTTGTGCAGTTAGACCTTATTAGTAATGACTTAAAACCTTTAAGTTTATAAGCTTAAAGGTTTTTATTTTGTATAAAAACAACTTTTATTTACTTTTTTTAGAAAGTGATGTATAAATAATACGAGGGGGTGTTTTGTTTGAAAATTAAAAAATATTTTGTAGGATTTGTTGCATCTACAATGCTTGTATCAACATGCTATTGTATAAAACCTGTAGAAGCTATTGATTTTTCAAAAGATGAAGCAAAATATATGTCACTATGTGCAAGTGGAAAACTAACAAATAGTAATAAAAAAACATGCGAAGAATTCAACAGCTATCTCAAAGCTAAAAATAAGAAGTTAAAAAAAGATTTAGAAAATCAAAAAAGTGCTGCAGCAAGTACAACTCAAACATTAGATAGTGTACAAAAGAAACTTAATTCTTTAAATTCTGACATTTCATCTAAAGAAGCTGAAATTCAATATGTTGAAACATCTATACAAAATACCCAAGCAGATATAGATAAAGATAATCAAGAAATAAAAGATCGTATGTATGTCATGCAGTCTTATATGAATGAAAATACTTTTATCAATTATATATTTGGGGCTGATAATTTTACTGATATGTTATCTAGAATAGATAGTTTCAACACACTTACTTTAAGTGATCAAGATTTAATTGCTCAAATGTTAGAAAAGAAAAAGGAAATTGAAAATCAAAAAGTTACTTTAGAAAACGCAAAAGTTGTTTTAGAAGAACAAAAGAAAGAACAAGCTGCTATTCAAGTACAATATGAAACATTATTAGAAGAACAAAGAAAACAAATTGCTGCAACTGAAGTTGATGCAAATGTTGCTGCAAGTCGTAGTGAAGCAATTGATGCCTCATTAACAGAATTCTATGAACAATCTAAAAAAGACGATGTAGGTCATGTCAGTCAGATTCCTACACCAAAACCATCTAACAGTAACAACAATAATCAAACTTCAAATTCAAATAATAATAACAATACAGGTAATAATTCAAACAATAATTCGAATAATAATACAACTAACAATGGTTCTCAACCATCTCAAGATAGTACAACATTAGGAATAAGTATTGCTAACTATGCTTTATCTAAACAAGGTAAACGCTACTATTGGGGAGCAAGTGGACCAAATTATTTTGATTGTTCTGGACTTGTTTACTGGGCACATAATCAAGCAGGCGTAAAAATAGGTAGAACAACTGCTGCTGGATATGCTGGTAGTGGTAAAGCTGTTTCTTATAGTAATTTACAAATTGGTGATGTCATTACTTTCAATTATGGAAGTGGTGTCGCTCATATTGGAATTTATATTGGTAATGGTAATATGGTTCATGCCTCTGGTAAAGGATCTGGGACAGTGGGTCAATATCCTGATCAGTGTGTTAAAGTAACATCAGTTGCTCCAGGAAGTTATTTCTATCGTCATATTTATAATTGTCGTAGATTATACTAAAATAGGATGCGCTACATTTTGTAGCACACCCTATTTTTTATTTTAAAAATGTTTTGTAGTCTTCATAATTTTTCTTTAATAATTCAGGAGTATTTAAATGATATGGACAATGTTGTTTACATTTACCACAATTTAAGCATTCTTCAATTTTTTTCATCTCTGCTTGCCAATGATCATTAAGCCAACTTGCTGCTGGTGCTCTTCTTAACATTAAAGACATTCTAGCACATTGATTAATTTGAATTCCTTTAGGACAAGGCATACAATAACCACATCCTCTACAGAAATCTCCTGCTAATTCTTTTCGATCATGAGCAATTAAATCTTGAATTTCTTGAGTAAGTTCTGGTGCTTTTGTTTGATATGAAATAAATTCATCCAATTCACTCTCTTTTTGAATTCCCCAAATTGGTAAAACATTATCAAACTGTGCTAAATATGCATAAGCAGCATCCGAACGGTTAATAAGTCCACCTGATAAAGCTTTCATACAAATAAACCCAATATTGTTTTCTTTACATTTATTCACTAAATCAATATCTTTTTGATCTGCTAAATAACTAAATGGGAATTGAATTGTATCATATAACCCACTTTCACAAGCTTCTATAGCTACTGGTAAACGATGATTCGTTAAACCTATAAAATGTATTTTTCCTTGAGCTTTTGCTTCTAACATTGCTTCATATAAACCTGTACCATCTCCTGGTTTAGGGCAAAATGAAGGATTATGAAATTGATAAATATCAATATAATCTGTTTTTAAATTATTTAAACTTGTTTCTAAGTCTTTCCAAAAACCTTCTACTGTAGTAGATCCTGTCTTCGTTGCAATATAAATGTCTTTTCTAACATCGCTTAATGCATTTCCTAGCTTTTCTTCACTATCACTATACCATCTTGCACTATCAAAAAAACGAATTCCTTGATCATATGCCTTTCTTAAAATTGTTGTTGCATCTTCTCCAGTTACTCGTTGAATTGGTAATGCCCCAAAACCATTACGATTCACTGTAATTCCTGTTCTTCCTAATGTAACTTTTTCCATTCCTTTTTTCTCTTTTCCTAATCTTAACTTAAATATTCGCCAATTCCATTTACAATTCCTTGAACAATTTTATTTTGATAATCCTCACTTGAAAGCAATCGATCTTCTCCTGGATTTGATAAAAATCCCATTTCTACAATAGTAACAGGCACTTTTGACCAATTTAAACCTGTCATATTATCAACAATTGAAACTCCTCTATTTCTAGAACCTGTTGCCTTACAAATATTATTCACAATACTTTTTGAAAGTGATTGTGATTGACTTGCAATACTTGCACAATATCTATTAGAAGTTGAAGGCGCAAGTGTCAACGTTCCTGTAGAAGAAGATGATTCACTTGAATCACAATGTAAACGAATAAATGCATCTGCATTTGCCTCATTTGCCATTTGAGCTCTTTGAGCATTAGATAAATCGACATTTTGTGATGTACGACACATAACCACAGTATAACCTTGATTTGATAAAGCTTCTTGTAATTTAAGTGCCACTTCTAAGTTGATTTGTGATTCTGTTTTCCCTGTTACACATCCTGTTGCCCCTGTTGTCACTTTTGCTTTCATTGTCGATGAACCTGGTCCATTAGGTTCTAATGAACTATTTCCTCGTGCTTGATGTCCTGCATCAATACAAATCACTTTTCCTCCGCCATGATAAATCTTAGCTGCTGATAATTCTTGTTTAGGTTTTTCTTTTACATGTACAGTTATTTCTTTTTCTGCTTGATTTCCTGAACTATCTTTCGCAAATACTTTTATTTGATAATCCCCTGCTTTATTTATATCTAATGAAGATAAATCATATTGTAAATCAATATTGCTTAAATCTGTTGCTTTGATTTCTTGATTAAAATCATAATTTTCTGTTCCTTCTTCAAATGAAACTTCATTTATTTCATTAAAAACAGGAGCTGTAGTATCTTTAACAATCACTTTCTTTTTTAGTTTTTGATCTTGATATTTAATATTTATTGTATAGTTTCCAATTGCTGGATAATCTTTTTGATCTTCATTTTTTAGATTGTCTGTTATTTTTGTTTCTTTTTTTATTTCTTTCAACTTATCTTTATCTAAGTCTTTTATTTGAATAAGATCATCAAATGAATATTGAACTGTATTTCCATATTCTACAAGAATCTCTTTTTTATTTTTTAAAGATAATTCAATTTTTTCTTCTCGTGTAAGATAATAAATACCTCCCACTATCACCACGATAACAATCCCAATAACTCCTATAAACTTTTTTTTCATATTCCCTTTTTCTCCTTAAAACTATTATACAAAAAAAAGAGAAGAATGGAAGTTCTTCTCTATAAACCTTTGACATGAATACGTGTAATTGCACGTTGCAAAGCTGCTTGTGCTCTTAACATATCGATTTCATTGTTTTGTATTTTAAGTCTTTCTTCAGCTCTTCTTTTTGCTTCTTGTGCTCTTTCTAAATCAATTTCTTCTTGTGATTCAATTGCATTAGCAATTAAAGTTGCTTCTGTTTCATTTACATAAATGAAACCACCTGCGACAGAAAAATATGTTCTTTTTCCATCAATAATATAATTCATTTGAGACACTTTCACACCACTTGCTAGTGGAATATGATGAGCTAAAATACCTATTTGTCCAGCAGTTGTATCAAGATTTATCTGATCAATTTCCACTTCTTGGTAAATACCTTGAGGTGTAATGATTTTTAGCTTAAATTTAGTCATTTTCGATTTGTTTAGCCTTTTCTACAGCTTCTTGAATAGTACCAACATTATGGAATGCTTGTTCAGGTAATTGATCCCATTTACCTTCAAGAATTTCTTTAAATCCTTGAACAGTATCTTCTACACGGACATATTTTCCATCTAAACCAGTAAATTGACTAGCTACTGTAAATGGTTGTGATAAGAAGTTACGTACACGTCTTGCACGTGCAACGATTAATTTATCTTCATCACCTAATTCATCCATCCCAAGAATTGCGATGATATCTTGCAATTCTTGATAACGTTGTAAGATTTGTTGAACACCATGAGCTACTTCATAATGATCTTTACCTACAACTAATGGATCTAAGGCTCTTGATGAAGAGTTAAGTGGATCTACTGCAGGGTAAATACCTAAAGCAGCGATTGAACGATCCAAGACGATTTTAGCATCTAAGTGAGCAAATGTTGTTGCTGGTGCAGGGTCAGTTAAGTCATCAGCTGGTACATAGACCGCTTGTACTGATGTAATTGATCCTTTTTTAGTTGATGTAATACGTTCTTGTAAAGCACCCATTTCAGTTGCTAGAGTTGGTTGATATCCTGCTTGTGATGGTACACGTCCAAGTAAGGCAGAAACTTCTGAACCTGCTTGTGTGAAACGGAAGATGTTATCAATGAATAATAACACGTCTTGACCTTGTCCATCACGGAATTGTTCAGCCATTGTTAAACCAGTTAAGGCAACACGTAAACGTGCTCCTGGTGGTTCGTTCATTTGTCCAAAGACAAGTGATGTTTTAGATAAAACGCCACTTTCTTTCATTTCATAGTATAAATCGTTACCTTCACGGCTACGTTCTCCAACACCGGCGAATACTGATAACCCACCATGTTGTGTTGCGATATTGTTAATAAATTCTTGGATCAATACTGTTTTACCTACTCCGGCACCACCGAATAACCCAATTTTACCACCTTTGATAAAAGGACAAATTAAGTCTACAACTTTAATTCCTGTTTCAAAGATTTCTGTAGTTGTCATTTGTTCTGCATAAGTTGGCGCAGATCTGTGGATAGGCATACGTGGAACATCATTTCCTAATTCACCTTTACCGTCAATTGGTTCACCTAAAACATTGAACATACGTCCTAATGTATCATTTCCTACTGGAACTGAAATTGGGTGACCTGTATCAACAGCATCCATTCCTCTTACTACCCCATCAGTTGGTCCCATGGCGATACATCTTACTGCATCATCTCCAATGTGTTGAGCAACTTCTACGACTAATTCTTCTTCACCATTTTGAATACGAATTGCTGTATTTAATCGAGGTAATTTATCTTCGCTAGCAAATGCAATATCAATAACTGGCCCACGGGCACTAATTATTTTCCCAATATTTGCCATATTGACCTCCTTATTGCGCATTAGCTCCAGCAACAATTTCACTAACTTCATTAGTAATTGCTGTTTGACGAGCTTGATTGTATTTTAATAATAATTGTTCTGTTAATTCTTCTGCGTTATCTGTAGCATTTTCCATTGAAGTTCTACGTGACGCATTTTCACTTGTCACACTTTCAACAAGATAGCCATAAACGACAGCTTGTAAATACATTGGTATTAAACTATCTAAAACTTCTTCAGGACTTGGTTCAAAAATAGTGAATTTATTGGTAATTTCAATATTTTCAAACTCATTTGTATCAATTGGTAAAAGTGTTACTGTACGTGGTTTAAATGTTAAGTTATTAACAAATTCAGTATAAATGATTTTTATACTTCCCACTTCTTTATTAATATAAAGATCTGTGACACTTTTTACTAATTTAGTCACTTCATCAAAAGCTAATGTTGAATTTAATGAAGCAAAATCAGTATTGATTGGTCCTTGATGCGTTCTACGGAAATAATTTGTTCCTTTACTTCCAATTGAGTAAACATAATCTTCATCTTTAATTTGTTGACTAATTTCTTTAAAGACATTGGCATTATATCCACCACATAATCCTAAACTTGAAGAAATAACAATATAAACATCTTTATCTACTTTATTTTCAGCGAGATAGGCAGAATCTTTTAACCCTTTATTAGAAGCTAAAATTTCTGCACATGTTTGTCTAACACCTTGATAATAAGGTTTTAATTCATCAAGTTGATTTCTTGTTTTACGAAGTTTAGATGTCGCAACTAATTCCATTGCTTTTGTAATCTTTTTAGTAGATTCAACGGATTTAATACGACGCTTAATTTCTTGCATTGATCCAGGCATTAGTTAGCCCCTTGTGTTTTTAAGAATTGATCAACATAAGCGCCTGTTGCTTCTTTCATCTTCGCTTCTAATTCATTTGAAATCACTTTTTGAGTTTCTATTTCAGTAATAAATTCAGGATGAGACATTTGAATATTTTCTACTAAACCATCCATAAATTCTTTTACTTTTTCTACAGCTATTTGTTTTGTATAACCATATTTTAATGCAAATAAAGTAATGACTTGTGTTGGCACACTACGTGGTGAGTATTGTGCTTGTTTTAATACTTCACGTACTTTTGCCCCATGATCTAATGTTGCTTTAGTAGCAGCATCTAAGTCAGAACCAAATTGCGCGAAAGCTTGCATTTCTGCATATTGAGCAAGTTCAAGTTTTAAAGAACCAGATACTTGTTTCATCGCTTTAATTTGTGCAGTAGAACCTACACGTGATACAGATAATCCTGTATCTACAGCTGGTCTAAATCCAGAGTTAAACAATTCTTGTTGTAAGAAGATTTGTCCATCAGTAATTGAAATAACGTTTGTTGGAATATATGCTGAAATATCCCCAGCTTGTGTTTCAATGATTGGTAAAGCAGTAATTGATCCTCCACCATTTTCTTCATTTAAACGGCAAGCACGTTCAAGTAATCTTGAATGTAAATAGAAGACATCCCCTGGATAAGCTTCACGTCCTGGTGGTCTTTTTAATAATAACGACATTGTACGATAAGCTACCGCATGTTTAGATAAATCATCATAAACAATTAAAACATCTTTTCCTTCATCTAACCAATGTTCAGCAATTGCACATCCAGCATATGGTGCAATATATTGAATTGGTGCAAGTTCACTCGCTCCGGCAGAAACAACACATGTATAATCCATTGCTCCACCTTGACGTAATTTTTCAACAACTTGTGCAACCGTTGAATTCTTTTGTCCAATAGCAACATAAACACAATAAATGTTTTGTCCTTTTTGGTTTAAAATTGTATCAATAGCAATTGCAGTTTTACCTGTTTGACGGTCACCGATAATTAACTCACGTTGACCTCTACCGATAGGAATGATAGCATCAATTGATGTAATACCAGTTTGTAATGGTTGATCAACTGATTTTCTTGTCATTACACCACTAGCAACACGTTCGATTGGTTTAGTTTTACCAGTATTGATTTCACCTTGACCATCGATTGCTTGTCCTAATGGATTAACAACTCTTCCTAACATTTCATCCCCGACAGGGACTTCAATAATTCTTCCAGTACGTTTAACTTCGTCTCCTTCTTTAATCGTACTTTCAGATCCAAGTAGTACGGCTCCTACACTATCTTCATCTAAGTTCATGACCATTCCGTAAACATCATTTGGGAAAAGTAATAATTCACCTAACATGGCATTATCTAACCCATGAATAACACTTACACCATCACCAACAGTCACGACTGTTCCGACATCTTTTTGTTCAATGATATCGTCATAATGCTTAATTTGTTCTTTAATTAAAGCACTAATTTCATTTGGTCTAAGCCCCACTATTTCCACCTACTTTCTTAATAGTTCTTTTTTAAGCATTTCTACTTTATTTTTAATTGTTCCATCATAAATACGGTTAGCAATTTGAACTTTAATACCACCTAATAATGATGGATCAATAGATACTTTTAAAGTAACCTTTTTGTTTTCTTTTTGACTGATTGCTTTTTCTATATCTTGAATTTGTTGATCAGTTAATTCATAAGGTGTATAGATCATACCTTCTTCTATACCTAAATATTGATTTGATAAATTAATATAAGATTTAACAATATCATCAATATAACGAATTCTTCTTGATTGCACTAATAGTTTTAAGAAATTTAAAACATATTGATCAACATTCCCTTTAAATGATTGATCCAATAATTGAATCTTTTTATCATTTTCAATAAGAACGTGATTAAAGAATTGAACAATTTGAGGATCACTATCTAGAACCTCACCAACTAATTTGATGTCATCAAGATATTGAGTGACTTTATTTTCTTCTTTCGCTAAATCAAATAAAGATTCAGCATATCTATCGCCAACAACACTCATTAGTTAACCACATCATCAACAAATTCTTCTACTAATCCTTTGTTGATTTCTTCATTCATTTCTTTGTTCATCACTTTAGTTGCAACCTCAATAGCAACATCCACAATTTCTTGTTTCATATCTGCTTGAGCTTGTTTCTTTTCTGTTTCAATTTCTTTTTGTGCTTGTTCAATTTTAGCTCTTGCTTCTTCGTTTGCTTGGTCAATAATTTGTTGTTTCACTTTTTGACCATCATCTTTTGCTTGATCAAGAATTTCACGATATTTGCTGGCAGCTTCACGTGCTTCTTTTTCAGCTGTTTCTAAATTTGTAGAAGCTTTTTCGTTCATTTCTTTTGCCTCATTGATTGTAGATTCTATGTAATCTGCTCTTTTAGCAAAATATTCCATGACATTTTTCCATAAAAACTTCTTAAAAATAAGTAACAAAACTCCTGTAGATAATAATTGAACAATCAGTGTTGTAAGATTAGGGAATAATTTTCCTGCTATATCTGGCATCTTTATTCCTCCTTTGTCAGATTTTCAATTATTAATATACGAATAATAAGATTAAAGAAACTAATAAACCATAGATGGCAACTGTTTCTGATAAGGCAATCCCTAAGATCATCATAGTACGGATTTTACCTTCAGCTTCTGGGTTTCTACCAACAGCTTCTACAGCTTTACTAGCAGCAATCCCTTCACCAATCCCTGTTCCTAAACCTGCACATACAGCAAGACCTGCTGCAATAGCAATTAAACCTTTTACCATAATTTTTTTCCTCCTAAAAAATAGTTCATTTTTCATTTATATCTTAACTAGCAAGCTAGTAAAGAACTTAATCTGGATTTTCCATCATTATCAAGATAGATGATAATGTAACGAATACCAATGTTTGAATGCATCCTGCAAAGACATCAAAATAACAATGTAGCCAAGGAGCAATCACTGGTCCTAAAAAGTTAAAGTTGATCAATAACCCTGAAATGTAACCTGTTAATTGATAAACTAAATACATAAGGATCGATCCACTTAAAATATTCCCAAATAAACGCATTGATAACGAAATCAATGGCGAAAGAATACTTAATAAGTTTGTTGGTGGCCATACAGCACCCCAAATGTAAGATAATAATCCTTGTTTTTTGATTGCATTAAACTGAATTAAACAGAATGTAATTGTTGTTAATGCAAGAGTAATAGAATAATTTGAAGTTGGTGCTTCAAATCCTAATAATCCACTTAAGTTCGCAATGACCAAATATGCAAAGAGCATTGCAAAGTATGGATAATAGTTCTTTTCAAATTTCTTTGGCATGATACTTTTTAAATAGTCGTAAATCATTTTAACACCTGTTTCAACAACTAAAACAACACCTTTAGGTCTTGCTGTTGGATCAGCAGTTGCAAATTTCTTTCCGGCATAAATAAAGAAAATAGCCATCACCACCATAATAATCAATGAAAAGATTAATTCTACCTGTAAAGAATCTAAGAAGTTACTCACCCTTTCACCCCCTTCATTTGATAACTTACAATATATATGGTTATTTTAATGACCATATATCCAAAAAGAACACCTATCAGATTAAACCATTTTGGAATAAAAATAGCAATTAAAAAACCAATCGCATAAATTGCAAGTTTGACTATATTTAATAAGATAATTAAACTTGTAGATCTTTTTAAGTTCAATATCATATCAGACGTGATAATAATAACATAAAAAATTGCAAGATTAAATAAATATCCAAGCAAAAAACCTAGCGAATAACTGAAAGATTTCATCATCAAACCAATAATTGAAAAAACGATAAAACCTATCAAAAAAATAAAAAATGATTTCTTAAAAACTAACTTTTCATTCATGATTTTCCACCTTTTAATAATGTTCTCATCACTTCTATAAACGCTAAAACAAGAAATACTAGCGTCAGAAGAGGTTTGGTTAGTAATATACTATCCAAATATAAACCCAATATGACGCCAGCTATTAAAGTTCCAAATATTTTACCTGATAACGTCAATGCATAAAGCAAATCTTTAAAAAGCTTCTCTTTATTATTCATTTGTTCCAAACAAACGATCTCCAGCATCTCCAAGTCCAGGAACAATATAACCATGCTCATTTAATTTTTCATCTAATGCTGCAAGTGTAATATCAACATCAGGATGTGCTTCTTGAATCGCTTTAACTCCTTCTGGTGCTCCTACTAAACAAACAAGTTTGATTTTTCTTGCTCCTCTTTGTTTAATATTTTCAATTGCCATATTAGCACTTCCACCAGTTGCTAGCATTGGATCTAAAACAATGACTAAAGCATCTTCTAGACCTTTTGGAAATTTAGCATAATATTCACGTGGAATTAAAGTTTCTTCATCTCTTTCCATTCCAATATGTCCAACTTTAGCTGTTGGAATAATATCTCTAAAACCATCAACTAAACCAATTCCTGCACGTAAAATAGGTGCAAGAATAATTTGTTGATCCATTTCTTTTCCCACCATTGGACAAACAGGTGTTTCAATTGCTTTATCTTTTAATGAAACATTGCGTGTTACTTCAAATGCCATAAGTTTAGCAATTTCATCTAAGTTTTGTTTAAAAATATAAGTTGATGTATTTTTATCACGCATAATTGTTAATTTATGTTGAATTAAAGCATGATCTAATATTGTTACTGACATATTTGCCTCCTAGATATATTTAATATTTGAATACATTGTGACCTTTTCAGTAAGTTTTGCTACTCGTTTTAAACATTCTTCTTTAATTTCGTTTGTTTCTTCATTCTTTAAACGATAAGCAATAATTCTAGCAACTTCTTCAAAGTCTTCTTCTTTGAATCCTTTTGTTGTCATTGCTGGTGTGCCAATACGAATTCCTGAAGCTTTGAATGGTTTTTCTGTATCAAAAGGAATTGCATTTTTATTAGCTGTAATATTGATTTCATCAAGTAAACGTTGTGCTTTTTTACCAGAAATACCACAACTTGCTTTAACATCAACAAGTAATAAGTGGTTATCTGTTCCTCCAGCAACCAATCTGAACCCTTCTTCTTTAAAGACTTTTTCCATTGCTTTAGCATTTTTGATAATTTGTTTTGCATAGTCTTTAAATTCTGGTTGTTGTACTTCATAGAAACATTGTGCTTTAGCAGCGATAATATGCATTAATGGTCCACCTTGCATACCTGGGAAAACTGCACGATCAATATCTGCAGCAAATTCTTTTTTACACATGATGACACCACCACGAGGCCCGCGAAGTGTTTTATGTGTAGTAGAAGTGACGATATGTGCATATTTAACCGGGTTTTCCAGTACTCCGGCAGCAATCAGACCGGCAGGATGAGCCATGTCGATCATCAGGATAGCACCTACTTTGTCTGCGATTTCGCGCATACGCTTGTAGTCCCACTCACGCGAATAAGCCGAAGCACCGCCGACGATAAGCTTGGGTTTGTGCTCCAGAGCCTTGCGCTCCATATCGTCGTAATCCACGCGCTCGGTCTTCGGATCGAGCTGGTAACCGATGGCTTTGAAATAGGTACCCGACATATTCACCGGCGAACCGTGCGAAAGGTGGCCGCCGTGCGCCAGATCGAGGCCCATGAACGTATCGCCGGGTTTCAGCACGGCGAAGAAAACGGCCATGTTGGCCTGTGCGCCGGAGTGGGGTTGTACGTTGGCGTACTCAGCGCCGTACAGTTTGCAAACACGTTCGATGGCAAGGTTCTCGACCTTATCCACCACCTGACAACCGCCGTAGTAACGTGCGGCAGGATAACCCTCCGCATACTTGTTGGTCAGTACGGAGCCCATGGCCTCCATCACCTCGTCGCTGACAAAATTTTCAGACGCGATCAACTCGATGCCGTGCATCTGACGGTTCCGTTCCTCAGAAATGAGGTCGAATACTTGAGAATCTCTCTTCATGATCGATATATGGTTTATTAAGAGTTTTTTTTCGGATTCCAAAGGTAGTAACATTTTACGAAACTACAAAAACTAAATATTTCTAAATATTTTTTGTATATTTGGCGACAGAAAAATACGACGCATCCGACAAACGGAACATTTTTCTTCGGAACGGGCACCTTTGCGATACGGGCAGCCGACGCGGGCCGGATTTCCGACAGAAAGATCGAATATTACGGATAAAACGAAAAATTTAACCATCAAAAAACATTTCAGCAAG
>OLPA01001651.1_pt1 | contig 18084 bp, 15 predicted proteins | sample 1672811 | NCBI WGS metagenome assembly OLPA01 (sample SAMEA3136726, study PRJEB25190) | human gut metagenome | biome: human gut; feature: human-associated habitat; material: faeces | place: Austria | collected 2013
AGAAGCCGCCCTGGAGGACCTGAAGGGCTTTGACGCGGTGATTGTGGCTGCGGGAACCACGCCTGCCGGCCTGCGCGTTCCCGGCGCCGACCGCCCGGAGGTCAGCATCGCGGTGGATGCGCTTCGGCCCGACGGCATCCGTCCCACGGGTGAGATCGTGGTCATCGGCGGCGGCCTGATCGGCGTGGAAACCGCCATCCAGTTCAGCCGGACGGAAGGGAATCACGTGACCATCATCGAAATGCTGCCCCGGATCATGAACGGCTGTAGCGACTGCGACCACATCGTCTATACCGACTGGATCAGGGAAAAGAACATCAGGGTCTGCACCTGCGCGCGCGTGACGGAGATCGGCGAGGAAGGCGTGACGTTCGAAGCCGGCGGACGGCGGCAGACCGTGCCCGCGGACCATGTGTTCCTGGCCACCGGCATGAAGCCCTGCGGCGGGTTGTATGAGCAGCTTTGCGCAGAGGGCGTGAAGGCATACATCGTGGGCGACTGCCAGACGCCCGGCAAGATCTACGACGCCATCCACAGCGGCTACAAGGCCGGCCTCAAGGTATAACCGAAAAGCGGGGGAGGGGAAAATGCCCCTCCCCCTGTCTGTACGCCGTGCATGGAAAGAACGCAAACAAAGGCGGTGCGCTCCGGCGGCGCCGCAAAAGCGGCCCTCCCTTCAAAGGGGGCTGCTTTCGCCTGCTTTCAGACGCCGGATGACATAGGTGGCTGCCATCAGATAGCCGATGATGGGGGATGCGCCGCTGCCGATGACCGGCACCGGAAAGTCGCCGGTGCATGCGGCTGCCAGCAGCGCGGCATAGAACAGGAGATTTGCCGCGGAGACAAGGCGCGAGGATGTCCGGCACAGACCGGCCGCAAACGGACAAAACAGTATCATAAGGGAAAGCAGGCTCGCAATCTGCCAGCCCGACGCCTGCGCCAGTTCGAGAATCCCCTCCACCTGCAAAACCGGCGCAGGGGATTCCGGCCGCAGCCACGAGACCGCCGCAAGCATGAGCAGGACAAACAGCACGGTTCCATAGAGCACGCTGTTTTTCCGGTCATGCCACAGCATGGGCACCATGGCCATGACCAGCGCGCCGCTCATGGAAGCGTCCGGCTGCAAAAACAGCGCCACGCCGGTCAGCAGGGCGCAGACATAGGCGGCGTGGGGCTTTCCGGCCATGAAAAGAATATCCATGCCGGTCAGCGCAAGGGGCATGAAAAGAAACGCCGCATGGAGGGCGAACGGGCCTACCTGAATCCACCGGTGGATTCCGTCCGTCCCTGAATCCAGAAAGGTGCAGCCGAGCGCGGCCAGGCATGCGAGCATGGCGGCATAGCCATGCCGGGCCTTTGGTTTTGCGGGGCGCGCGACGGACAAGTACACACCGAAACCCGCGCCCGGAATGAGCAATGCCGCGAGGTTTTGCAGATAGGCGGAGGTGGACACCCCATGAAGGCGCATCACAAGGCTCCCGATGAGCACGGCGGGCAGGGCCGACAAAACGGGGACGGCGCTCCACAAGATCCGCTTTTTCATATTGATCCACGCCCTTTCCTGACTTGTAATCCAGAAAGCCCTGACACAGAAAAATCCGTCCCTTTTGATTGAGACGGATGCTGGTGCTGAAAGCGGGACTCGAACCCGCACGCCCTTACGGACAGGAGATTTTAAGTCTCCGGCGTCTGCCATTCCGCCATTTCAGCAACTACGTATCCTATTATCCTGCAAAACCGGCATGAAGTCAAGCGCGAATCGGAGGCGTCTCCTCCAGCGAAACCGCCGCCGGCGATACGCCCATCAGCGGCAGCACCCGCTCCCAAAACACCTGCTGCGAAAAAATCACGGTCGCCGCGTTGTCGCAGGGATGAAAGGCGATGTGCGGCGTATCGCGTATGCCCGGCTCATAGCACAGGGTGATTTCATGGGCCTTGTCAAACCACAGGCCCAGGGGGCTCACGCTTCCGCTGGTCAGGTGCAGCCGGCCCTCCAGCGCGTCCTCCGGGGCGAAGCTCAGCCGGGACACGCCCAGCGCCTTGCTCACCACCGCCGTGCGAAACGGCGTGTGCGGCCTGAGCAGCATCAGGTAAAACTGCGTTTTTTGCCGGTTGCAAAGCAAAATGTTCTTGCACATGGTCACATCCGGCCCCAGAAAGGGCATGCGCAGGCAGTCGTCAATGGTAAAGGCGCGCTCATGCTCGTGAAGCTCGTAGGGAATGCCGTGATCATCCAGCAGGGAAAGCACCTCGCGCCGTGTGGAAAGCAGGTCCGTCATCACCGTTCACCCCGTAAACAGCCGTAGTAGCCCTATCATACCGCAAATGCGGACATTTGTATAGCGCAAACCGCCGGGGCGTGCTATAATCGGGTGTGCTTTTTTGATTGAATGCGGAAAGGATGCATCCAATGGACATCGTTCAAACCCTTTGTCAGGAGTTTCACCTCAAGACCCAGCAGTGCGAAAACGTGCTGCGCCTGATTGACGACGGCAACACCATTCCCTTTATCGCCCGCTACCGCAAGGAAATGCACGGCGCCATGGACGACACGACGCTGCGGAATCTGGAGACCCGCCTGACCTACCTGCGCAATCTTCAGGAGCGCCGGGACGAGGTAAAAAAGTCCATCGAAAATCAGGGCAAGCTGACGCAGGAGCTGTCCGACGCCATCGACAGCGCCGCCACCATGGCGGAGGTGGAAGACCTGTACCGCCCCTACAAGCAGAAACGCCGCACCCGCGGCTCCATCGCCCGGGAAAAAGGGCTTGCGCCTCTGGCCGAGGCCATTTTCGCTCAGGACGGACAAGACCCCACCGTGCTGGCCGAGGGCTATATCGACCCGGAAAAGGGCGTCAATTCCGTGGAAGAAGCCTTGCAGGGTGCCAATGACATCATTGCCGAAGATCTTTCCGACGACGCCGACATCCGCAAGTCTCTGCGGGAGCTGGTGATGCGCCCGGGGTACATAAGCGTGGCCATGCGGGGCGCGGAGCAGGAAACGGAACTGGTGAAGTGCGGCCTGCGGCAGCTGGAGAGACGATTTCCCCAGTGCGTGCAGGTGCGTGAAAAATAGGGCGCGCGCAAAAAAGCCTCGCAGAGTTCGCGTTCGCAGACGCGAAAAATTGAAATTATTTTCCACTTGTCGGAAAATTCCGAGGAAATTTTAGACAGGTTCAGATGGCCATTTCTCCCGATGAGGGAGCGATGATACGGGTCGTGGCCTACCACGGGAAAGGACAACGCCATGGAGATGGAAGAAAAGCAGGCGCAGGTCTGCCAGGAAACGGGCGCAGAGGCTCTCGACGCCGGAGAGCAGGAGGACTTTGAGACTTTGATCCGAGGAAAGTACAAGGAGGAGTTCGACGCTAGAGTGCGGAAAATTCTGGACGGACGGCTGCGGGGTATGCGGCAGGAGAACCTGCGGCTGAAGGAGCAGCAGCTGCGGCAGAAGGAGGAGGCGGTGCAGCGTCTTAGTCGCCTGCGGGAGCAGGAGGGGGCGGTGCGCAGACTGTATCCGGAGTTCTGCTGGCAGGAGGAGCTGAAAAATCCGCGGTTCGGGCGGCTGGTGCTGGCCGGCGCGGAACCAGTGGAAGCCTACGAAACGGTGCATCGGCAGGAGCTTATGGAAAAGGCCATGCGCTACGCCGCAGGACGCACCCGCAAACAGGTGGCGGGAAGCCTGGCCACCATGGGACGGGTGGCGGAAAACGGCGGCAGGAGCATTGCTGTGACTGCCTGCGACCCCAGAGGGCTTACCAGCCGAGATCTGGCGGACATCCGGAAGCGTGTGCTGGATGGGGAGAAGATCAGGTTCTGACAGGAGGGCGTTTCGGAGCGGAGAGCGTGCGCGGAGAGTGCAGAACATGGGTATTACGGATTGCGAAGCCAGTGAGCGCACTGGCTTCGCAATGACAGAGCCTTTGCGGGGGCGTGGTGCGCATCGGCGGGTCGTCGAGGACGCCGACCCCTACGGGAGCATGATGGGGAGTGCGATGCATGATCCGGCGGGCGCAGGCAGGACGCTTCGGAACGCAGGAACAGGAAAAAATTTTTAATTAAGAAAGGAAAAATGACTATGGAACTGAATTATCAGATGTTTGCCGACGCAAACACCCAGACTACCGGCGGCCTCAGCGCCGAAATGAAGACCTACTACGGCATGGAGCTGCTGGAAAACGCCAAGCCCCAGCTGGTGCACAACCAGTTCGCCGCCACCAAGCCTCTGCCTGTGGGCGGCGGCAAGACCGTGGAGTGGCGCAAGTTCGGCTCCTTTGACAAGGCGCTGACCCCCCTGACCGAGGGCGTGACCCCCGACGGCAGCGGCATTTCCGTGAGCTACATCACCAAGGAGCTGGCACAGTACGGCGACTACACCACCGTGTCCGACATGCTGGATCTGACGGCCATTGACGACGTGGTGCTGGAGATCACCGACCGCCACGGCAACAACATGGGTCTGACCCTGGACACCGTGACCCGCAATGAGATCCAGCAGGGCAACCAGGTCATCTATGCCCCCGTGCTGAACGCCGACGGCACCCAGACCGCCGTGACCAGCCGCACCGCCCTGACCCCCGCCTGCAAGATGACCAGCGAGCTGGTGGCCAAGGCCGCCACCCAGCTGAAGAAGATGAACGCGCCTACCTTTGACGGCAAGTATGTGTGCATCATCCACCCCTCTGTGGCTTTTGATCTGCGCCAGGACGAGGCATGGATCGCCGCCCACCAGTACGCTGCTGCCACGGAGCTTTTCTCGGGCGAAATTGGCGAGCTGCACGGTGTGCGCTTCGTGGAGACCACCGAGGCCAAGATCTTCTGCGGCGAGGATCTGGCCGAGGACGGCCGCACTCTGACGGTGAACGGCGCCGTGAATGGCAAGAACGCCGTGACCTTTGACGGCGGCACCGTGAAGGAGGGCGCACTGGCAGGCCGCTACATTCTCGTGAACGGCCAGCGCGCCAAGGTGGTGAGCAACACCGCCTCCGTGCTGACGCTGGATAAGAACGTCACCGCCGCTGACGATGCCGTGATCTATCCCGGCGAGGGCGGCGCCGATGGCTGCGCCGTGTACGGCTGCCTGTTCGTGGGCAAGGGCGCTTACGGCGTGGTGGATCTCAGCGAGGGCACCGAGGTCATCGTGAAGCCTCGCGGCTCCTCCGGCACCGCCGATCCTCTGGATCAGCGCTCCAGTGTGGGCTGGAAGGGCATCCACGCCGCTGCCATCCTGTACGACGAGTACATGGTGCGCGTGGAGTGCGGCTCCTCCTACTCCGGCGAGGACAAGGCAAACTGACGCGGATAGCTCCGCAGAGGGGGGCGGGGGAGTTCCCGCCCCCCTTGCGGGAGCATGACAAGAGGCGCGGTGCAAGGTCGGCGGCGGGGTGGGGGCACCCCGCCCTACGGAAGCGTGACGGGGGGCGGTGCGCATCGGAGGGTCGTCGAGGACGCCGACCCCTACGGAGAGCATGAGAGTGCGGCGCGAGGAGGGCACGGATTGCCACGTCGCTGCGCTCCTCGCAATGACAGGGTTTTGCGGGATTTATGGCTGCGCATATGACGGCGCATTTGTCGGCGAGGGATCCCTGCGGGGAGAAGACGACAGGCGCAAAAAGGAAAGGATGAGATACCATGGAGAAAATGAGCAAGGTCTTTCTGCCCAGAGGCAGAAAAAATGAGGAGAACTTCGTGATCGTGTCCGTGAACGGGCGCAACTACAAGATCATGAAGGGCGTGGAGGTGGAGGTGCCCGAATGCGTGGCGGAGGTGCTGGAGAACGGCCGCATGATGGCCGACACCGCACGGCGCTACATGGACACCATGGCCAACTGAAAGGGAGGAAGCTATGGGCGGAACGACGGCGGGACAGGTGCTGGCGCAGGTGGACGGCCTGCTGCCCAACGCCTACACCCGAGAGGAGAAGCTGCGGTGGCTGCTGCAGGCGGAGTGCACGCTGGTGCGGGAGGTGCTGCAGCCGGCGCTGCGGGAGGAGCTGAGCGTGCCCGAGGTGCTGGAGGACGGCACCGCGCTTGCGGCCAAGGCACCCTATGACAGACTCTACGGTCTGTATGTGCAGGCGCAGATCCACTATGCCGACGGCGACATGGTGCGCTGCAGCAACGCGTTGAGCCTCTGGAACGAGGGCGTGGCGGAGATGCAGGCGGCGGCGCTGCGGGAAAAAGGTGGGGCGCAGGCGGCCAAATGCCTGCGTTTTTGCTGAAAGGAGGCGGAGGGATGTTCTTTCCGACGCTGAAAAAAACTGATATGGAAAAGGTGACGGTGACGGAGTTCCCGGGGCTTGACAGGCGGGAAAGCGTGCGCATGGGGGGCTTTCGGGAGATGAAAAATCTGTGCTCGGAGGGGTATCCCGCCCTGCGGACACGGCCCGCCCGAGGCCTTTCGGCCACGGTGGAAAAGCCCGAAGGGCTTATCGCCAAGGACGCCCTGCTCTGGGTGGACGGACGGCGGATCTATGTGAACGGTCTGGCGGCGGAGCCGGAGCTGACGGAGGGGGAGAAGCAGCTGGTGAGCATGGGCGCTTACCTCATCGTTTTTCCCGACAAGGTGTATTTGAACACCAAGGATCTCACGGACTGGGGCAGCCTGGAGTGCAGCCGGACGGCGGCGACAGGGTCGTCCGTGAGCCTGTGCGACGCAGGGGGCGAAGCCTACAGCGGCGTGGTGGAGAGCGCCGGTGCACCGGAGGAGCCGGAGGAGGGCGCACTGTGGCTGGATGTGTCCGGCACAGTGCCGGTGCTGCGGCAGTTCAGCCAAGAGAGCTGGACGGCGGTGGAGGGCGTGTGCGTGAAGGTGCAGGCCACCGGACTGGGCGAGGGCTTCGCCGCCGGCGACGGCGTGACGATTTCTGGCTGCAGCGTGGAGCGGCTCAACGGCAAAACGGTGCTGCGTGCGGTGGGGGAGGACTGGGTGGTCTTTTCCGGCGCCGTGGCCGGCAGCACTGCGCTGAAGGCGGCCGTGACCGTCAGCCGCACCGTGCCGGAGATGGACTATGTGGTGCAGAGCGGCAACCGGCTCTGGGGCTGTAAGTACGGCATGGCGGACGGCAGAGCCGTGAACGAGATCTACGCCAGCAAGCTGGGAGATTTCAAAAACTGGCGGTGCTTTGAGGGACTCGCCACGGACAGCTATGCGGCGGCGCGCGGCTGCGACGGAGCCTTCACCGGCGCGGTGAGCTATCTGGGCAACCCCATTTTCTTCAAGGAGCACTGCATGGAGCGGGTGTATGCCGCCAGCCAGGGCGCGCACCAGATCGTGACCACGGAGTGCAGCGGCGTGCAGCAGGGCAGCGCCAAGAGCCTGCAGGTGGTGGGCGGCGTGCTGCTGTACCTCTCGGACGAGGGGGTGCAGGCCTTTGATGGCAGCCTGCCGGTGACGGTGTCGCAGGCGCTGGGGGAAAAACGGCTCCACGGCGGCGTGGCCGGCGCATGGCGGGGGAAATACTACCTCTCGGCGCTGGAGGAGGACGGCACGCCCACCCTGTTGGTGTATGACAGCGAAAGGAGCCAGTGGCACCGAGAGGACGGACTGCGGGCTGTGGGCTTTGCTTGCAAAGGCTCGGAGCTTTACTGCCTCGGTACCGACGGAAAGCTCTGGAGCCTCCACGGCGAGAGCGGCGAAGCGGAGGAGAGCTTTTCGTGGATGGCCGAAAGCGGGGAGCTGGGCTTGCAGACTCCACAGCGCAAGCGGCTGACAAAGCTGCTGCTGCAAATGCGGCCGGAGCAGGGCAAGACCGTGACGGTGTGGGTGAGCTACGACCGAGGCGCCAGCTGGCAGAAGCAGGGACAGCTGACGGGAAACGGCAGCCTGCGGGGACAGGCGGTGGCCGTGCGCCCCAGACAGTGCCGGTATCTGCGGCTGAAGCTGGAGGGCAGCGGACAGTGCGTGCTGTTCACCCTGACGGCGCTGTATGAAAGAGGCGGTGACGGGCTGTGAACGTGATGACTATGCCTCCGGCGCCTACGGGGACGCTGAGCCAGCAGATGCAGAAGCAGTACGCCTATCTCTTTCAGCTGGCGCAGATGCTGAACCGAGCCGCAGAGCAGGCGGAGCAGCAGCCGCAGACGCAGACGGTGCAGAAGACCGTGCAGGCGGCGCAGGCGCAGACGGCGGCGGAGCTGAAAAGCCTCATCGTGAAGTCGGCGGACGCCGTGCGCAAGGAGATGGATCGGCTGGAAACGGAGCTGAAGGGCAGCTATGTGGCATCGTCGGAGTTCGGGACGTATCTGGAGAAGATCAGTCAGGAGATCGAGGCCGACCCCACGGGGCTGAGCCGCTACTTCAAGTTCGCCTCGGATATTCAGGCGGACGTGGAGCGGGTGGGGACGGACTTTTCCGCCTACAAGACCGACATGGAGGGCTACATCCGCCAGGGCATCGTGGGCTATGACGGCACGACGCCCATCCTCGGCATCGCCATCGGCCGGAACATCCAGACCACCCGCACAGGGGTGGAAACGGAGCAGGGTGTCTTTGACGAGATCGACAAGAGCAGCAATATGTCCGTGTGGACCACGGAGAAGCTGTCGTTCTACATCGGAGGGCAGGAGACGGCGTATTTTTCCAACGGCAAGCTCACCGTGGCGCAGATCGCCGCCGACCGCATCACCGGCGCGGGGAAGTGGGACGTGAGCTTCACCGCAGGTGTGAAATTCAAGTGGATGGGAGGATGAGAAAATGGCAGCGACGACCATAAAAACAGGCGTGGTCTACGACTCGTATTTCTGGGTGAAATGGGAGAGCGGCGGGCAGGACGTTTCCGCCAACAAAACTACCATCAACTGGTCCTGCGGCATCACGCCGGGACATAAGTTCTATTCCAACGCCGTGAAAATGTCCGCCGTTTCCATCGGCGGAGTGACGGTGTACGCCGGCGGGACGTACTCCAACATCACTGACTATAAGGAGCACACTTTCGCCTCCGGCACGCTGGAGGTGAGCCACGACGCGGACGGCAGCAAGACCCTCACGGTGTCGGCCTTCAGCGGACAGGTGTGGAAGGACAGCGGCTATCTGACGGCCACGGCGGCGGCGCAGAGCTTTCAGCTGACCGCCATCCCCCGTGCTACCGAACCCGTCATGGGGGCGGCGACGATGGGGGAGACGGTGCGCATCAGCCTGCCTCGGGCGTCCTCGGCCTTTACCCATACATTGAGCTACGTTTTCGGCTCGGCGTCGGGGGCTATTGCCGAAAACGCCGGCACGGAGGTGCTGTGGACGGTGCCGGAGAGTCTGGCGGCGCAGATCCCCGACAGTCCCGGCGGCACGGGCACGCTGACGTGCAAGACCTATAACGGCGGCACTCTCATCGGGACGAAAACGATCTCCTTTACGGCCACGGTGCCCCAGAGCATGAAGCCCGCCCTGACAAACGGCTGGGCGGAGGTGACCTACGACAACAGCGGCACCAAGGCAAGCGGCATTGCGGCGTGGGTGCAGGGCTATTCCAAGGCCAAGGCTCTGTTCGACAGCACGAAAATTGCCTGCAAGCAGGGGGCGAGCATTGCGAAATACGCCGTGACGTATCTGGGAAAGACCGTGGAGGAAAGCCCCTACCGCACGGACACCATTTCCGCCACCTCCGCCACGGTGCGCTGCACAGTGACGGACAGCCGGGGGCTGACGGCGTGGGAGGACGTGACCGTGGAGCTGGAGAGCTACGCCCCGCCGATGCTGGTGGGGGCGGCTCTTTACCGCGCGGACGGCGAGGGCACTGCGGCGGACAGCGGCACCCACATCGCCGGCCTGGCCACGGCAAAATTTTCGTCCATCGGCGGGCGGAACACAGCCGCCATCATGGGCTACTGGAAAAGCGTAGGCGGCAGCTACGGTGCGGGGGTGACGCTGCCCTCCGGCGCGGTGGGGCTTGTCACCGGCGACGTGGAGATCGCCGCCGACCGGAGCTACACGGCTAAGATCGTGGTGACGGACAGTCTGGGCAACTCCGCGGAGTTCGAGGAAAATATTCCCACGGAGCAGGTGGCTTTTCATCTGAAGGAGGGCGGCCGAGGGGCGGCCTTCGGCAAGGCGGCGGAGCAGGACGAGCTGCTTGATGTGGCGTGGGACGCGCGCTTTCGCGAGGATGTGCAGGTGGACGGCGCGCTGCAGGTGGGCGGCAAGACCCTGCTGGACATGGTGTATCCCGTGGGGAGCATTTACCTGTCCGTAAGCGGAACTGACCCGCAGACGCTGTTCGGCGGCACATGGGCGCGGCTGGAGGACGTGTTTCTGCTGGCGGCGGGCGCAGAGCACGCCGCGGGCAGCACCGGCGGTGAGGAGATGCACACACTTACAGTAGGGGAGATGCCAAGCCACGGAAATCACTTGATGCAAGGAAGGATGTACCAAGAATTGGCTGATAATGCATCAAATGATAGCAGCTACCGCAGCAATACGTTGTATTTAGGCAAGAACGTTTTTGCATCAACGGGCAATATTAATAGAGGGTGGAAGGATTGGAACGGAGGGGAAATGTATCCGGCAGGAACACTAAAAGGCGGAGGGAATCCCCACAACAACATGCCGCCCTATCTGGCGGTTTACACTTGGAAACGGACTGCATAAGGGAGGAAAAATATGGCAGCAAAACTTTGGCGGGGCAGCCGGGGCGATTCCGTGCGCGACCTGCAGCAGAAGCTCAATGCAAACGGCTACAAACTGGCCGAGGACGGCGTGTTCGGCAGCAACACCTATAACGCTGTGCTGGATTACCAGCGCAAAAACAAGCTGGCCGTGGACGGCGTGGTAGGCGACGAGACATGGGGCAGCCTCAACCGCACCACGTCGGCGGATCACCCCACCACCGGCAAGGAGGTCATGCGGGGCGTGTCCGACGAGACCTACGACGCCCTGAAGCGGCTGGAGCAGGGCTTCACGCCCTCGGACGAGCTGACAGCGGCGCGGGAGGCACAAAAGAGCATGGAGGCGCTGCAGCCGAAAGAGTATCAGTCTTCTTTCGAGGGGGAGTTGGCGCAGCTGTACGACCAGATCACCGGCCGTAAGGCCTTTTCCTACGACCCGCAGACGGATGCGCAGGCAAAAAACTACGCCTATCTCTACACCCAGAAGGGGCGGGAGGCCATGGCGGACACCATGGGGCAGGCGGCGGCGCTCACCGGCGGCTACGCTTCCAGCTATGCCCAGACGGCGTCCCAGCAGGCGTATGACCGCTACATGCGGGATCTGGCGGAGCTGATGCCGGAGCTGGAGAAGAACGCCCGTCAGCGGGACGAGAGCCAGCGGGACTGGCTGATGCAGCAGTATGAGCAGGTGAGCAGTCAGGAGCAGGAGGCATACAAGCGCTACCAGCAGGAGCAGGCGGCGTGGCAGGACAGCTATGACCGCGCCGGCAAGGAGGCGGACGCCCTGTGGGAGCGAGAGTACGCCAACTACAAGCTCATGCTCCAGCACTACACCGGCATGGCCGGCGCCGAGCAGAAGGCTTCCGACGGTGCGCGGGCGAACTCCGGCGCGCCCACGGCGGCAGCGGAGAAAAAGGCGACCCTCAGCTCCACGGCCATGGACAGCCTCCAGCGCGCCATGGGCAACTACCTCAAAGGCGGCAAGACTGCCGAGGCGGCGGCGCTGGCGCAGCAGTACGGCGGGCGCATGACGGCGGCGCAGAAGGAAAAACTGAAGAAGCTGTTCGGAAACTACGGCGCCCAGCTGGCGCTGTGAAGACGCAAGGTTCTGCAAGGATCGGCCGCCCCCACTGGGGGGGGCGGCTTTTCTGCGCCCACGGCGGCAGGGAAGGGCTTGACAGGCGGACGGTTTTGATTAAAATAAAGACAGAACGATGGGGAGAACGAAGCATGAACGGATTCTACTATAACGGCCTGCCCCGCGAGGAAAAGGCGGCCTACGAGCAGATGAAAGCCGGCTTTGAGACGCTGGCGGCCACGGTGCGGGTGGTGCGGCTGGAGCAGAAAAGGCTTGCGGAGGTGTACCTGCGGCTGAAGCTGGACGAGCCGCTGCTGTTTTATGTGACGGGGTACAGCTACCGGTTCTACCCCGCGTCGGATCATGTGGAGCTTATTCCGGAGTACCTCTTTGAAAAAAGCAAGATCCGCACCCATCAGCAGGCCGTTTCCGCCCGCATCCAGCGGCTCATCCGGCCGCTGCAGGGGAAAAGTCAGGCGGAAAAGGAGTTGTATATCCACGACTTCATTCTGGATAACGTCCGCTATGACAAGCTGAAGAAGTCCTACTCCCACGAGGTCATCGGCCCCCTGACCCAGGGAGTGGGCGTGTGCGAGGGTATCGCTAAAACCGTGAAAGCGCTGTGCGACGCCGTGGGCTTGGAGTGCATCATCGCCCTCAGCGAGGCAAACCCCGAGCAGGGCGTGCGCTACCGCCACACCTGGAATGTACTGACAATAGACGGAAAGCGATACCACATGGATGCCACTTTTGACAACTCCCTCCAGCGGGGCGTGCGTCGCTATGACTACTACAATCTGGACGACAGGCACATTTTTCTCGACCACGAGAAGCTGGTGCTGCCGGTGCCGGCCTGCACGGAGGACGAGGGGTACTTTTACCGCTCTGTTTCTCTGACGAAGCCCGAAGACGTGGCGAGCCGTGTGCGGCAGGCGCTGCGAAAAAAGCAGAAGAGCTTCGTGTTCCACTGGCGGGGCGGCGGCCTGAATCGGGAGATCCTGCAGGAGCTTGTGCAAAGAGCCGCCGAGGAGGCCGAGAAGAAGGGGCTGGGCGTCCGCTGCGCCGTGAATGTGCGGCAGGCGGTGATCCAGCTGGACTTCGGCGAGGTGGGCGCCACGGAGGTGCAGCAGCCCGACGAGGGGCAGGAGGGTCAAGTGGAAAGCTGAAAGCGGAAAGCGGCGAACCCCCTGTAGGGCAGGGCGACCACACCTTGCCGGCGGTGCGGCGCATCATCCATCCTGCGGAGACCTATATGTAAATATTACACCTATATAATATAAGGAGGGCACACCATGGCAAAGAAGGCAGGGCGGAACACCAAGGCACGCATCGTGTCGGCGGCATGGAAGCTGTTTTATGAGCAGGGTTACGAGGACACCACGGTGGAGGACATTGTGTTTGAGTCGGAGACCTCCAAGGGGTCGTTTTATCACTATTTTGACGGCAAGGACGCCCTGCTTGGCTCCCTGTCGGTGCTGTTTGACGAGAAGTACGAGGAGCTGCGCCCCCAGCTGGATCCGCAGGCGGACGCCGTGGACACGCTGGTGTTTCTGAACCAGGAGCTGTTCGCCATGATTGACAACAGCGTCTCCCTAGAGCTGCTGGCGCGGCTTTTCTCCTCACAGCTGGTGACCCGCGGCGAAAAGCACCTTCTCGACCGCAGCCGCACCTACTTCAAGCTTCTCTACCAGATCATTCGGGACGGCCAGAGCCGCGGCCAGCTCCGCACGGACATGACCGCCAACGAGATCGCCAAGGCCTACGCCATGTTTGAGCGGGGGCTGATGTACGATTGGTGCCTCTGCGGCGGCGAGTACGCCTTGAACCGCTACAGCGCGCAGATGATGCCCATGTTTTTGCAGGGGTTCCGGCCGGCACAGTGATTATTTGAAAAAAATTTTTAACGAGCAGGAAATATTACTGCATATATTCTGCTAAAAAATTATTGATATACATAATAAAACCTGCAAAAAATAAGCGCGCTGTATAGAATTCATTCTATACAGCGTTCTGTATTTCGTTCTATTTTGTTTTGTGCTATACTCCACTCTGTTGATGCAATTTATCCTGTAGGAGGGAAAAACAATGAAAATCAGCGAAGTGATCGTATTTGTCATTTATTTGGTGTTCATGCTGGCCATCGGCGTGTACTTCTTCTTCAAGAACCGCGACGGCGGCGAGAAGACCTATTTCCTGGGCGGCCGCCAGATGGGCCCTTGGGTCACGGCTCTGTCCGCCGGCGCCTCCGACATGAGCGCGTGGGTGCTCATGGGTCTGCCTACGTCCATCTATGCACTGGGTCTGGGACAGGTGTGGATCTCTGTGGGTCTGGCCATCGGCTACACCATCAGCTGGATTGTGCAGGCGCCCCGCCTGCGTCGGTTCTCCATCGTGGCCAACGACTCCATCACCATCCCCCAGTACCTCACCAATCGCTTCCTGTCCAAGTCCAAGGCGCTGCAGATCATCTGCGCCGTGATCTTCCTGGTGGCCTACACCGTGTACGCGGCCTCCAGCGTGAAGGCCTGCGGCACCCTGTTCAACACCGTCATCGGCATGGACGAAACGGCGGCCATGTATCTGGCCTCTCTCATCATCATTGCCTACACCTTCCTGGGCGGATTCTCCGCCGTGTGCTGGACGGACTTCTTCCAGGGTATGCTGATGCTGGGCGCCCTGCTCATCGCCCCCATTTTTGCCCTGTTCATGCTCAAGGGTGCCGGCGTGCATGTGGTGGACACCCCCAACTATTTCAACGCTTTCGGCAGCTGGAAGGACATCGTTTCCGGCCTCGGCTGGGGTCTGGGCTACTTCGGCATGCCCCATATCATCATCCGGTTTATGTCTCTTGAGTCTCAGAAGAGCCTGAAAAAGTCCGCCAAGATCGGCATCAGCTGGACGGTACTCATCGTCATCTTCGCCGCCGCTGTGGGCATCATCGGCCGCCTGTTTTTGGGCTATGACGAGTCCATCAACGGTCACTCTCTGGTGTTCATCACCATGGTGCGCAAGATCTTCCCCGGCGTCATCTCCGGTCTGCTGCTCTCCGCCGTGCTGGCTGCGTCCATGTCCACGGCTGATTCCCAGCTCCTCATGGCCGCCAGCGCCTTCGCCAGCGACGTGTATAAGCCTGTTTTCCGCAAGGATAAGGCCAGCGACAAGGAGATGATGTGGGCCGGCCGCATCGTGGTGCTCATCATCTCCGTAGTGGCGCTGCTCATCGCCTCCAACCCCGACTCCGGCAGCATTATGTCCCTGGTGTCCAATGCCTGGGGCGTGTTCGGCGCGGCCTTCGGCCCCACCATCATGCTGAGCCTGTTCTGGAAGCGGTTCACCTTCGCCGGCGCCGTGGCCGGTATCGTTGTGGGTGCGGCTGTGGACGGCCTGTGGCTGGCGTTCCTGTCCGGCACTGGGATCTATGAGATCATCCCCGCCTTCGCCGCCAGCATGATCGCCGCCATCGTGGCGTCCCTGCTGAGCAAGAAGCCCGACGAGGCCGTGGGGGCGCTGTTCGACAAGGCTGTGAATTACGAGGAGTAACATCATCGACCATACAAAAGACGCTGCGGTATAGGCCGCGGCGTCTTTTTTTGATAGAAAAAAAGTATACCTGCATTTCCGGATTTCCTGTAGACATTTTCCGCAGAAAAGCTATAATACAGGTAAGAAAAGCTGAAAAAGGAGGATGCGAGATGTACTATCAGGTAGCGCCGGAGGTGTTTGAAAAGCTGCCCGCGGCCTGCTTCGGCGCCGTGGCCGTGCGCGGACTGGACAACACCCGCCGCATTGAGGAGCTGGAGCAGCTTCTGCAGGAGGACATCAAGGCGTGCGAGGCGTATTTTGCGGACAAGAAGCCCAAGGAAACGCCGGACATCCTGCCCTATCGGGAGGCGTTCCGCACCCTGGGCATCAACCCCAACAAGTTCCTCTGCTCCATTGAGGCGCTGCTCACCCGCATCGCCAAGGGCAAGGGCTTTCCGTGCATCAATGCGGCGGTGGATCTGGGCAATGCCATCTCCATCGGCCACCGCCTGCCCATCGGCGCCCACGACATCGCCTCGCTGGAGGGCGGGCTGGAGGTGCGGCCTGCCCGCGCGGGGGACACCTTCGTGGCCTTCGGCGAAACGGAGGAGGAGACCCCCGACGAGGGGGAGATCGTCTACGCCTCCGGCAGCCAGGTGCGTACCCGCCGCTGGACGTGGCGGCAGAGCGAGCGGGGCAAGATCACGGAGAAAACCACGGCCATCCTGTACCCCATCGACGGCTTCACTGACGTGAACGAGGCGGAGGTGAAGGCCGCTGCGGCGGAGTTCGTGACGCTGCTGCGCCGGTTCTTCGGCGAGGGCGTGACCATCGAAACGGGCTTCGTGGACAGGGAGCATCCTCGGTTCGATTTCTTTTAATATACTGTATAAAGGGCTTGGCCTGCGCCGTTCTGCGGCCTCTTGACAAGGCGAGTATTTTTGCTATAATAAACATAGAAAGGCGCTGCGACAAGCGGTTAGCCCGGGTTAGTTGGAATTTCAAAGCAAAACCTTGAAACCGTCACTTTGCCGAGTGGCGGTTTCTGCTTTTCACAATGATCGTAACGGTGAACCGCCCGATATGTAAAGTGATCCGCATGAGCCTCACCCCCTCTCGGGTAGCGTGGCCAACCGCCTGCCGTTCGTGCAGCGCCTGGCGAAATTGAAGCGATTAAGGCACGTTTTGCCAGTGAAAAGAAAAAACGCCGCAAGCGATATCTATCCATGCAATAAAACGGGGATAGATAACGCCTGCGGGCGTTTTTTTGCAAAAAAATACGGGCTGACGCCCGAAAATCTTCTAAAGCCTATTGACAAATGCAAAGCCTTGCTGCTATAATTAAGCGATTATGTTTGGATAGTGGGGGCATATCCCCTTTTACTATCTGCCCATAGGATACCATTTCCCGCAGCGGATTACAAGTGCTCCGGCGGAAAATGCAGCAACAAACCCGTGCGTGTCACGAATGGGCGGCAGGCGATCCAAACGGCGACCCCCTGAATCTGTTAAGCAAATCAGTTGAGATAAAAGCAAGAAAGGCGTGAGTATTGAAGATGGCCAAGGACAAGTACTACGGCAAAACCCTGCGCAAGAATTTTGCCAGACACGAAGAGGTCATGGCGATGCCCAACCTGCTGGAGATCCAGAAGAAGAGCTACCGGTGGTTTCTGGAGACCGGCCTGCACGAGGTGTTCACGGACGTGGCCTCCATCAGCGACTATGCAGGCAATCTGGAGCTGAGCTTCATCGACTTCAGCATGAACGAGCAGCCCAAGTATGACGTGGAGGAGTGCAAGGCGAGAGACGCCACCTATGCCGCCCCCATGAAGGTGAACGTGCGGCTGCACAACAAGGAGACCGGCGAGATCAAGGAGCAGGAGATTTTCATGGGCGATTTCCCCCTGATGACCCACTCCGGCACCTTCGTCATCAACGGCGCCGAGCGCGTGGTGGTGAGCCAGATCGTCCGCTCCCCCGGCATCTATTACGGCAAGGAAACGGATCTGAAGACCGACCTGCCTCTGCTCACGGCCACCGTCATCCCCTACCGCGGTGCATGGCTGGAGTATGAGACCGACGCCAGCGAGGTGTTCTGGGTCCGCATCGACAAAAACCGCAAGCTCCCCATCACCTGCCTCATCCGCGCGCTGGGTCTGAAGACCGACAGCGAGATCCTCGACCGCTTCGGCGACGATCAGCGCATCGTGGCCACCATGGAAAAGGACGGCTGCAAGTCCTACGAGGAGGCCATGCTGGAGATCTACCGCAAGCTCCGCCCCGGCGAGCCCCCCACGCTGGACTCCGCCGAGACGCTGCTGCAAAACCTGTTCTTCGACCCGCGCCGCTATGACCTGAGCACCGTGGGCCGGTACAAATTCAACAAGAAGCTGACCTTCTGGACCCGCGCCAAGGGTCAGAAGCTGGCCATGCCCGTGGCCGATCCCGCCACCGGCGAGATCCTGTTCGAGGACGGCCATGTGCTCACCGCCGACGACTGCACCCTGCTGGACACCGTGGGCGTGCCTGAGGTCAGCGTCACGCTGGACAGCGGCGACACCATCCGCATCTTTACCAACAAGATGTGCGATATGCGCCACTATGTGGACTTTGATCCCCGTGAGCTCTGCGGCATCAAGGAGCGCGTGCGCTTTGATGTGCTGCAGGAGCTGCTGGGCAAGTACAGCGGCGACGAGCTGGTGAAGCAGTGCCGCCTCCACGCCGACGATCTGGTGCCCAAGCACATCATCGTGGACGACATCTTCGCGTCCATCAACTACATGAACGCCCTGGCCCACGGTCTGGTGACCAAGGACGATATCGACCACCTGGGCAACCGCCGCCTGCGCTGCGTGGGCGAGCTGCTGCAGAACCAGTTCCGCATCG
>OLPA01001652.1_pt1 | contig 18060 bp, 15 predicted proteins | sample 1672811 | NCBI WGS metagenome assembly OLPA01 (sample SAMEA3136726, study PRJEB25190) | human gut metagenome | biome: human gut; feature: human-associated habitat; material: faeces | place: Austria | collected 2013
ACAAAACATGAGCGGCAGTGTGCTCCTCACGACGGAAGCCTCGCAACTGTCTGTGTGGATAGCCGAGGTCGCGTACTACATAGAAAATCCTAAAACAACTTCTAAAAGAATTATATTTATGGAATTATTCGATATTTTAGAAATGTTAAGGAAATTGGCAATACTATGTAAGTAACATCCAATACAATACCTACTCTGCATCACTCTACTTGTAATACCCGTCCGAAAATCTCAACATAGAACTGCTCTCCCCAACCGCATTAGAAAACCTATATCCCAGCGAGTTCCCGACAATTATGAAAAGTTTCTTTTTGGGCTATGGAGATGAAACTCCCGGAAGCGTGGAGCTCTCTGGCGAACACGCTTCCTGCTTTTGGGGAGGTTCATCGGAATGCTTAGCACAAGGAAACTTGCAATAATTGTCGGAAACCCGCTGAGCACATACTTTTTTCTAACACGCCCCCTGCTTTCGGGAAAATTTATTTTATTTATCTGAAAATATTGACTTTTCCCACAAACGCGGTATAATAATTCTCAGTTTGTTTATTATTATTAAACATGCAATTTACATATAGTGCAACTTTTTATCATGGATACACCCATGATCTTGACATATACATCACAGTAATAATAGAAAAAGGAGTTTATTATGGACATCGGGCACCGCATGAAAGAGCTTCGGGTTCACTATGGACTGACCCAGCAGGAGCTTGCCGATCGTTCTGAGCTGTCTAAGGGATTTATCTCTCAATTAGAACGAAATCTGACTTCTCCTTCTGTTGGAACGCTTCTTGACATTATCCAGTGTCTTGGAACCACACCTGCAGAATTTTTTGCAGATGATGAACCGGAACAGATCGTATTTAAAAAGGAAGATTATTTTACAAAAATAGATGAAAATGAACATTCAAAAATTGAATGGATCGTGCCAAACGCACAGAAAAACGGTATGGAACCTCTACGCGTAACGCTTGCGCCCGGGGGCCGTTCCATGGAGCTGAAACCCAGTGAGGCAGAAGAATTCGGATATGTTTTAAAAGGAGCGATCCGGATCATCCGTGGAACGAAAAGTTATCTTGTAAAATCCGGGGAGTCTTTTTACTTAAAAGGACTGAAACGTCACCACATCGAAGCATACGGTGTCAAAGAGGCTGTATTTATCTGGGTCTCCACGCCACCGAATTTTTAGGAGGATACCATGAGCAAAGACTTTATTACTTTAGAACACATCACGAAATCTTTCGACTCTCAGATGGTATTAGATGACTTAAATCTGACCATTAAAGAAAATGAATTTATGACCCTGCTTGGTCCATCCGGCTGCGGTAAAACCACCACCCTGCGTTTGATCGGCGGTTTTGAGACCCCTGACATTGGAAAAATCTATTTTGACGGTCAGGATATTACTTCACTTGCACCAAACGAAAGAAAATTAAACACTGTATTCCAGAAATATTCTCTTTTTCCACATATGAGCATTGCGGAAAATATTGCATTTGGTTTACAGATCAGCAAGAAAAGCAAGGAATACATCAACGATAAGATCAAATACGCATTAAAATTAGTCAATTTAGACGGCTTTGAAAAACGCTCCGTCGATTCCTTAAGCGGCGGTCAGCAGCAGCGTATCGCGATTGCCCGTGCCATCGTAAATGAACCGAAGGTACTGCTCTTAGATGAACCTCTCGGTGCACTGGATTTAAAACTGCGTCAGGATATGCAGTACGAGCTGATCCGTTTAAAAAATGAGCTTGGCATTACTTTTCTCTATGTTACACATGACCAGGAAGAGGCACTTACCATGTCCGATTCCATTGTCGTTATGAATCAGGGATATATCCAGCAGATCGGAACACCGGAGGATATCTACAATGAACCGGTCAACGCCTTTGTTGCCGATTTTATCGGAGAAAGCAATATCATTGATGGAGTTATGATAGAAGACCATCTGGTTGAGATCTTAGATACCAGATTTCCATGCGTTGATGAAGGCTTCGGACAAAACTGTCCGGTTGACGTTGTCATCCGTCCGGAAGATGTGGAACTGGTAGAACCGGAGGAAGGAATTATCGACGGAACCGTCATCTCTATCATATTTAAAGGGGTTCATTACGAAATTGAAGTCCTTGCAAATGGATTTGAGTGGCTGGTACACACGACCAAAATGCATGAAGTCGGCTCCGAGGTCGGAATCCGTGTCATACCGTTCAACATTCAGATTATGAACAAACCGGAATCCAGTGATGAGGAGGCAGTAGAAGTCGATGCGTAAATTTGGAAAACAACTTTTAGCCGGTCCTTACCTGGTCTGGATCATCGGCTTTATCATCCTTCCGGTCTTTGCCGTTCTTTACTATGCACTGACAAACAGTGCCGGAAGTTTTACAATGGAAAATATCGCGGCGATCGCAGAGCCGGTACATTTAAAAGCATTGTTTTTAGCATTAAAACTGGCTGTGATCTGTACCCTGATCTGCCTGCTGCTCTCCTATCCACTGGCAATGATCTTAAACAATATGAAGATCAAAGAGCACAGCTTTGTGGTCTTTCTCTTTGTACTTCCGATGTGGATGAATTTTATGCTTCGTATTTTAGCATGGCAGATGCTTTTATCGAATAACGGTATCATCAATTCCCTTTTAAAAACGTTAGGTTTTTCTGGGATCAACCTGATGAATACCCCGACCGCTGTCGTATTTGGTATGGTCTATGACTACCTTCCATTTATGATCCTGCCAATCTATAATGCGTTAGTACGCATCCGCAAGGATTTGATTGAGGCAGCCAGAGATTTAGGTGCCGGAAACCTCTTGGTCTTTTTTAAGATCATTCTGCCGCTCTCCCTTTCCGGAGTTTTCAGCGGGATTATTATGGTGTTTGTACCTGCACTGACCTCGTTTGTTATTTCGGATCTTTTAGGCGGCGGCAAAGTACTGTTGATCGGAAATGTCATTGAACAGTCCTTTATGCAGGGCATGGACTGGCATCTTGGTTCAGGGCTCTCCATTGTACTGATGATCTTTGTCATTGCCTCCATGGCATTTATGAACCGACAGGATAAAGAAAATGAAGGAGGAAATGCCGTATGGTAAAAAAAGGAATCGAACGCCTGTATTTGATCATTATTTTCCTCTTTTTGTACCTTCCGATCGTGGTCCTGATCGTACTTTCGTTCAATGACTCAAAATCGCGTGTCCAGTGGGGCGGATTTACACTGCGCTGGTATCAGGAGGTATTTAAAAGCCGGACCATTATGAACGCTTTTTATACAACCATTACCATCACACTGGTTGCTTCTATTGTAGCAACCCTGCTTGGAACACTGGCAGCTATTGGTATCCACAGTATGAAAAGAAGACAGAAAGCACTGATGCTTGGAGCTACCAATATCCCGCTTTTAAATGCGGACATTGTAACCGGTATCTCGTTAATGCTGTTACTGATAAAATTTACAAGACTTGGCATGAACACCGTTTTGATCGCACATATTACTTTTAATATCCCCTATGTCATTCTAAACGTACTGCCAAAACTGAATTCCCTAAGTCCCAACACCTATGAGGCGGCATTGGATTTAGGTGCTTCCAGACCTTATGCATTTTGGAAGATCATCTGGCCTGATATCAAAGGCGGCGTATTCAGCGGATTTTTGATGTCCGTGACCATGTCGTTAGATGATTTTTCCATTACCTATTTTACAAAAGGACCGGGAGTCAATACACTCTCAACCATGATATACACCGAACTCAAAAAAGGGATCAAACCGGAGATGTACGCTCTCTCCACTATTTTATTCCTGATCGCACTACTGTTACTGCTTTTGATGAATTACCGTTCATCCAAAAAAAGCACCGCACTGACAACATAAGGAGGACATTATGAAGAAAAAATTACTGCTGATGGCTGCATGCCTTGGAGCGATGTTCGCATTCACTGCCTGCGGCTCTAAAGATGACGGAAACACACTGACGGTATTAAACTATGGAAAATATATAGAGTCGAGTGTGTTAGATGCCTTTGAAGAAGAAACCGGCATCCATGTCAACTATGAAGAATATGTAAATCCGGAGGAAATGTATACGAAATACAAATCCGGTGCGATCGACTACGATGTGATCTGCACCTCTGATTACATGGTAGAACGCCTGATCAACGAGGGAGAAGCAAAAGAGATTAACTTTGATAAGATTCCTCTTTCTAAAAATTTAGATGATTCTTATTTTGAATTTTCTAAGGCTTTCGACCCGGAAAACAAATATTCCATGCCATACTTCTTTGGAACGGTCGGAATCCTCTATAACAAAAATAAAGTGGATGCCAATGACGTCAAAAGCTGGGATATCCTCTGGAACAAAAAATACAAAGACCAGATCATCATGGAAGACAGTGTGCGCGACACCTTTGTACCGGCACTCAAACGTCTCGGATTTTCCTCTAACTCCACCGATAAAAAAGAGTTAGAAACCGCACTTGATCAGTTGATCGAGCAAAAACCTCTGGTTTACTCCTATCTGGTAGATGAAAGTGCTGACGAAGTGGTCGCAGGCAATGCATCCATGGCACTGGTATACTCCGGCGAAGCTGCCTATGCAGAGTCTTTGAGCAAAGATTTAGACTACAGTGTCCCGGAGGAAGGCTCGAATATGTGGATTGATTCCTGGCTGATTGCAAAGACCTGTAAACATCAGGAAAATGCAGAAAAATTCTTAGACTTCCTCTGCCGCGAGGACATCGCTATGAAGAACTTTGAATATGTATACTATGCAACACCAAATAAAGCGGTCTATAACAAATTAGATAAAGAAACCCAGGAAAACAAGACCATTTTCCCTGATGAGGAAACCTTAAACAACTGTGAGATCTTCCGTTATCTGGATGAAGATTCCATTGCACTTTACAACAAACTCTGGAAAGAATTAAAATCCAAATAATTTCTACTTGCATTTTTTGAATTTCCGTGTTACATTAAAATCCACATGAATCTCATGTGGATTTTTTATCTTTGCACTTTCGTGCATATTCCCATTTTATTTCATATCCCGCCTGTTACATTTTTTATTCAGGAGGTTTTTATGACATTTGATACCTTTAAAGAAACCGTTTTATCTGCTTTAAGCAATTACTATGGCAGCGACTATACACTGTCTATCCAAAAAATACCAAAAAACAATCAAATTATTTTAGATGGACTGACCATTCAGAAAAAAGGACAGAATATTTCTCCTACGATTTATCTGAACCCATACTTTTCCAAATTTCAGGACGGCATGCCGATGTTTCACATTTTAGAAGAAATCAAAAACACCTATGCCATGCATCATCCCGACGAGAACATTGACATCCGCTTCTTTACAGACTACGAAAATGCCAAAGACCGCATCTGTATGAAGCTGATTCACTACGAAAAAAACAGAGAACTTCTAAAAGAAGTTCCCCATATTCGTTTTCTCGACCTCGCTGTCGTCTTCTATTATCTGATTCATCTAACCCCCGGAGAGCAGGCAACAATCCTCATTTATAACCGGCATTTGCCTTACTGGAATGTCTCGACCGATACCCTGTTTGAGTCTGCAAAAATCAACACCCCAAAGCTGCTCCCTTACTATTTCGATGATATTTTTTCCGTCTTGCAGAATGTTTCCGACTTGTCTGAATTTAGCAAAAACCAGCTCCACCCACTCTATGTTCTGACCAATTCCGAAAAACTCTTTGGTGCAGCCGTAATACTCTATCCAAATCTTTTATCCTCAATAGCGAAGAAAATAAATCACGACTTAATTATTATCCCAAGCAGTCTGCATGAAGTACTTCTGCTTCCGGCTGAACAGGGAGAATCTTCTGAAGAATATTCCTCAATCATTCAGGAGGTCAACCTCTCAGAGCTGTCACCGGAAGAAATTCTGTCTGATCATGCCTACTATTATTCCCGAAAAACAGACTCCATCTGCTGATTACTGCATTTTTAAAAGTTCCTCATAAAGCGTCTCGTAATCTCTTGCAGATGCATTCCATGAAAAATCACATTCCATTGCACGTTTCACAATTCCGTTCCATTCATTTCTATGATTGACATAAGTATCTTTTGCATAACGGATCATATGTAACATCTCATGTGCATTGTAATTTGCAAAAGAGAAACCATTTCCTGTCTGCTCGTATTCATTATATGGGCAGACAGTATCCCGAAGCCCTCCTGTCTCACGCACCATTGGAACGGTTCCATAACGCATACTCATCAACTGGCTGAGTCCGCACGGTTCAAACATGGATGGCATTAAAAAGGCATCCGCTCCAGCGTAGATCCGGTGTGCTAAATCTTCGGAATACTGAAGACAGACTCCCATCTGCCGTTCATACTTCCAGGCAAAGTGGCGGAACATATTCTCAAAACGTTCTTCTCCTGTTCCAAGCACTGCAAACTGGATTTTCTTATCCCCTAACAGTTCATCCATCACATAGGCAATCAGATCCATACCCTTTTGCACTGTCATCCTCGATACAATTCCGATCAAAAATGCATCTTCCTCTTTTGGAAGTCCCAGCTCTTCCTGAAGGCCTGCCTTATTTGCCGGTTTCATTTTTACCACATTCATCTTATCAAAATGTGTCCCGATACGCTGATCCGTGACCGGATCATACTCATCATAATCAATCCCATTGACAATTCCATACAAATGGTCTGATTTTGCACGAAGCAGACCGTCTAAGCCCTCTCCACCTTCCGGTGTCGTAATTTCCTGCGCATAGGATTTGCTTACCGTTGTTACCATGTCGGAATAGACAATCCCGCCCTTTAAATAATTTGCTTCGCCGTAAGATTCTAACTGATCCGGCATAAAGAATTTAGCCGGCAGTCCCGTAATATCTTTGACTTCGTTGAGCTTCCATCTTCCCTGAAATTTCAGATTATGGATTGTAAAGACAGTCTTCATCTTCTGATAAAACGGATCCGCTCCATAAAAATATTTTAAAAATACAGGCACCATTCCGGTCTGCCAGTCATGACAGTGTATGATATCTGCCTGAAAATCAATAAATTTCATTGCGGCAATGGCTGCTTTAGAAAAGAATGCAAACTTCTCCACATCTTCATAGATCCGGTTATATGGCTGATCTCCGCCAAAATAGTATTCATTATCTATAAAATAGTAAGTAACCCCTTCGACAACCTTGTGAAATACTCCGACATACTGCTCACGCCATCCGAGAGATATCGAAAAATTTCCCAGATTTTCCAAATCTGCTGTCAGTTTTTCCTCTATGCACAGATATTTCGGGATCATAATACGTACATCATACTTCTTTTTATCAAAATATTTCGGTAAAGAACCGGTTACATCCGCAAGCCCTCCGGTCTTAATAAACGGAACTGCTTCCGATGTTACAAACAAGACTTTTTTCATAAAAAAACCTCCAAGTACAATATAATTAATTTTATTATACCGTACCAGGAGGAATTTTTAAAGTTAATCTCAGGAATTGCTCCGATATTCCAATCTGATTTTGTCCGCGATCAGAGCGATAAACTCTGAATTTGTCGGTTTTCCTTTTCCGTTGTTAATGGTGTACCCAAACAGTGCATCGATCGTATCCATTTTTCCTCTGCTCCATGCAACCTCGATCGCATGACGGATGGCTCTCTCTACGCGGCTTGGCGTAGTCTGAAACTTTTTCGCTATCGTAGGATAGAGAATCTTCGTAATGGAATTTAACATATCAATGTCATTCACAGACATGATAATTGCTTCCCGTAAGTACTGATATCCTTTGATATGTGCCGGAACTCCAATCTCGTGGATAATTGCCGTCACATCAGCCTCTAAGTTACGTTCTTTTAATTCTTCCCGTTTCTCATAAGGCTGTACCTTACGCACCTCGCTTGGACGTGCTACGTTACGGTTTTTGACATCCTTAATCCGGCTAATGACCATATCATTGTCGAACGGTTTCATAATATAGTAATCTGCTCCGAGCCGGAATGCATCCTCTGTAATCTTTTCCTGACCAATCGCACTGATCATAATAAATGCCGGGTGCTTTTTGATCGTAGAATCTTTGTTGACTTTTTCCATAACTCCTAAGCCGTCCATCTTTGGCATAACAATATCTAACAGTACAACGTCAGGTTCGGCAGTTTTTATCAATTCGTACGCTTCTACCCCGTCTTTCGCTGTTCCAATCACCTGTAATTCTTCATCACTCCGTACAATATCGCCTAAAAGACGCACCATTCTTTCGTTATCATCTGCAATCGCAATGTTCAGCTTCTCCATGCTGTCCCTCCTGGTAAATTTTTCAAACATGCTGCTATTATATCGTTAGGTTCCCCTAAATTCAATAGTTTTCTAACGTTCTAATTCGACAACCACTGTATTTTAGCGGCTTTTTTGCATATCCGTGTCGGATACTCCTGAATCAACTGTATTATACAGGCAATTCGACACATCTCTTGTCGAAAAATAGCAACTAATTTTTCAAGTCCAATAGAAACAAGCAATTCTCCCCCCTTTTCTGTCATTTTTCCATAGGTTATACGGAAAAACGTTCTACACTTTCTAATAACTCATGTGTATGGTTCATAACTGTATCCAAAACTTCCATGGAATCTTTGACTGCATTGTCAATTTCTTCCGATGTTGCTGATGTCTCCTCGGTAAAGGATGCATTATTTGCAGAAAGTGCATTCAATGTCTCGATGTGACCAACCACATAATCTTTCTGTTGATCGATTTCCTGCATCTTCGCTGCAATATCCTGTACAGTCTCAATACATACATCTAATGCATTCTTCAACTCCTGGAACGTATCCTGTGTTACCGTTAAGGTATCGATCTGTGTCTTGGATGTTGTATTCATGTCTTTCATGATGTCCATACATTTATTTGCATTATCAGTCAGTTCCTCAATGATACCATTGATTTCCTGAACTGTTTCTGCCGACTCTGAAGCTAATTGTCCAATCTCTTCTGCTACTACTGCAAATCCTCTTCCTGCCTCTCCGGCTCTCGCTGCCTCGATCGACGCATTCAGAGAAAGAAGATTGGTCTGTGATGCAATCTGACTGATCAACGTTGCTGCTTCACTGATCTTATTGACGGATTCATTCGTATACTCTGTCTGCTGATACATCACTTCGATGTTACGGATGGTCTGCTGATTTACTTCTAACAGATTCTCCATGCTGGTATAGGAATCCTGTGAGCATTTCTTCATAAAGGATGCATTTTCAGATAAATCCTCGATATCCGCTGTGGTGCTCTGGATATTCTGTGCGATCTTTTCTACGCTTCCGGCTACATCCGTTGTAGACTCTGCCTGCTGCGAAATGTTCTGTGCTACATCGCCCATCGCATTTGTCAGATTTTCAATTGCTTCATTCATAATACTGAAATTATCGACAAACTGCTGTTCTGCTAAATTCAGATGTTCTGATGTCTCGCCGACATGTGATACCAGACCACTGATGCCTCCCTGTGCCACATTCAGCGAATCTGCCAGCACTCCGATCTCATTCGCACTCCGGATCTCAACATTTTGTGTCAGATTTCCTTCAGAAATCCTTCCAACCATTCCCTGCATTTCTAAAAGCTGCTTCTTAATACCGTTTCCGAATTTAAAGCAGGCGATCAGGGATATTACCATAATGACTACACTGATAAAGATATTTATTCTGCATCATCATGCTCTTTTGTCTGTTCTGCAGTGTGACACGGTTCTTCTCAATATTTTTCTCTAAATTATCTACATAATTTCCTGTGGTAATGACCCAGCCCCAAGGCTCAAATTTTTCTGAATAAGCAATCTTTGGTGCAACCGTTTTACCATCTGCTTTTGTAAAGTAGAACTCATTGTATCCGCCGCCGGCTTCTGCCGATTTCATAATGTTCTGAATGATCTTTACACCATTCTGGTCTGTCAGATCGTAACGGTTCGTTCCTTCCTGTTCAGAGAGGATCGGGTGCATCAGCAAGGTATAATCCGTACCGTCAATCCAGAAGTATCCTTCGCCGTCTTCTCCATAACGCGCATTGCGAAGGATTTCCATTGCCTCTTTTTTCGCATCTTTTTCTGACATTTCTCCTGACTGGCTCTTTTCATAAACCATATTGACGACCGTCAGCATTGCTCCGACTTCATCTTTAATCTGTTCTTTATATCCCGATATTACCGCATCTTTATAGTCTGAATTGGTTTTGGTGATCGTTCCCTTCATTCCCGTATAGGTAACAAGATTAACTCCGATGGAGCAAACTACAATAATTGCCGTGCATAAAATAATACATGCTGTCCGAATACTTTTGATCTTCATATGTATTTTCCTCTCCTCCCTGATTCCCTTGACGTGTACCATTGGAATAATTATACACCTATCAGGGAATCACCACAAGAATTTTTAGTAAATTTTCGTCGAATTATGGGATATTTGAATATGTTTCTCATTACGATACTTATTATCTGTTATTTATACTCGCTTTGTCTTATACCATATGTTTTATTTCTTTATACCATCTGTATAGAACATTTCTGATCATCATTCTATCGTCAATCAGCTCTTAAGTATCCTTTCTCAGTATCGCTAAATACTTCTCATAGGCAAATACTCTATTTCTTGCAGCATTGGTTGTTTCCTGCAAAATCCCAAGTTCTACAAGTTTCCGCACAGCAGCAGCTACCGTATTATAGCTAACCTCTAATTCCTTTGCGGTTCTCTTGATATCAATAATCGGATACTGTTCAATATAGTCAAAAACTGCTCGTAAATTATCTTTGCTCCGAGTTGTCTTTGGAAGTTTTTCTACATTCGTATCATGCAACACAGAAAGCTGACGAATTGCTTCTAAAGAGTCCGATGCTGCTTTACTTACTGCCTCTAAAAAAAATCTTATCCATTGTTCAAAGTTTCCGGTTCTCCTGACTTCACTAATGCGGTCATAATATTCTATCTGGTTCTTTTTCAAAAAATAGGATATATAAATGACTGGTTTTTCAATCAATCTCTGCTCCATCAAATAGAAGAGTATCAAAAGTCTTCCAATTCTTCCGTTGCCATCTAAAAACGGATGTATTGTTTCAAACTGATAGTGAATCAATGCCGCTCTGATCAATGGATCATAATCCACATTCTCATTGATATATTTTTCCAAATCAGACATTGCTGTTTGCATATCTTCTACATTAGGAGGAATATACCTGGCATCTTTTAATGAACAGTTTGCAGGCCCGATCCAGTTTTGAGAATGTCTAAATTCTCCCGGAGTTTTATCCTGTCCACGAACATTTTCCATTAATACTTCATGTATTTCTCTTATTAATCTGCAGCATAAAGGTAATCTTTCTAAACGTTTTAAGGCATACTGTGTTGCTTTCACATAATTAATAACATCAGATACATCAAGATTTGCATTTGCTTCCACTTCCGGATCTAATACATCGTCAAGAGTACACTGCGTTCCCTCTATTTGCGAAGAGATCAACGCTTCTTTTCTAACATACATTGATATAAACAGATCCGCATTAGAAATCAATTGTGATGCAGTATCAAGTTTTACCAGTTGCTTATTTGCATCAACTAAAAGTTTTACAATCTCCCCGTCCATTTCAATTTCAGGTATCGGTGGTAATGGATTTGGTTTAAAAGATTGGTACATAGCCTCTCCATTTAAATTGTCAACATATATTCCTGCACGCTTCATACATTTTCACCTCTTTTTGAAATAACTACACTTATTATATCTCTTTTATTTCAAAAAGTCATTGGGTTTTTGAAATATACTATAGCAAACAATACGTTTTATTTCAAAAACTATTTTCTTATCCCTGCTCCAACATCTCTTCAATAAAGATTCCATATCCTTTCGATGCATCCTGCACAAACACATGGGTCACCGCTCCGATGATCTTTCCGTTCTGCACGATCGGGCTGCCGCTCATCCCCTGTACGATTCCTCCGGTCAGGGCGCACAGTTCCTGATCCTTTACCACAAACCGGATTCCTTTGTTCGTTTCTCTCGCATTAAAATTTGTCTGGGTAATCTCAATATCGTAGCTTTTCCGCTCCCCTTCTAAAGTACAGATGATCTCCGCCTTTCCAAGCTGTACTTCCTGCTTAAATCCCACAGGGATCTGCTGTTCAGAGGTCAGTTCTTCCGGGATACCGTCTAACTTTCCATAAACTCCGGCTTTTGTATTCTTTTTGACATCTCCTAAACAATAACGACTGCTGTAATTGATGATGCCGGTCAGTTCTCCGGGAGTCCCGCGTTTTCCTTTGATGATCCCGATGATATCTGTCTGATATAACAGGCCTTTTTCCATATCGATAAGCGTACTGGTGTCTGCATCGCTGACGCCATGACCAAGTGCGCCGTAATTCCCTGCCGTATCGGTATAGGTTAAAGTACCGACTCCTGCTAGATCATCACGCACCCATACGCCGATCTTATAGGCTTTTTCCTGTGTCATCACGGCCTCCATGGCTACTTCGATCCGTTCTCCATTGCGCTCTATCCCAAATGCCATGGGCTGATCACCATATTCATGAACCCGGTCTAATAACTCTTCTTTTGTAGATACCTTTTCACCGTTCACACTACAGATATAATCTCCGCTTTTTAATAAATACTTTGCCGGTTCTACCGTCTCTCCTGACATTCCGTGGACCGGACTTGTCCCTATGACCAGTATTCCCTTAGTCTTTACATAGATGCCTACAGGCATTCCTCCGGGGATCAGATATTTTTCTCCACGCTCCTGTACATAGATATCCTTGATCGGGATCACACCAAAGAGCCGGCAGCTTAGCGTATAGCTGCCGGTTTTTTGACTGTTCCCTAACCCACTCCGTCCAAACACCATGGATGCCAGAGTGACCGGTTCCTCTTCTTTTTGCTCCATAGACAAAGGAATTCCCGTATGAAGCTGCAGCGTCTCACCCGGACGCACACTCACTTCATCGGGAATTTTATTTTGTAAAAACAGATATCCAAAACACAGGACAAAAACCAGAATTCCCGTACCAAACTTTTTTTTCATTATCATCACATCCTTAAATTCTATTATGTGATGATTTTTTCTGTTTCAAACTAGGATTTTTTTGTTTTTGCTGCTAATTCTTTCATTTCTTTTGCATTTTCTAAAACGGTTTCCGTAATACTGACACCGCCAAGCATCCTTGCTAACTCCGCAACGCTCTCTTCCTGCGGCAGCCTGTGGATCTTTGAGGTTGTCCTGCCGGATTCCACGGTTTTCTCGATCAGAAAATGCGTATCTGCCATAGCTGCGATCTGAGGCAGGTGTGTAATACAGATGACCTGATGATTTCTTCCGATCAGATCCATCTTTTCCGAAACCTTCTGCGCCGTTCTTCCACTGATCCCGGTATCTATTTCGTCAAAAATCAAAGTCTCGATCTCGTCATTGTTTGCAAGCACTGTCTTTAATGCCAGCATAATCCTTGAAAGTTCACCGCCCGAAGCGATCTTACCGAGTGGCTTTGGCGTTTCTCCCGGATTTGTGGATATCAGGAACTCCACTTCATCGTATCCATTCGATGTAAAATGTGTGGTCTGTTCAAATTCCATCGACAGATCCACAGTCTCAAAATTCAGATCCAAAAGGTGTTCTGTGACCTGCCTGCACAGTTCTTTCGCATATTTTTTACGGATCTTAGAAAGCTTTTTACTTGCCTTTTCTAACGCCTCTTCGGATGCCTTCTTTTGTTCTTTTAACTGATTTAAGTATGCATCATAATCTAAAAGTTCGTCCCTGCGTTGGATTTTTTCCTCCTTCGCTTCTAATACTTTTTCAATCGTATCACCATACTTGGATTTCAAATGATTCAGTTCATCTAAACGCTTCTCTGTTTCGTAAAAATCCTCTTCCTCAAACTCTAATCCTGACAGATAAGAGGACATATCCCGGTTAAAATCATTCAACAGCCCGTCTAACTGCTCTAACTGCTCTTCTAACGGCTGCAACTCAGCGTCACAGGAAGTCACTACTGAAATCTCTCGGAGCGCTCTTCCGATCTGATCCGATGCACTTTCACCGTTTTCTGAGGTCAGGCGGTAAGCCGCTCCACATGCTTCCGCAATCTTTTTGCCGTTCAGCATTTTGCGGTAAGTCTTCTCTAACTCCTCGTCCTCTCCTTCCCGCAGGCAGGCATCCTCTAATTCCTGAATTTCAAACTCTAAAAATGAGAGTTCCCGTTGCTGCTGCTCTTTATCAATATCTTTTTCTTCTAATTCTTTTAAAATAGAAGAATATTCCTCATAACGCTTCTTTACCTCTGCCTTTACTTTCTGCGTTTCTTCTTTTGCATAATCGTCAAGCAGTGCTAACTGCATCTTTTTTCCGGTCAGAGACTGATGCTCATGCTGTCCATGAATGTCAATTAAAAGTTGTGCCGCCTCTTTGACTTTTGCTGCGGATATACTCTCGGAGTTGATCTTTGCAACACTTCTTCCCCCGGTGATCTTACGGCTCATAATGACCATACCGTCCTCCGGAAAAATATCCATTTTTCGCAATCTGCGGATGGTATCTTCGCTCTTTACCTCAAAGATCAGTTCCACTAAAGCATAATCCGCACCTTCTTTGATCATCTCCTTTGGCACCTTCTGACCAAGTGCCATATTAATTGAACCGATGATCAATGATTTTCCGGCGCCTGTTTCTCCGGTTAAAATGTTTAACCCTTCCTCAAATTCTACTTCCATCTCGTCGATCAGGGCGAGATTTTTTACATGCAGATTTCGTAACATCCTATCTCCTTCTACTCCCTCACGATCCTGTAGCTGTCTATTTTCCTACCATTTTTCTCAAACGATCCATCAACCGGATATTTTCCTCTACGGAACGGACTGCACACATGATCGTGTCATCTCCGGCAATCGTACCTACAATCTCGTGAAAATTTAATGCATCTAATGCTGCTGCGACTGCCATTGCCATTCCGGACACCGTACGGACCACTAAAATATTCTGTGCCATGTCCATGGATGCAAATCCATCCTTTAACACACGGATATATTTCTGGGACAGATCCTCAGCCGGCTCTGTCAGTGCTGCATATTTCTGTTTTCCGTTGCTCATTGCAACTTTTGTCAGTTTCAATTCGCGGATATCTCTCGATACGGTTGCTTGTGTTACCTGAAAGCCCTCCCGCTCAAGTCTGTCTGACAGTTCTTCCTGTGTCTCCACCTCATTTTTTCTGATAATCTCTAGAATTTTTGCATGTCTTTCTGATTTCACTTCTTTTCCTCCAAGATTCTATATACACGTCTGCATTTTTTTACTGAGTATCTCTAAAAAGCTCAATTTGCTCAATTTCAAAATATTCGTAGCCTGCTCCGCTTTTTTGATCACGATCTTATCGCCAAACCCTAATTTGATCGGATAATCTCCGTCAAAGCTGACCTCTGCACTGTCATCGGTCTCATGGTTTCTGGCACTGATCTCAATCTCAATCTCATCATCGGCGCTCAACACAATACTCTTTGCATTCAGGCTGTGGGAATTGATCGGTGTCACTAAAAGCAGTTTTGCCTTCGGGTCTACAATCGGTCCGCCTGCGGACATATTGTACGCCGTTGATCCGGAAGGTGTCGCTACAATGATCCCGTCTCCTACATATGTATTGAGATATTCTCCATTGACACGGATGATCAGGGTCTTAACCGATGGATTGGTGCCTCTGTGGATAATAATATCATTGAATGCGGCACGGCTTTTCTGCTCTTTTCCATCGATGACGCAGTAACCCTCTAACATCATGCGCCGCTCGATCATGTAATGTTCCTGCATGATCTCATCAATGGCTGCACGGATGTTGCTTCTCTCCACCTCACAGAGATATCCAAGTGTTCCAAGATTGACTCCTAACATCGGAATATTCCAGTGATACAGATCCCTCGCTGCACGGATCAGCGTTCCATCGCCGCCTAAGACAAGGATACACTCTACACCCTCCGGTATCTGCTTTGGATCGATCTGCTCCACCCGCTCTTTATTCCCGCTGCTGTAATAGCAAAGACAGGTTCCGCCTTTTTGTTCGATATAGTCTTTGACTTCTTTCGTAAAGCTCTTTTTTTCATCTTTTTGAATATTCGTAATTGTTAAAAAATGTTTCATATCCGATCCAATTCTCCATGTGCAGCTTCTACCACCGCCTCGGCATTTACTTCTGCACCCTTTTCCCCTTCCTGACTTTTTTTCAGGTGAACCAGATATTCAATATTTCCCTCCGGTCCCTTAATCGGTGAATATTCCAGATCCAGAATGGAAAATCCTAAATCCATCGCTGTTTGTAAGACAGTCTGAATGACTTCTAAATGCACTTTGGGGTCACGCACAACACCCTTTTTCCCTACTTTTTCTCTTCCTGCTTCAAACTGCGGCTTGATCAGACAGACCATCTCGCCACCGTCTTTTAACAGCTCTCTTGCCGCCGGCAGTACCTTAGACAGAGAAATAAAGGATACATCCACCGAAGCAAAATCCAGTGATTCCCCAATATCCTCCGGTGTCACATAACGGATATTTGTCTTTTCCATACAGACCACCCGTTCATCGGTTCGCAGTTTCCATGCAAACTGTCCATATCCGACATCGACCGCATAGACTTTGCTTGCACCGTTTTGCAGCATACAATCCGTAAAACCGCCGGTGGAAGCCCCGATGTCCATACAGACTTTGTTCTGTAACTCAATGTCAAAATGGTTCATTGCCTTTTCTAATTTCAAGCCGCCTCTGCTGACATATTTTAAAGTATTTCCTTTGATCTCAATCTTTGCATTTTCCGGTATGGAAGTGCCTGCCTTATCTTCTCTCTGGTTTTCTACAAAGACATTTCCCTCCATGATCATTGCCTTTGCTTTTTCTCTCGAAGGAGCAAGCCCTCTTTTGACCAGTAATATATCTAATCGTTCTTTCATTTCAGCCCCACATATTCTGCTATAATTCTTTTCACTACGGATTCCGCATCAATGCCAACCTCCTGATAGAGGATATTGACATTGCCGTGTTCCACATACTCATCCGAAATTGCAATATTTAAAAGACGGACATCCAGACTGCATTCCTCTAAATAGTCCATGACCTGTTCTCCGAAACCACCGCTTTTTACATTCTCTTCTAACGTTACTAAAAGGCGGTGCTCTTTTGCCGTTCTTGTAAGCATTTCATAGTCTAACGGCTTTGCAAACCTTGCATTGATGAGTGAACAGTGATATCCACGTTCTTTTAACATCTCTCTTACCTTAACTGCAGTCTTTACCATACTGCCAAAGGCGATCAGACAGATTTCTTCTTCGTCATACAGTGTCTCACTCTTGCCTAAGACGATCGGTGCCCGCATCTTTGCAAGTCCGTCATAGGCTTCACCTCTTGGATAACGAATGGCAATCGGTCCTTCAAAGTCCACGGCAAATTTTATCATATCGGAAAATTCCCACTTGTTCTTCGGTGCCATCAACGTCATATTGGGAATCGTACATAAAAATGAAATATCAAAAATTCCCTGATGGGTCTCACCATCACTTCCGACTAACCCTGCACGGTCTATTGCAAAAATGACATGAAGATTCTGAATGCAGACATCGTGCAGAATCTGGTCATATGCCCTTTGTAAAAATGAAGAGTAGACTGCTACCACGGGAATCATTCCGCCTGCTGCCAGCCCTGCCGCAAAGGTTACGGCATGTTCCTCTGCAATTCCCACATCAAAAAAACGCTCTGGAAACATATTGTGGAATCTTTTCAGTCCCGTACCGGTCTCCATGGCTGCTGTAATGGCAACGACATTTTCGTTGCGGTCTCCTAATTTTCGCATGACCGTAGAAAAAATATCGGTATAGGCAGCCTTTTCCTTTTTGTTGCTTGGCAGTCCCGTTTCAATATCAAATGGCTCTGCACCGTGGAATCTGGCAGGATGACGCTCTGCCGGCAGATACCCTCTGCCCTTTTGTGTCAGACAGTGTACCATGACCGGTCCGTCTACCTTTGATGCGTCCTTAAAGACTCTTACCATTTCTTCGATATTATGCCCATCCACAGGACCTA
>OLPA01001667.1_pt1 | contig 17988 bp, 17 predicted proteins | sample 1672811 | NCBI WGS metagenome assembly OLPA01 (sample SAMEA3136726, study PRJEB25190) | human gut metagenome | biome: human gut; feature: human-associated habitat; material: faeces | place: Austria | collected 2013
CCTTTTGGAAGGCACACGGCTGCTTTTGCTTTGAGTAGCTTGAGCGAGCGACAACCACCAGCTAAGCTGGTGGAATAAAAACGGCTTTAGCCCTAGACAAAGAGAAACCTCTCTGTAGAATAGAGTGTGGGTTTGCCAACCACATTCTAGGAACAGAGAGGTTTCTCTTTGAAATGAAAAATAACAAAGACGTAGATAGTTTAAGCCATACGACATGGAGATGTCAATACCATGTAGTGTTTGCACCGAAATATCGGAGAATGGTGATATATGGCCAAATCAAAAAAGATATTGGTCAGATACTTCGCAAACTATGCGAGCAAAAGGATATTGAAATAATTGAAGCAGAAGCCTGCCCGGACCATATCCATATGCTGATAAGTTTTTCGCCGAAGTACAGCATTTCTTACGTTATGGGATATCTCAAGGGAAAGAGCAGCCTCATGATTTTCGACAGACACGCGAATTTAAAGTACAAGTATGGAAATCGGCATTTCTGGGCCAGAGGATATTTTGTGGATACTGTTGGAAAAAACAAGCAGAGAATCCAGGAGTATATCAAGAGACAGCTGGAACAAGACCAGATTGCAGACCAGTTAAGCCTTAAGGAATTCACGGACCCGTTTACGGGTAGCAAGGGAACCAAGGCGTAAATAAAAGGCCCCTTGAGGGGCCTGCCACGAGACAGGAATGCAGTTGGCAGACCCATTCGTGGCCCCTTAAGGGGCTTTGCTAGTATTATGCCCTTCTAGGGCTTACTCAAGCCACCGGCTCAGCCGGTGGTTTTGACTGTGTTTTGTATAGAGAAGAAATAAAGAAATTCTGCCGGTTTAGCAGGTTTAAGCTGATTCACCCGATGCAGCAAATCCGCTTTTGCAGATCGCTTCAAGCTCCTGCAAGGGAATCTGTTCCTCCTGGTACTGGAACAGCAGCACCCGCAGCACTTTATTGCCGTCCACCAGCGTGCGGCAGTAGATGAAACCGTTGGCAGCATCGGCGGCGATTTCGGGAAAGTTGTGCAGCCCGTTGGTTTTGCCTTCACGGTACATCGTCTGGGCCAGCTGCGGGGTGATACATTCGTAATACTCTACATATAATGCACCACGCAGCCCATTCGCGCCGGCCTGGCCGTGGGCTTCATATTTGATAAAGGTCGGGGCCAGCGGCAACCGCTGCACCAGCACAAAACTGGCCGCGGGGGCGGCGTCGGCATCCAGCGCGGTGGGCTGCCCGGCGTAATCGTCCAGGGTGGCAAACGGCAGGGGAGCGGTGTAATCTTCCAGCGGAATGCTGCCGTGCCGGCTCTTTTCCATGGCAGAACCTGCAAAGGTCCACACAATGGTCAGCACAAACAGCAGCGCCGCCAGCACCCGCCCAACCAGATACCGCCCGGCACCCTTACGCCAGTTTTTGTGACGCTCCGGTTCCGCACCGCGCGTTAACCGGGCAGAAAACCGGTACAGCAGCACGGTGTTATGTACCACGCTGACCAGCGCGGCGGCCAATAGCCCCAGATAGCAGAAGCTCAGCCAGCCCAGCTCCACAAAGTCGATCACCGGCGTGTGCCAGACGCCCATGGCGTACCGCACCCAAAACGTTACCAGCCAGTAAGCCAGCAGCCCGGCGGGGGCGAATACCTGCCGCTTGGCATAGCGCAGGCTGAGCGCCTGTACCTGCGGGTCGGTGTTCAGCTCCGGCGCATCACTATCCTCGCAGGCGTACAGGAAAAAGTCTCCCACGGCGGTAACATAATACCAGCCGCATTCCTGCGCCAGGGCGCGTTCCTCGCCATCCGGGGTGCCGGGGGCAGATTCTAAAAATGTTTCCGGCGCAGGCTTGGCGTTCAGCCGGTAGCGCACGGCTTTGGGCTGACTGCAGCGGAAGCGGGCAAAGTTCTGGCCGATTGTTACAGGCACAAGCCCCTGTGCGGCCATATCGCCCAGCCAGCTTTCCAGCCCCTCAATGTCAGACAGTGGGCAGGGGATGGGCTGCCAAAGGGGGGTGCAGCGTGCTTTGGCCATGGTCGTCAAGCTCCTTTCCCGGCAGGGCAGCAGGGGCAAAAGCGCCCTGCGCCGCCGCGGCCGCGTTTTGCAGGCAAAGCTGCAGCCGGGTACACTCGGCTGTATAGGCGGCTCTGCCTGCGGGGGTGATCTGATAATACCGCTTACAGCCCAGAACGGACGTTTCAGCAATCAGGCCTTCTTTTTCAAACTTGCCCAGCAGGGTATACAGCGTTGCCGGGCCAATCTTGACCCGCCCGGCGGTGATCTCGGCGGCAAATGCGGTGATCTCAGTGCCGCAGCGCTCACCCTGGGTCAAGGCCATCAACAGGTAAAACATAGATTCTGTCAGGCTCTCCAGCGCCTGTTTCGGCATGGGGCAGCACCTCCTTTGGTAGCAAACCGCAATATCGTAACACGATATCTTGTAACGATATTATATCGGAAGCACGCTGCGCCGTCAAGAGCCGGGCGCATAAAAGGCGGCCAAAAGGGATATTTTGGTTACAATTTCGCGCAAAATGAGCCAAACCCCTTGCATTTTTTGCCGCGGTATGCTATATTCTTATTGTTCGATGATGATTTTATGGAAAGTGGGCTGTCAAAGGTCCGCTTTCTTTTTATGATAGGGAGATTTTTTATGGCCAAAGGCAAAAACCATCAGCCCGGCGGTGCCGCAGCCGTTGTGGAAGCACTTGTTCGCCCCACGGTCGAAGGTTTCGGCCTGCGCCTGTGGGATGTCCGCTTTGAAAAAGAAGGCCCGGACTGGTTCCTGCGCGTTCTGATCGACCGTGACGAGCCGCTGGACACGGACACCTGCGAGGCGGTTTCCCGCGCCATCGACCCGATTCTGGACGAGGCTGACCCCATTGACCAGAGCTACTACCTTGAAGTCGGCAGCCCCGGCCTGGGCCGCCGACTGACCCGCCCCGAACACTATGAACAGCTGAAAGGCCAGAAATGCGCTGCCCACCTGATCCGCCCGGACGAACAGGGCCGCCGCGATGCGGAGGGCATTCTGGAAGGGCTTTCCGCTGACGGCATGGTGACGCTGAAAAGCGATGACGGGGATTATACCTTCCCGGTAAAAGCCGCAGGGTATGTAAAACTGTGTGACGATGAAGATTTGTTTTGAGCGATATTGAACGGAGGACTAACATGGCAACGAATAACAACGAATTCTTTGACGCACTGGCCGCACTGGAAAAGGAACGCGGACTGCCGGCAGACTACCTGATCGATAAGATCAAGGCCGCCATTGTCATTGCTGTCAAAAAGGACTATGAGGTCGAGGACGATAATGTCGTTGTGGATATCGACCCCAACATCGGCGCATTTCGCGCAAGCCTTTTGCAGGACATTGTGGAGGAAGTTGAGAACCCCCACACCCAGGTCAGCCTGGAAGATGCCCAGAAGATCCGCAAGACCTATAAAGTGGGCCAGCGCCTTGTTACCCCCCTCAAGACCAAAGAGTTTGGCCGCATTGCCGCCCAGACCGCAAAGCATGTGATCCGCCAGGGCCTGCGCGAAGGCGAGCGCAGCCTGCAGTGCAGCGAGATGCAGTCCCGTGCACACGAGATCATCACCGGCACCGTTACCGCTGTGGATGCAGAGCGCGGCAACATCGTGCTGGATCTCGGCAAGGGCGGCAGCGCTGTTCTGCCCAAAAACGAGCAGGTGCCCGGCGAACACTTTACCGAAGGCCAGATGGTCCAGGTTTATGTGGTCGATGTTCTGGCAACCGAGCGCGGCCCCCGCGTGACCATCAGCCGCACCCATCCCGGCCTGGTCAAGCGCATGTTTGAGCTGGAAGTGCCCGAAATCTATGACGGCACCGTTGAGATCAAGGCCATTGCCCGTGAGGCTGGTGCCCGCACCAAGATGGCTGTGTGGAGCAAGAACCCCGATGTTGACCCCGTCGGTGCCTGCATCGGCGCCCATGGCTCCCGCGTGGAAAAGATCGTGGAAGAGCTGGGCGGCGAAAAGATCGATATCATCCGCTGGAGCGAGGACATCAACGAGTTCATCTCCGCAGCTCTGTCCCCGGCAAAGGTTGTCAAGGTGGAGCTGCTGCCCGGCGAAACCAAGAGCTGCCGCGTGACCGTGCCTGACCACCAGCTGAGCCTTGCCATTGGCAACAAGGGCCAGAATGTGCGCCTGTGCGCCCACCTGACCGGCTATAATATTGACATCCGCCCGGAATCCGGCTACTATGGCGAGGAGGACGAAACCCCGGCTGAACAGCCGGCCGAAGCCCCCGCCGCCGAGACCGCCCCGGAAACCGGCAAGGAATAATGAGCACACGCCGTGCAATGCGGCGCTGAGACTGAAAAGAGGTCAGCCATTTGCAACAAAAACCGCAAAAAAAGGTGCCGGTGCGCCGGTGCGTTGGGTGCAACACCCAAAAACCGAAAAAAGAACTGGTGCGCATTGTGCGCAGCCCCGAAGGTGAAGTCAGCGTGGATCTGACCGGCAAGCGCTCCGGCCGCGGCGCATACCTGTGCCCGTCGGCAGCGTGCCTGGCCAAAGCACGCAAGGCCAAGCGGCTGGAACATGCCTTTGGTGTGCCGGTGCCGGATGAGGTGTTTGAGCGCCTGACCGAGGAGATGGCCTGTGCCGAGCAGGCAGTAAAGGAGGCGATGCCCCGTGGCGAATGATAAGGACCCATTGTTGGGTGCATTGGGAATTTGCCGCAAAGCCGGCAAGCTGCTGCACGGCTATGACCGTGTGGAAGAAGCTGTGATGCGGGGCAAGGCATGCCTGGTGCTGCTGGCCTGCGACGCCAGCAAGCGCACCACGCAGCATATGCAGGATACCTGCCGCGGGGTGATCCCCTGCGCGGTGATGCCGCTGAAAGGCGAGGACATGCGCATGCTTACGCCAAAGCCTGCTGCTGTATTTGCGGTTACGGACGAAAACCTTGCACACCTGTGTGCAGGCTACCTCAAAAAGCAAGTGAAGGAGGATTCAGCCAATGGTTGATTTCAAATACAAAGTTACGGATATTGCAAAAGATTTTGGCATCAGCACCAAAAAGGTTATCGAGACTTTTGCGGAGCTGACCGGCGAGACCCGCAAGACGGGCGCGACCTTTGAAGAAAACGAGGTCAACGCCCTGATGGAAGCCCTGACCCGCGAAACCGCCGTCAAGGACCTGGGCGAGTATCTGGCATCCGGCAAGGAGCCGCAGCCCGTCAAGCAGGAGACCAAAAAGCCCGAAGCAAAGCCCCAGGCGAAAAAAGAAGAGCCGAAGCCGGAGGCCGCTAAGCCCCAGCCCAAGCAGCCCAAGCAGCCGGAAGCCCCCAAGGCAGAGCCGAAAGCGGAGCAGGCCAAGCCCGCCCAGAATGCGCAGCCCAAGGCAGCACAGCCCAAGGCAGCACAGCCCAAACCGGCCCAGCAGGAAAAGCGCAATGATAAGCGCAATGATAACAAGCAGGCCGAAAAGCGCAGCGAAAAGCGCGTGACGATGCAGGAGCTGGCCAGCGAGACCGGCATCAAGGAGCCCGTCGCCACCGAGCAGGTCAAGGTTGACCGCGCCCAGGTGTCTGTGGATACCCGCACCGTGGATGTGAACGTGGATAAGTTCAGCGCACGCTATGATGACCTGGCCGACAGCCGCAATATGCCCAGCAAGCGCAAGAACGCCCCCACCGGCAAAAAAGAAAAGTTCAACAACCGCAATAACCGCCGCGGCCAGCAGTTTGGCCGCCGCCGTGAAACCGAAGCCGAGCGCCTGCAGCGCATCCAGCTGGAAAAGGCCCGCAACGCCCAGCTCAAAATCTCCATCCCCGATGAGATCACCGTTGGCGAGCTGGCTACCCGCCTGAAGCAGAACGTGGCCAAGGTTGTTGCCAAGTTCATGCAGATGGGCGAAATGCACGCTGCTTCCGATGTGATCGATTTCGATTCCGCAGCCCTGATCGCAGAGGAATTCCACGCAAAGGTGGAGCATGAAGTTCATGTTTCTATCGAAGAGCGCCTGTTCACCCAGGAAGAGGACAGCGCCGATCAGCTGGTCGAACGTCCGCCGGTCGTTGTTGTTATGGGCCACGTTGACCACGGCAAAACTTCCATCCTGGACCGCATCCGTTCCACTAACGTTACCGCAGGCGAAGCTGGCGGCATTACCCAGGCCATCGGCGCTTACCAGGTCAATGTAAACGGCAGCCCCGTTACCTTCCTGGATACGCCGGGCCACGAAGCCTTTACCGCCATGCGTGCCCGCGGCGCGGATATGACCGATATCGCGGTTCTGGTTGTTGCTGCCGATGACGGCATCATGCCCCAGACCATCGAGTCCATCAACCACGCTAAGGCTGCCAACGTCAAGCTGATCGTTGCCATCAACAAGATGGATAAGCCGACCGCTAACCCGGAGCGCGTGAAGGAACAGCTGACCAAGTACGAGATCGTGCCCGAAGACTGGGGCGGCGAAACTGCCTGCATCCCCGTGTCTGCCGCTACTGGCGCAGGCATCCAGGACCTGCTGGAACGCATTGTCCTGGAAGCAGAGGTCATGGAGCTGAAAGCCAACCCCAACCGCCGCGCCAAGGGTGCCGTTGTGGAAGCCCGCCTGGATAAGGGCCAGGGCACCATTGCCACCCTGCTGGTTCAGAACGGCACCCTGCACAAGGGCGACTGTCTGATTGCCGGTACCGCCGTTGGCCGTGTGCGTACCATGCGCAACGATAAGGGCGTTGAGATCGAATCCGCCGGTCCTTCCACCCCTGTGGAGATCACCGGCCTGACTGAAGTGCCCACCGCCGGCGATATCTTCGAGGCTGTTGAGGATGAACGCCTGGCCCGTGAACTGGCTGACAAGCGTACCACCGAAGCCAAAGAAAAGCAGTTTGCTGCTTACACCAAGGTCACCCTGGATAACCTGTTTGACCAGATGGCCCAGAACGATATGAAGGAACTGCCCATTGTTGTCAAGGCTGACGTTCAGGGCAGCGCCGAAGCTGTGAAACAGAGCCTGGAAAAGCTCAGCAACGACGAAGTGCGCGTGCGCGTCATCCATGCCGGTGTTGGTGCGATTTCCAAGTCCGATGTTTCTCTGGCCGATGCTTCCAACGCCATCATCATCGGCTTTAATGTCCGTCCGGACGCTGTTGCCAAGGCCGAAGCCGAGCAGGCCGGTGTTGAAATGCGTATGTACCGCGTCATTTACGATGCCATCAACGATGTTTCCGACGCTATGAAGGGCATGCTGGCCCCCAAGGTGCGCGAAGTCGCCTTGGGCGAAGCACAGGTTCGCCAGGTCTACAAGATTTCCAGCGTTGGCACTGTTTCCGGCTGCCGTGTTACTTCCGGCAAGATCACCCGCGATGCCCAGCTGCGCCTGGTGCGTGACGGTATCGTCATCTGCGAGGATGCCATTGCATCCCTGAAGCGCTTCAAGGATGACGCCAAGGAAGTGGCCGAAGGCTATGAATGCGGCATCACCCTGCAGAAGTTCTCCGACGTCAAAGAGGGTGACGTATTCGAGTGCTTCAAGCTGGAAGAATACCGCGATTGATCCGGCATTGAGCCGTTCCCGCTTGTTTGACAAGCCCCGCAGGGGGCTTTATGAGGTAAAGTTATGCCAAGCAAAAACCATGGCCGTATGGCACAGGATATGAAACGCGAGCTGATCGCCATTATCGGCGAAATGAAGGACCCCCGCGTTTCGGGTGGTCTGTTGACTGTGACCCGGCTTGATGTTACCCCGGACCTGGATGTCGCCAAGGTGTACATCAGTGTGATGGGGCGCGAAGGCGGCGCTGACCCGGTGGTGAAAGCCCTGAACAAAGCTTCGGGCCATATCCGCACCGAAGTCAGCCGCCGCATGCACATCCGCAAAGCCCCGCGCTTTGTGTTTACCAAGGATGACAGCGCTGCTTACGCAGTGCACATTGACCAGCTGCTGCAGGATATTGAAAAAGCACACCCCGCAGCACCGGCAGAACCGGAAGAGCAGGAATAACCTGCCCAGACTGTATCTGAAAAGTCGAAAAATTAGTCTGTTTTTACAAACACAGCCGGATTTTGCGCTAAAAACTTTGGAATCTACAAAGGATCCCTGCGGTTCTTTGCTTTACATCCTGCTTGTGTTTGCAAAATATCTGTCATTTTCGTTGCTTTCAGATACATCTTAACTGGTGCTGCAGCCAGTCATCGACCAAAACGCGCAGTTGAAATTTACGCTTGCAGCTGCGCCTTCCCAAAGGCCGGAACCAACGGGGGAGAGGGAATAGCCCCCAATCGCGGCCGAGAAAAGAGGAGCCTTATGACCGAATCTGTGGATCGGCAGACAGCCGTGCTGCGTCTGCGCGGCGCGGACGATATCCTGATCCTTTGCCATAAAAACCCCGATGGCGATACCATCGGCTGCGCCGGTGCACTGTATCTTGCGCTCAAGGCGCTGGGCAAAAACGCCGCGATTTTATGCAGCGACCCCATCCCCAAAATGTATGATTATATGGAGCTGCGCTGGTTTGACGGCAGCTTTAACCCTGCATTTGTGGTGGCGGTGGATGTTGCCAGCATCCAGCTTTTTGGCGAAAATAACAATGTGCCGCAGTATGCCGCCCATACCAACCTTTGCATTGACCACCATGCCAGCAACAGCGGCTATGCCTATGAAACCCTGCTGGATCCCGGCGCCGCCGCGGCCTGCGAGTTTTTGCTGGATGTGATCGTGGATATGGGCGTGACCATTACGCCGCAGATCGCCAACTGCCTGTATACCGGCATTGCAACCGATACCGGCTGCTTTAAGTTTGCCAGTACCACGCCCCGCACCCATATGGCGGCGGCCCGCGTGATGGAAGCCGGTGCCGATGTGGAAAAACTGAATGCCCGCCTGTTTGAATCCCGCTCCCATGCCCGCATAACTGCGGAACGCATGGCGATGGAGAGCCTGGAATATTATTTCAACGACCTGTGCGCCGTGATCTGCCTGACCTGGGACCAGATCGAATCTTCCGGCGTGGCAGGTGCCGAGCTGGAGGACCTGACCAGCCTGCCGCGCTCCATTGAAGGCGTGGAGGTTGGCCTGACCTACCGCCAGCAGCGGGATGGCAGCTTCCGCATCAGCGTGCGTACATCGGGCAGCATTGATGCCTGCAACATTGCGCGCCGCCTGGGCGGCGGCGGCCATACCCGCGCAGCTGGGTGCGAGATCAGCGGCAACCTGGATAACGCCAAGCATGCCGTGCTGGAGGAAGTCCGCAAGGAGCTGCAGCGCTGCGGCTTGCTGGATCAGGATGCTGGTTGAAGGCCAGCTGCACCACAACGCGCAGCACACGGGGATGCGGCACACGCCTGTAAATCTGCAAGATGGCACCATCTGCTTGCCGCCGCAAGGCTGGCACCGCAGCTGGGTGCTGCTGCCGAATGCAGCACAATAAACTGAAAAGGAAAACCCCAATGAATACTTGTGCCATTCTCCCAGTTGATAAACCTGCGGGCTGGACCAGCTTTGATGTGCTGGCCAAGCTGCGCGGTGCGCTGGGAACGCGCAGGCTGGGGCACGCGGGCACACTGGATCCTATGGCGACTGGTGTGCTCGCCGTGTTTATCGGCAATGCCACCGCCGCGGCGGATCGCCAGCCTGACCATGATAAAACCTATGAAGCTACCATTCGCCTTGGCCTGCGCACCGATACCGGCGATGTGACCGGCACTGCGCTGGAAACCGCTCCTGTTACGGTGGGGGAAGCAGAGCTGAAAGCCGTTTTGCCGCAGTTTATGGGCCGGCAGATGCAGCTGCCGCCGATGTATTCGGCGGTCAAGATCAACGGCCAGCCGCTGTACAAGGCGGCCCGCAAAGGCCAGACGGTGGAGCGCACCCCGCGCCCCATCACGATTTATGAGATTACCTACCTGGGCAGCTCGGCACCGGGGGATTATACCATCCGAGTCAGCTGCTCCAAGGGCACCTACATCCGCGTTCTGGCGGAGGATATCGGTACAGCTTTGGGCGTGCCCGCCACATTGGCGGCACTGCGCCGCACCCGCGCCGGGGCGTTCAAGATTGAGGAATGCCACACCCTGCCGGAAATCCTGGCCGCTGCCGAAGCAGGTACCCTGCAGCAAAGTGGATGGCTGCTGCCGGTGGAACACGTGTTTGCCTCGCTGCCTGCCCTGACGGTGGACGATGCAGTGAAAAAGCACCTCTTCAACGGCTGCCCCACCAGCCACTACCGCGCACAGGACGGCAAATACCGCGTGTATGATGCCGCAGGTACCTTTTTGGGGCTTGCCAACGTGACGCAGGGGGTGCTGCAGGTGGAAAAGATCTTCTGCGAGCGGGCGTGAACGCCTGCACCCAAACCGCAACGGGCAGAACCGCTGTCCGCTCAACAACAGGAAGTATGCCAACTACCATGAATATTTTGAATACACTGGCCCCGGTGGGCGCACCCAACGGCAGCGCCGTGGCCTTGGGCTATTTTGACGGTGTTCACCTTGGGCACCGCCGTGTGCTGGGGGCAGCGGTGGAATACGCCGCGGCCCACGGCCTGACCCCCGCGGCTTTTACCTTCAGCCTGCCGGGCGGGCAGTCGCTCAAGGGCGGGCGTATCTTGTCCGCTGGGCAAAAGCATGCCCGCGTTGCCGCTTTGGGCATTACCGCCTATATGGAACCCCCGTTTGAATCCTTCCGCAGCTTAAGTCCGGAAGATTTCGTCAACAAAATTCTGGTGGAATGCTTTGCCGCCAAGGCGGTGTTCTGCGGCGATAACTTTACCTTTGGCGCATATGCCGCCGGGAATGTGGACCGCCTGAAGGAGCTGTGCGCCCCGCTGGGCATCGCCGTGACCATTGTGGACATGGCACAATACGGCGGGCAGACGGTTTCCTCCACTCGCATCCGTGCCGCGCTGGAGGAAGGCCGCATCGAGGATGCCAACGCCATGCTGGGGGCGCCCTACTGCATTGACTGGCCGGTGCGCCACGGCAAGGGCATCGGCACCTCCAAGCTGGGCAAACCCACCATCAACCAGAACTATCCCGCAGACGCTTTGCAGCCCTGCACCGGCGTGTACCTGACCCGCATCTGGCTGGATGGCCGCTGGTGGCCATCCGCAACCGGTATTGGCCGCCGCCCCACCGTGGATGCCGCCAACGCCCCTGTTACCTGCGAAACCTATGTGCCGGGCTACCATGGCGATACCTATGGCCAGACGCCGGTGCTGGAATTCCACCACTACCTGTGCGCTGTGCGCAAGTTTGGTACATTGCAGGAGCTGGCAGACCTGATCGAAACCGCTGCCCAGCAAAGCATTGCCTATTTTGCCGCAAAGGAGGAAGCGTAATGCGCCGTAAGGATCGTGAAGTGGCGGACCTGGAGGGCCAACTTGCCATTTTGGAACAGTGCCCCGTCTGCCGCGTTGCCATCAACGACCCGGCATCCGGCGTGCCGTACCTTGTTCCGCTGAACTTTGGTATGGCCGCCGGGCCGCAAAGCCTGACGCTGTATTTCCACTGTGCCCCCGTTGGCACCAAGCTGGACCTGCTGCGCGCTGACCCCAATGTGAGCTTTGAAGCTGACTGCCCCGGCACCGTAAGCGGCGGGGCAACCTCCTGCACTTATGGCATGAACTACCAGAGCGTCATTGGCCGCGGGACCGTCCGCTTTGTGGAAGGCGGGGAAAAGCTGACCGCCCTGCAGGCGCTGATGCAGCATTACCACTGCCCGGACCTGCCCTTTGAGCCGGAAATGGTGGAACACACCACGGTTTTGGCCCTGGACGTTGCCGCCATGACCGGCAAACGCCGCACATCGTTTTAAGGGCGGGACCCATCATCTGAGGAATTCGGAAGAAATTCGGAGGATACTGATTTGGAACGTAAAAAACTGGCTCCCGGTGTATTTATCACCACATTGGATGCCGAAAAATTTAACCGCTGCCGCATTACCATCCATCTGCGCTACCCGGCATTGCGCCGCAGCGCAACGGATGCCGCTGTGCTGCCGCTGGTGCTGGAACGCGGCTATGCGGGCTGCCCGGATATGACGGAGCTTTCCCGCAAATTGGCGCGGCTGTACGGTGCCGACCTTGGTGTGGACCAGAGCAGCGCCGGAATTGACCGCGTGCTGACGGTGGACATCTGCGGCATCAAGGATCGCTTTGCCCTTGACGGTGAGAATCTGACCCGTGAATATGCCGATATCGCCTTTGGTACCATCTTTGAGCCGTACCTGATTGATGGTGTGTTTGACCCGGAGGCTGTGCGCATTGAAAAAGAATCCCTGGCCCGCCGCCTGGATGCCGAGTTCAACAATAAGCGCCTGTACTGTGTGCGCCAGGCCCGCCGCAAATTTTACGGCGATTCCCCGGCAGGCATTGAGCTGGGCGGCTACAAAAGTGACCTGCCCAACGTAACGCCCCAGACGCTGAAAGCCGAGTATGACCGCATCCTTTCGCTGGCATCCATTGATGTGATGGTGCAGGGGGCGGATCCCGCCCTGGTGGAAGAGCTGCTGCTGCAAAAGCTGGCTGGCGCTGCCCGCAGCCCCCAGCGCTTTGCCATGCCGCTGGCCATGCCCATTATTGAAACCCAGCACTTCAGCGAGGAAATCCCCGGCTTGACCCAGGCCAAGCTGTGTATGTTGTTTACCCGCGGCACGCCGGAGGACCTGCCCAGCATTACCGTGATGCGGATGGCAATGAGCGTGTTTGGCGGCTCCACCACAAGCCGCCTGTTCCGCAATGTGCGCGAAAAACAGAGCCTTTGCTATTACTGCGGTTCCAGCGCTCTGCGCGCCACCGGTGTGATGATGGTGGATTCCGGCGTGGAGCCGGGCCGCGAAGCCCAAGCCGAAGCTGCGATCCTGAAAGAACTGAACGACCTGTGCACCGGCCCTATCACCGAACAGGAAATGGACGACTGCCGCCGCAGCCTGCTTTCCAGCCTGGATTCGCTGGGGGATTCCCTCGGAGGACTGGAAAGCTGGTACTATGGCCAGATCCTGCGTGATGAAGCACTGGCCCCGCCGGAATACGGCAAGGTGCTGACCAACGCCGTTACGGCGGACGAAGTGCGCGAAGTGCTGCAGAGTTACCATTACTCTGTTGGCTACACGCTGACGGCAAAAGGGGAGGGGGAAAACGCATGATGGAACACGCAGAACACAGCCCGGCTGCCATCCGGGAAAAAGCCGCGGGGGCGGTCAACTGCCAGAGCGTGACCCTGCCCAGCGGCTTGACGGTTTTGTGCCGCACTATGCCGGGCTACAGCTCGGTACACGCCATGTACGCCACCAACTTTGGCTCCGTTGTGCGGGAATTTACCCTTAACGGCAAACGGATCCAGCTGCCCGCCGGTACCGCGCACTTTCTGGAACACAAAATGTTTGAATCCGAGCAGGGCGATGCGTTCGACCTGTATGCCAAAACTGGCGCTGCGGCAAACGCTTTTACCAGCTATGACCGCACCTGCTATATTTTTACCGCAACCGGCATGACGGATGAAAACCTGGATATTCTGCTCAACATGGTCGGTCATCCCTGGTTTACCAAGGAGACCATCGCCAAGGAGCAGGGCATCATCGGGCAGGAAATCAAAATGTATGACGACAGCCCGGATTGGCGGCTGCTGACCGCACTGTTCCGCTGCCTGTATAAAAGCCATCCCATCCGGGACGATATCGCCGGCACCACCCAGAGCATTGCCGAGCTGACGCCCGAACTGCTGTACGCCTGCACCGATGCGTTCTACCGCCCCGGCAACATGGTGCTTTCCGTTGCGGGCAACATCACGCTGGATCAGGCTGTGGAAGCCTGCCGCCGCAACGGTGTGTATGACGCAGTGGAACCCCCGCAGGTGGAAACCATCTTCCCGCAGGAAGCCGATACGGTGCAGCACAAAGAAACCACCTTTACCATGCCGGTCAACAAGCCCTGCTTTGCCCTTGGCTACAAGGAAGCTGCCATCAACCGCGGCGATACCCGCATGGAGGTCATCGCAGATCTGCTGCCGGACCTGATCTGCGGCGGGCTGACGAATCTGTACCGCAAGCTGTATGATGAATCGCTGGTCAACCCGGAGTTCAGCGGCGATTATCTTTCCACCGAGGGAGCCTGCATCATCGCTTTTACCGGTGAAAGTGAGACCCCGCGTGAGGTTGCCCAGATGGTGCGGGATGAAATTGCCCGCCTGCGCCAAAACGGTGTAGACCCGGAGCTGTTTACCCTGGTCAAAAACCAGATGTACGGCGAAATGCTGGCTGATGTGGAGAACGTGGACGATGCTGCCGAGGAGATGGGCATGGCCTTCCTGAAAGGCCGCACCCTGGCAGATGAAATTGAAGCGCTGGCCGCTTTGACCGTTGACGATGTGAACAAGGCACTGCAAACCATGCTGCTGGAAGAAAACAGCGCCTATATCCAGATCGACCCGAAGGAATGAGGTGTAATGGCAGATGTCTTTTGATGTTCAGTTTCCCGGCCTTGGGCTGGAATTTACCATCAACCGCGTTGCGCTCAGCATTGGCGGTTTCAACATTTACTGGTACGGTGTGATCATCGCCGCGGGCATGGTGCTTGCCATGTTGTTTGCTTTCCGCAATGCGGATGATTTCGGCATCAACTCCGACCGCCTGATCGATGTGATCCTGGTGGGCGCGGTCATGGCAATCGTCTGCGCGCGCATTTATTATATTGTGTTTGCGCCGTTCAAGTATGAAAGCATCTGGCAGATGATCGATATCCGCCAGGGCGGTATTGCCATTTACGGCGCGGTCATCGGCGCATTTGTGTTTGGCGGCCTGATGGCCAAGATCCGCCGCATTCCCATCCTGCCACTCTTTGATCTGGTTGGGATATGCTTCCTGATTGGTCAGGGCGTGGGCCGCTGGGGCAACTTTGTCAACCAGGAAGCTTTCGGCAGCAACACCACGCTGCCCTGGGGCATGTACAGCGAGGGTACCTATAACTACCTGCTCAGCGTACAGGCCACCCTGGCCGCTGAGGGCGTTACTGTGAACCCCACCCAGCCGGTACACCCGACCTTCCTGTACGAGAGCATCTGGTGCCTGGTGGGGGTTGTGCTGCTGGCAAGCCATATCAAAAAGCGCCGCTTTAACGGCGAACTGTTTCTGCTCTACATCATCTGGTACGGTCTGGGCCGTTACTGGATCGAGGGTCTGCGCACCGATGCGCTGATGGTCACTTCCACCCTGCGCACCAGCCAGCTGGTGGCACTGGTGTCTGTGGCCACGGCGGTGGTGCTGCTGGTGGCCGGGTTGCAGCGATTTAAGGGCGCGCAGCTGATGGTGCCGCTGCAGGTGAGCAACCTGAAAAAACTGGATGCCGCCGGAACTTATTTTGTGGTGGATGAACTGCCCGCAAGTGCGTCCCATCACGAATTTGTTCAGGCCACTGCCGCTATGAACCGCCGCCTGGAGGAATTTGACCTTGACGAAGCGGAAAAAGTGGAAGATAATAATGACAATGGTGAAGCGATAGAAGAGGGGAATGTGGTAGCCGAACCCCAGCAGCCCGCCGAAGCGCCGGAAACCCCGGCCCCGGAGGACGAAGCAGGGGAGTAACGTTTAGGTGCATCCTGCACCTGAAAACCACAGGAGGGAATGCAAAGATGAGTGCACAGATCATTGACGGAAAGGCCCTTGCGGCCGCAACCAAAGCCGAAGCTGCCGCCGAAGCAGCGGCCCTGAAAGCCAAGGGCATCGAACCCTGCCTGGCTGTGATTCTGGTGGGCGAAAACCCCGCCAGCCAGGTGTATGTGCGCGGCAAGGTAAAGGACTGCGGCGAATGCGGCATCAAGAGCCTGGAACTGCGCATGCCGGAAACCACCACCCAGGAAGAACTGCTGGCCAAAATTGCAGAGCTGGCAGCCGACAAAACCGTAAACGGCATTCTGGTTCAGCTGCCGCTGCCCAAGCAGATCGATGAGCGCGCCGTGATTGACGCCATCCCGCCGGAAAAGGACGTGGACGGTTTTTCCCCTGTCAACGTGGGCCGTATGCAGACCGGCCAGCTCTGCTTTTTGCCCTGCACCCCGGCGGGCTGCATCCGCATGATCGAATCTACCGGCACCAAAATTGACGGCAAAAACGCCGTGATCATCGGCCGTTCCAACATTGTGGGCAAGCCCGCAGCCCTGTTGCTGCTGGCTAAAAATGCAACCGTTACGGTCTGCCATTCCCACACGGCCAACCTGAAAAAAATCTGCGCCAACGCGGATATTCTGGTTGCAGCCGTTGGCCGCGCTGGTTTTGTGACTGGCGATATGGTCAAGCCCGGTGCCGTGGTGATCGATGTCGGCATCAACCGCGGTGCGGACGGCAAGCTGCACGGCGATGTGAACTTTGAGGAAGCAAGCGCCGTGGCGGGTTACATCACCCCGGTGCCCGGCGGCGTTGGCCCCATGACCCGCGCCATGCTGATGAAGAACACCACCCAGGCTGCCGCCATGCAAAATGGCGTTGCTATTTGAAATTATTTCAAAAAGTATCTTGACGGAACCGGGCGCATGTGGTATGATAATTAGGCCGCATGGCATGGGCTCTGCAAGTGTGTGCATTTGCACGCCGCCCCGCATCCAGCGAGACTTATTGAAAGAGGTTATCACATGTACGCAGTTATTCTGACCGGTGGCAAGCAGTACAGCGTCAAAGTTGGCGACAGCATTTTTGTTGAGAAGCTGAACGCTGAGGCTGACAGCGAAGTCACCTTCGAAAAAGTCCTGGCCGTTGGCGAGGAGGGCGCTGTTAAGGTTGGCGCTCCCGTTGTTGAAGGCGCTACCGTTGTCGGCAAGGTCATCAAGAACGGCAAGGGCAAGAAGCTCAACATCATCACCTATCGTCCCAAGAAGGGCAGCATGGTTCGCAAGGGCCATCGTCAGCCCTACACCAAGGTGGAAATCACCGCGATCAACGGCTAAGGAGGTTAAGCACAATGGCACATAAGAAAGGCGTAGGTTCTACCAAGAACGGCCGTGATTCCGAGTCCAAGCGCCTCGGCGTTAAGCGCGGCGACGGTCAGTTTGTTCTGGCCGGCAACATTCTGGTCCGTCAGCGCGGCACCCACATCCATCCGGGTGAGGGCGTCGGCATCGGCAGCGATGACACCCTGTTCGCTCTGGTCGATGGCCGCGTTCACTTCGAGCGCGTTGGCCGTGACCGCAAGCGCTGCACGGTCAAGCAGTAAAAGAACCGTTCGGGCGGGCCATTTCGGCTCGCTCGTTTTTTGTAACTGGCTATTTTTTAACGAGGTAACACATGGCAACCAGTAATTTTATTGATACCGCGACCATCTGGCTGCATGCCGGCAAGGGCGGCGACGGCGCGGTGACCTTCCACCGCGAAAAATTCGTGGCGGCTGGCGGCCCGGACGGCGGCGATGGAGGAATTCCGGAAGTATATTTCCGCCTATCCCGATGAATTTCTGCATCTGATTGCCCAAACGGAAGCGGCGGTGGGACAACCCGTCACGGCACAGCTGTACAAGCGCCCCAAGGAAACGGACAATCCCGCGCTTGCGCCCTATTTCGCGTGGAAGGGCGGCATTGAGTGCATCCGCCACAAGGACGTGGGGGACGAAATGTTCGGCGCGGAACTGGAAAACGAAGTGGCGGACTTCTTCGCCAAGCTCACGCCGCTGTACACGTATTTCACCCGGTTCGGGGTGTAAAACGGCGCTTTAGACAAAATTTTGAGGTGGATTTTATGAAGGTTTACTATATGAACGGCGCGGGCAACGACTTTATGGTCATCGATGCCCGTGGGCTGACGCTGGACTATCCGGCGCTGGCACGGAAGTGCTGCGCAATCACGGGGGCGGACGGGTTCATGGCCACGGACATCTCCGATAAGGCGGATTTCCGGCTGCATTTTTACAATTCCGACGGCACCCGGGGAGAGATGTGCGGCAACGGCGCCCGGTGCATCTGCCGGTACGGCTATGCACGCGGCTATGCAGGCCCCGTACAGCGCGTGGAGACGACCGCAGGACTTGTGACCGGCTGGCGCATCACGGAG
>OLPA01001668.1_pt1 | contig 17978 bp, 15 predicted proteins | sample 1672811 | NCBI WGS metagenome assembly OLPA01 (sample SAMEA3136726, study PRJEB25190) | human gut metagenome | biome: human gut; feature: human-associated habitat; material: faeces | place: Austria | collected 2013
TGTCAGCAGCCCCCGTTTCGTGGTCTGCGTGTAGTTCCTTGTAAACTGACCTAAAGTGTTTTGCAAATACCGTGAGGCTTATCAGCAGTGCAAGCAGAATCACAATAGCCATCAACGGCTCTGTAAGATTGCCAATTGCATAAAAGTACGCTCTTTTTGCGTTTGATTCGTCCAAATGCAGCCAGATACCAAGGAGTTTTGAAATAAACTCTCCCGCTTTCCCGGAGATTAAGCTGCGCACAAAAAATATGCCCAGGGTGGAAATCGCGAATACTATAATGAGCTTTATGAAAAGTTTCTTTTTTAACACGGCATACTGCCCAGTTTTTTTATTCTTCAATTTTGTAGCCGACCCCCCATACTGTTTTTATATATCTTGGGTTTTCAAGACTGTCTCGTATTTTCTCCCTTATATGGCTGATATGGACAGGTATCGGATTTGTGCTTTTACAAAAATACGCCTCGTTCCATAGCTCATGGAACAATTCTTCCGAGCTGACAACATTGCCTTTGTTTTTGCACAAAATACAAAGAATATTAAACTCAGTGGGTGTAAGGTCAACAATCTCCTCGTTCACAAAACAACTGTGGGAATCAAGTTCTATGCGCAGATCGCCAAGTTCTAACACATTGCTGTTTTTGGGCGCACTATATTGTTTATAACGACGCAGCTGTGCTTTTACGCGTGCAATAAGCTCCATGGGGTCAAACGGCTTTGTAACATAGTCGTCAGCTCCAAATGTCAGCCCCATTACTTTATCTGACGATGCTATTTTGGAAGTGAGCATTATTACAGGATATGTATATTTTTCCCTTATCTTTATACATACAGAAAGCCCATCAGCATTTGGCAGTACAATATCCAAAATAGCAAGATCAAGTTCCTCATTCTCAATCACACGCTCAGCATCTTCTGCATTATTAAATTTCAAAACAACGAATCCTTCATTTTTCAAATACAACTCAACAAGATTCGCGATCTCAATGTTGTCCTCTATCAGTAATATTTTTGCGCTCATAATTACCTCTGTAAAAAACAAGCTGATTTCTATGCTAATAATAGTTTCTCTAAATGCGCCTGTCAATTTCTCCAGATTGAATATGAGCAAGATTAATAAAACATTAATAAAGGTATTGCTCGTTAGATAACTTTATCACATTATGACAGCATACCCATATATTTCTCGGCAATATATGGGATATTCCTTCTGTAAAACTGTTTGTCCCCATCGCCGCCCCAGCGGAGGCCGGCGGCCATCAAGTCGGAAAACTATGTCGCATTCTGCGTTAAGTAGCTGCCGTCGTTTTCCACGGTCCATCGGATATAAGCATTACCGCAGTTATGGCCCTGCAAGCCAAGGGAAATCCGCTCAATATCAATCCGGCTTTCCACTCCGGCCTGTGACAGACTTGCCGCAAAATTTTGAATGCCTACATTTGCAGAATACTCCGGGTCGGTAATACCGCCCGGAGTATTTGGGTATTTCAATGAAAAGCACATTCGGACGCCTGCCGGACTGATAACCGGCGCTATGCCGAAGTTATTCGCAAGGAACTTCATTGCCTTGTGCGAGAGAAATGCGGACATTTGTTTGTACCGCAGCCGATGCATTTATCGCCCGCAAAACACCGGATCCCCGCCTCCTCAATCCAAAATTCTTCCGTCTGTGGAGAGCGTTACCACACGCCAGGGGATAAATTTTCCGCTGCTTTGCAGCGCGGCCTTCACGGCGTGTTCGATCCCACCGCAGCACGGAACCTCCATGCGCACAACGGTAACGCTCTTGATATCGTTGTTTCGGATAATTTCCGCGAGCTTCCCGGAATAATCCACGCTGTCCAGCTTGGGGCAGCCGACAAGAGCAATATTCCCCTTGATAAAACGCTCGTGGAAGTTTGCGTAGGCGTAAGCGGTGCAGTCCGCGGCAACAAGAAGCTTTGCACCATTAAAATAAGGGGCATTGACCGGCACGAGCTTGATCTGCACCGGCCACTGGGAAAGGCGGCTGGGCATCGCTCCTGCGGCCTCGAATCCGCCGCAGTCGCAATCCTTGTGCTCAATGGCTTTGGACTGGGTACCGGGACAGCCGCAGGGCAAAGCCGCTCCCTGCTTTTGTATCTTTTCCTGCCTGTTCTTCATCACCGCCGTTTCATCATAAGCGGCGGCTTCCCGCTCTACAAAAGTGATCGCGCCGGTGGGACATGTGGGAAGGCAGTCGCCAAGTCCGTCACAGTAGTCATCGCGCAGCAGCTTTGCCTTGCCGTTTACCATGCCGATGGCCCCCTCGTGGCAGGCGTTTGCACAGGAACCGCAGCCATTGCACTTCTCCTCGTCAATATGAATGATCTTTCTTATCATGATCTGAGCCTCCTTGGTATTGTTTTTTGACCTTCTGGGCACAGCATAATATAATTCAGGTGCCATGTATGTTGTTATAACAACATACATGTTGAAATTATGAATTATTTTTTCCAACACAGCACTGACCCACAGCGCAGGCGGGCGGAAAGCAAAAGAACTGCTTGTATGCCCTGTGCTCATTTGGAGCCAAATTTATAATTTTCTGCCGAATACAAATTTTTATTTGCCTCTTGATCTGATTATGGGCTGAGTATGAAAAACATTGTGCGGTCCAAACCGGGGAGGATGTTTTTATTTTTCTTTCTTTGCTATCAGGCGCAGAAGCACGGATTTCACCTGGTGATCCTCCACCTCTTCCACCTGAATCTCAAGGCCGGCGCTCTCCAGGCTTTCTCCCGGCTGGGGAATATATCCCAGGCTGTGGCAGATAAGGCCGTTAAGGGTCTCAAAGCCTTCCTCCGGCAGCGTTATGCCCAGCAGAGAGGACAGCGTCCCCAGCTCAATGCCGCCGCCTACCTTCCAAAGCCCATTTTCCAGCGGCTCCGCCTGTTCGTCCTCCGACTGCTCCGGGACCACATCATCCTCCAGCTCGCCTACCAGCCTTTCCAGCAGATCCTTGATTGTGATGATGCCGCTCATTCCGCCGTACTCATCCATGACTACCGCAAACTGGGCTTTCTGCCTGCGCATGTTTCTCAAAAGCAGATCCGCCGTAATGGTCTCCGGGACGAAATAGGCAGGGAAAACCGCGTCTCTGAGTATGGACTCCATGGACTTGTCCTGAAGGCGAAAATAGACCTTGGTATTGAGCACGCCTAAAATTTTGTCAGGAGTCTCGCCGCATACGGGATAGTATGTAAAGCGGGTCCCCCCGATTATTTTTTCCCAGCGTTCAGCCCCATCCTTCAGGTACAGCAGGGTGACGTCCGTCCTGTGGGTAATGATCTCCTCCACGGTAAGATTATCAAAGGCAAAAACATTCTGGATAAAATCCCGTTCCTCGTTGTCGATGGTTCCTTTCTCGCTGCCTGCGTCCACCATCATGAGTATCTCCTCCTCGCTGACCTCCTCACTCTGCGCCCCGGTGTCCACGCCCAGAAGGCGGAGCACGGCGTTGGTGGAGAGGGTAAGGAAGCTCACAAGAGGTGCAAAAATACGGGAAATACCGCTTATCAGACCAGACATTCCAAGCGCCAGCGCCTCTGCCTTTCGCATGGCAAGCTGCTTGGGCACGAGTTCGCCGAACACCAGGGTAAAATACGACAGAAGAATGGTGATCAGCACCACTGCCAGAGAGTCCAGCGTCTCCACAGGGATGGAAAGGCCCAGGCTCAGCACCCAGTCCACCAGCACGCCGGAAAAATTTTCCGCCGCAAAGGCGCTGCCCAGAAAACCGGACAGAGTAATAGCCACCTGAATGGTCGCCAGGAAGCGGGCCGGCTGGCTTGTGAGCCTTGCCAGGCGCAGCGCCCGCTTGTCCCCCTCCGCAGCAAGCTTTGCAAGCTTTCTGTCGTTAAAGGAGATAACCGCGATCTCCGCGCAGGCAAACACAGCGTTGAGCGCGATAAGGATCACCTGCAGAGCGATCATAAAAAACATTGATTGATTCATTCTGTCCTCCGTATTATAAAAACCGAAAAACGCGCAAAAAGGCCAAGCACTTCCCCGTACTCACCGGCACGGGTCACGCTTCGCCCCATAAAATTCGATATAACAATAACGCGGCGTCTCCGGTACTGCCTCCGTCGCTGTCCACAGCCGGCCTCCTTTCAGGCTTTTAAGGTACTTTAACATATTTTTTCCCGTTTGTCTACAAGGATAAAAGTTCTTCTCCGGGCAGGCACAGATTTGGCCGAAAGGCGCTTGGCAATGCTTCAAAAAATATGTTATTATTGATCCGGCAAAGGATCTTGCCCGATCGGAAAAACAGGCGAAACAGAAAACCTATGACAGGAGCCAGGCTATGCATTACGTTAAGGCCAAGGGGATATTATCCGCCAAAAACGGAATGAATTTATATCGGGGCTGCCAGCACGGCTGCATCTACTGCGACTCCCGCAGCGCCTGCTATCAGATGGCGCACCCGTTTGAGGATGTGGAAGTCAAGGAGAACGCCCTCGCGCTTCTTGACGACGCCCTGCGGCGGAAAAGAAAGCCCTGCATGATCGGCATGGGCTCCATGACGGATCCTTATATTCCCCTGGAGCGGGAGCTGGAGTATACGAAAGGGGCGCTGGAAATTATAGAGCGCCGGGGCTTCGGGGCCACGCTTATTACCAAATCCGCCTCGGTTCTGCGGGACGTAGAGCTGTTTGAGAAAATAAACGATAAAACGAAATGCGTCATCCAGATGACTATGACCACCTATGACGAGGCCCTCAGCCGCAAAATCGAGCCAAACGTAAGCTCCACTTATGAGCGCTTTTTGGCGCTGAAAAAGCTGAGGGAGGCGGGAATTCCTACTGTCGTCTGGCTCTGCCCCATTCTTCCCTTTATAAACGACACAGAGGAAAATATACGCGGCGTTCTTGATTACTGCGCCCAGGCTGGGGTGCGGGGCATTATCTGCTTCGGCATGGGCCTTACCCTCCGGGAGGGAAACCGGGAGTATTTTTATGAGCGGCTGGACGGGGATTTTCCCGGTCTGAAAGAACGCTACATCCTCCGCTACGGCGGGGCATATATGCTGGAAAGCCCCCGGAGCCGGGAGCTGGCGGAGCTTTTTTACCGCCTTTGCCGGAAAGCCGGGATATGCAGCGATAAGGATGAAATTTTTGCCTACCTGAAACATTTTGAGAAAAAACGGCGGCAGATAAGCCTTTTTGAATGAGCTGGCAGCGGAGCGCATGAAATATCATGCTTTTTTTGCCGCAGCCTGCCATAATGGTGCCATACGGAGGGAGGATTCGGTGTGGATTGGATAAGCGGAATACAGCGTGCGCTGGACTATGTTGAAGAACATTTGACGGAGGAGATCGACTATCGGGAGGCGGCCCGTCAGGCCTGCTCCTCGTCCTTTCACTTTCAGCGGATGTTTGCCATGCTGTGCGGCTTCTCACTGGGGGACTATACCCGCATGCGCCGTCTGACGCTGGCCGCCCAGGAACTGAGGCAACACGGCCCGAAGGTCATAGACACGGCTCTGAAATACGGCTATGACAGTCCGGAGAGCTTTTCCCGCGCCTTCGCCCGCTTTCATGGCGTAAGCCCCAGCGAAGCCCGCCGGGGAGCCACCGTAAAATCCTTTTCCAGACTCTCCGTAAAACTTATTTTAACAGGAGGCAGGACGATGGATTACAGAATCGAAAAGAGAGACGCGTTCCGGGTTTTATGCAGGAGAAAACAGGTGGCCAAGCCCCAGGGCGATACCGCCACAGAAGAAATTTCAAAATTTTGGAGCCAATGCAGCGGGGACGGGACCATAGAAAAACTCTGCGCCTGCGCGGATTTTTCAAAGCTGGGCGGCCTGCTTGGCATTTGTTTTTCCGGGGAAATGGACGATTCCGCCTTTCCTTACGGTATCGGCGTGCCCTACAACGGGGCGCCCATAACCGGCGAAGGGCTGGAGCTTGTAGAAATTCCGGCTTATACCTACGCGGTTTTCCCCTGCCGGGGGCCGATGCCCGAGGCTTTCCGCAGGACATACACCCAAATCGTCACTGAGTTTTTCCCCCAGAGCAATTACGAGTACGGCAACGGCGCGGAGCTGGAGCTTTATCCCTCGGCGGATACCGGGAACCCGGATTACTACTGTGAGATCTGGATCGCGGTAAAAGAAAAGGCCAGATAATTAATAAAACGCCCTGTCATTTTGAGAGAAAAAGCAGCGTAAGCTTCTTTGCTTCTCTCAGAATGACATTTTTTATAATCAATTCCCATGAAAAAGTTTTCCGGCGTGGAATTCAGTGTTATACTGGACAAAACGAGGTGATTTTATGAGCGATGAGGAACTTTTTTTCAAGGCCCGGCGCGCTGACACTTCGCGCTGACAAAATAAGGAGGAGCACATGAATAACTGCATTTTCCCCACGCATTTTTATCCGTTGCCTATGGGTTTGCCTGCGGTCTGCATCAGCGGCTCGATGAGCCGCTGATTTTTTATTTTATGTATGCTGCCGCCTTGTCCCGGAGACTGCGCTGGGGACGGATTTTCTGCCTTTAAAGCAGAGAAAATAGCCCAAAATGCATACCGGCAAAGCCATGACGATATCAACGCAGGAATGCTGCTTTAAAAAAGCGGTGGAAACGCTTATCAAAACGGCGGTTATGGCAAAGGCCAGCTTCCAGCCCGGGCTTTTGAAGCGCTCCGTATTCCAAGCGGCAAACATCACCGCCAGAGAACCTATAACATGAATGGACGGACAGACATTTGTGTTGGTGTCAAACGCGTAGAACCAAGCCATGAATCGTGTCAGCAGGTTATCCCGCTGGAACTGCTCCGGGCGCAGATTCTGGCAGTTGGGAAAGATGAAATATACCACAATGGCGGCGGTATATGTAAACATGATGAAATTCATGAGCTTTCTGAAGCAGTCCGTGTCATACAAAAGGGTATACAGCAGCATGCCCACCAGGAATACGAACCAGAACAGATAGGGAATCAGGAAGAACTCGTTAAAGGGGATCAGCCCATCCAGCGCGCAGCGCACCTCATGATAATGCGCCACCGGGTAAAAACGTTCCACATACAGGAAAAGCAGGCCGTACACCGGCCAGTAGAGCAGCAAAAGCAGATGGCTGAAGCGGGGGCTTCTCAGCTCCTTCAGCCGGAAGCCCCGGTAGTCCACCATGGGAATTTTCTTTTTTTCAGGCCTTTTGTTTTTCAGATTTTTCATTGTTCATGCAACTGTATATGAGCTCCGCGCCGTTCCGGCTTCTCAGCTTCCGCCCCGCCGCCTGCATCCGCGCAAGGCGCTCCCTGCTGCCAAGCAGCTTGGCGCTGAGCCGGGCAAGCTTTCTGGGGCCTTCCGCCGTCACGGCAAGACCGGCGCTCACATAATACTCCATATTATATTCTTCGCAGCCTGCCACCGCGTCCACCAGCACCATAGGCAGAGCCTTTACCGCCGCCTCGCTGGTACTGATGCCGCCGGGCTTGGTGAGATAGAGGTCGGCGCTGTCCATAAGGAGAGAGATGTCCTGGGTATAACCCAGAACCCGGATATTTTCCCGCCCTTCAAAGCGGAAATCCAGCCAGTTTTTAAGCGCATGGTTGGTGCCGCAGACAACGGTCATATACTGCTTTTCCGTCAGAAGCCCCGCAAGACAGGACGTAAGCCTTTTCATAGGGCCGCAGCCCATGCTGCCGCACATGACAAGCAGATGCGCCGCGTCCTCCGGTATGCCCAAAGCCCTTTTGGCCTGAACCCCGGGACGGCTTGAATAAAAGGGGCGGCGGACGGGGATGCCGCTCTCCACCACCTTAGTCATGTCAAACTCTGCTTCGTGGCCCTCCATAACGGAGGCGTCCGGCATGAAATACAGATCCAGAGCGCTCTCGGCGGCGCCGGGGTGGCAGACATAATCCGTGTCCACAAAGCAGCTTCGCACGGCGCCGGGATGGCGCTTCAAAAGCTCCGTCAGCATCAGGGCGGAGAAAACATGGGGGCAGATCACTGTGTCATAACCCTCCCGGCAGATGAAATCATACAGGCCATCAGCCCCTCTGGCCATAAGCCGGTATACCAGAGACTCTTCCCCAAAATATTCCCCGTGCCGTTCGGAATACCGGTAGCCACGGCGGAAAAGCCAGGGCATGTGCCGGTAGACAAATACATGGCCCTTTGAGATGAATTTGGAAACGCCCTGGGAGATAAAGCCCAGCGCGTCGGTCACGTCACATACGGTTCCGTGGGCCTCAAAGCACTCTTTAATGGCCGCGGAGCAGGAATTGTGCCCCTGGCCGGTGTTGCAGCTCAAAATCAGCGCTTTCATTTTTTCTCTCCCTCTCCCCTGCTCTGCCGCTCCAGCAGTTTAAGGAGCCGGGGCCTGTTATATCTCTGTATCAGGATAAAGGGCAGATTGCCCACAAGGCAGTACAAAAGCCAGCACAGCAGCCCGCCCGCGCCCGGCCAGAGCCAAAGGGAAGCCAGCCCCGCAAGGCACAGGAGCCAGTGCACAAGCTCCGCAACGCAGGTCTCCTGTATCATAACAAGCAGGGTCTCCCTGTCCGGCCGGCCGGCGAGGGCCTTGGGCGGCATGAGCCCCTTCAGAATCCGGCTCATGTCCGGGACCTTCCCCTGCCAGCGGGCAATACCTGTTTTTTTATAAATTCTGCCCTCTTTTTCGAAGGGAAAGGGCCGAAAAGGAACCGCGTCATACTGGAAGCGGTGGCGGGAGACGAGCCTTCCCACAAAAAACGACGCGATTCCCACCATCGCATAGTAACAAACGCAGCGCAAAAAGTCCATACTACCCCGCCTTAATTTTTCTTTAATTATTCTTGCCGCGAGAATAGCATTTTACTTTCAATTATAGCTCAACCTTTTGTCAACTTTTGTTGAAACAAGAAATCCGCCCCTCCGTTTGGAGGGGCGGATGGAAAGCGGGAGCCCTAGATCAGATTTTTTTCTTTGAGTTCGGCAATCTTCGCCTCGTCGTAGCCGAGGACCGTTTTGAGGATCTCCACGGTATCCTGTCCCATAGCGGGAGCACCGCGCCAGATTTTGCCGGGAGTTTCGCTCATCTTGGGGGCGATGCCGAAAGCTTCGATCTCGGCATTGCAGGTCTGATCAACATACTTGACCCAGTCGCCGCGGGAGCGGAAATGCTCGTTCTCATAGGCGGATTTTGCGGTGTTGACCGTAGCGCAGGGAACACGGGCAGCTTCCATAATGCTCTCTATTTCCTGCGCGTTGTGGGAAGCGCACCACTCGATGACGGCCTTGTTCAGCTCCTGGCCCTTTTCGGAAGCGACAGCGGCCGGGCCGGAAGAGCAGTCCTTATAGTTGAAGTATTCCAGATCCAGCCCCATCGCGGGAATGCAGCGCTTATAAACGCCGGGGCCGAAGGCGCCCAGGGCGACAAGGAAGCCGTCCTTGGAATTAAAGAGGTTATAGGGCTGGAAAGCGGGGTTAAAGTTTCCGGCGCGCTCTGCTACCTTGCCGGTCATTGTATAGGTGGTATATGTGCCGCACATGTACTGGGCCATTGCCTCAAACTGGGCCACGTCAACGACCTGGCCCTTGCCGGTTTTCTGAGCATAGATGTAGCCGGACAAGGCCGCAAAAAGCGTGGCAAAGGCGGAAACATAGTCGTTCGTGTAGGGCTTTGCAATGGAGGGGTCGCGGTCGGCGTCGCCCTGAAGGTACAGCCACCCGGAAAATGCCTGGCCGATCATGTCGTAGGAAGCCCGGTTGCATACGGCGGGAACGCCGCCGAATTCCTTATGACCCATGCCGCTTACATGGACGATGACAAGCTTGGGGTTGACCTTCAGAAGCTCCTCATCGTAAATGCCCAGCTTTTCCAGCCAGACCATGTTTTCCATGAAGATATCAGCTTCCTTGATAAGGCCGTAAAATATTTCCTTTACTTCGTCAAACTTGAGATTCAGCTCCAGACCCATGGCCAGCTTGTTCCGGGCGTTCTGCGCCCAGGCGGTGGAGACCTTTGTGCCGTTGACCTCGGCAAACGGCGCCAGCATACGCAGCGTGTCGCCCACGCCGGGCCGCTCTATCTGGATAACTTCCGCGCCGAAGTCGGCAAGCATGGTAGCCGCAAAGGGCATGGCCACAAGTGAACCGGAGCAAACAACTCTCATACCCGCGAAGGGGCCGTATTCGGGGATTATAAATTTACGATCGCTCATAATACGTTCTCCTTTTAATTTAATTAATTTTACTGTTTCCGGCGCTTTATCTCAGCAATGACGGCGGGCAGAAGTTTGGAGTAATCCGCCACCGCGCCGTAATGGGATATGGCAAACATATCCGCCCGGTCATAGGTGTTCACAGTGGCAATGGTCTGGGCCTTCTGCATCCCTACCATATATTGCACGGAGCCGGAGATGCCCACGTTCAGAATAAATTTGGGCTTTACGGTGGTGCCGCTCTGGCCGATCTGCAGTTCGTGCGCAAGCCAGCCCTCGTCAACCAGAGGGCGAGAACAGGCAAGCTCGCCGCCGATGAGAGAGGCAAGCTCCCGGAGCATGGCGATATCCGCCTCGCTCTTTATGCCCCGGCCGCCGGCCACAAGCACATCCGCGCTGTTGATGGAAACGCCTCCGGGAACCTTCTCCACCGCTTCCATTACCTCGTAATCTCCATCCGCTTCCACGGAGACATCCTCCAGAATCACTTCCGCCCTTCTGTCCGGATCCTCTGGGGGAATGTCAAACACATGGGCCCGGACGGTCACCATCTGCGGTCGCAGCTCAGGGATGGCGATATGGGCAAGGAGGCTGCCGCCAAAGGCGGGCGTGGTCTGCACAAAGGCGCCCTCTTCGTCAAAACCCAGGTCAACCGCGTCGGCAGTGAGGCCGGTGCCCAGAGAACACATGACCCGGGGGGCCAGGTCCCGGCCCTGGGCGGTAGCGCCGAACACGAAGATGGAGGGTTTGTACTTTTCGCACATCGCCGTCAGGACCTTCTGATAGGGCCGCGCGCTGTATGCCTTAAGGTTTTCACTGCGGGCAAGGATCACCCGGTCGGCCCCGTGATGGGCCAGCGTGTCCGCCAGAGCCTCCACGCCGCTGCCCAGCAGCACCGCTGTAACTTCCTCACCAGTATTTTTTTTCAACTCCTGAGCCTTGCCGAGAAGCTCCAGGGCAGTTCTGTCCAGCCGGCCGCCCCGCTGCTCGGCGAACACCCATATTCCGCTGCATTCGTTTTTTGTCATGGATGTTCCTCCTTAAATCAGGTGCTGGGCTTCCAGCATATCGACAAACTGCTTTGCCATTGTCTCCTCGTCCCCGTTGAAGAGGACAGTATCCACATGTTCATGCTCCGGCTCGAAAAGACGCTTTGTAACCGAGGGGGAGCCCGGTATGCCGCACTTTGCAGGGTCGGCGTCCAGCTCCCCGTGGTTCCAGACCATGCGGGGCTTTTTCAGGGCCTTCATGATATTAATGGGGGTGGCGTAGCGGGGCTCGTTTATTTCACCGCAGACGGTCACCAGGGCAGGGAGCTTCGCCCTCACCTTTTCGCTGCCGTCCTCAGTGCTGCGGGTGGCTACCGCCCAGCCATCCTCAATATCCAGAGTTTCCGCCAGGGTGATCTGGGGTATGCCCAGGAAGGCGGCCACGATGGGGCCGGTCTGCGCCGTCTCACCGTCGCTGGCGTGACGGCCGAAGATAAGCAGGTCGTAATCGCCTATCTTTTCCGCGGCCTTAGCCAGCACATAGCCCGTGGCCAGGGTATCCGCGCCGCCGAAGACCCGGTCGCTCAGAAGGGCGGACTCGTCACAGCCCATGGCAAGGGCTTTTTTCAGCACGTCCTCCGCCTGAGGGGGGCCCATGGAAATGGCAGTCACGGTGCCGCCGTGCTTCTCCTTGAGCCGCAGCGCCGCCTCTACGGCATTGGCGTCCAGAGGGTTCATAATGCTCTCAACACCCTCGCGGTTCAAATTGCCTGTTTTAGGGTCAAGCTTTACATCCGTCGTGTCCGGGACCTGCTTGACGAAAACCAGTATCTTCATCCGTTCTGCCTTTCTATGTGGATTTATTATTTCTGGGCCAGCACAGTCCCGCCGATGAGCATACGGAGGATCTCGTTCGTGCCCTCGCCGATCTCAAGAAGCTTTGCGTCGCGTACAAAACGCTCCACATGGAATTCCTTGCTGTATCCGTTTCCGCCCAAAATCTGCTGGCACTCCAGGCAAATCTGGGTGCAGCGGGTGCCGGAGAAGAGCTTGGTCTCGGCAGCCTCAAGCGTATGGCGCAGGCCCTCGGCCTTCATCTTTGCGGTGTCGTAGGTCATGAGCTCCATGGCGCGGATTTCCGCGGCCATGTCGGCAAACTTAAACTGGATGCCCTGGAATTTTCCGATGGGCTTGCCAAAGCAGACGCGCTCATTGGCATAGCTGCGTGCAATGTTCATGGCGTGCTCGGAAAGGCCGGCAGCAATGGCGCCGATGGAAATGCGGGCGCCGTCCAGAGCCTGCATGGCGTACTTAAAGCCCATGCCCAGCTGGCCCAGAAGCGCGTCGGCAGGCAGACGGAGATTATTGAAGGCCAGCTCACAGGTGGCAGAGCCGCGCATGCCCATCTTGTCCTCAAACTTGCCGATGGCCAGGCCCTCGGCGTCCTTGGGAACGATAAAGGCGGAAATGCCCTTCGCGCCGGCTTCGGGGTCAGTCTTGGCGAGTATTATGTAGTAATCGGCAACGCCGGAATTGGTTATCCATGCCTTGCCGCCATTCATGACCCATCCGCCGTCGGCGGCGGGGACCACGGTGGACTTGATTGCAGCGGCGTCGGAACCGCCGCTGGCCTCGGTGAGGCCAAAGGCAAAGATCTTGCCCTGCGCCGCTTGGGGCAGGTACTTGTCCTTCTGGGCCTCGGTGCCGTGATAGAGGATCAGGTCGGCCGCCAGCCAGTTGGCGTCCAGGAAGAGTGCGGCGCTGGCGCTGCCCTTGGCAATCTCATGGATGACGATGATGCTGGTGACCGGGTCCCCGCCTCCGCCGCCGTACTTCTCTTCAAGGTGAATGCCCATGAGGCCGGCCTGCGTCAGCTTTTTATGGAGCTCGTAGTCAAAGCCGTTTTCATCCATCCACTTGTCCCGGGGTTCAACTTCTTTTTTAGTGAACTCACGGACCATTTCGCGGATCATTTTCTGCTCTTCCGTAAACTGAAACATCATTTTATTTTTCCTCCTGTTTTGAATTTGGAATACTTTCATCTGATGCTTGAATTGTATCTCATTGCTTGTGAAAAATAAATCAGATAAACTGCTCTGAATTCTCTATATCTTGCTTTGTTCGTTTTTAGTCAATACCCTTGCAGCAAGATATGTAGAATGTCAGCAAAATAACAATATTCCTTTGTTTATCCTGTCAGCACAGCCGACTCCCCTTATTTTCTGGGAAAAACCGCGTTTCACCGCCGGTTTTATCTGGAGGGCGCAGTTTTTTTACAAACCGGATTTGCATCTGTTTCCCTTTGATGTTATAATAGCAAAAGAAAAAAATCTCTATTTTATGCTTTTTTTCAGCATATTTCTACTGGGAGGCCTTCAACATGATAGGACGCAATTGGCTTTATCCCGATTTTCCGGCAGAGGATGACTATTTCCTCTCGGACTTTATTCAGCGTGCGCTTCCGGAAGAGGACATAAGAAGCGATGAGACCGACCAGGCGGAAGATTTTCTCTCGTTCTTCATAGACCACGCCGATTCTTCCAGCCTGACTCCCCCTTCGGATGAGGACAGAATAAGCTACGGCGATGTGGAGATCCTGCAATCCAAATTTTTCTCATCCTTCTCTGAGTTTGACTATTCCTCGTCCTTTGGAATGATCCGCCTGACCATGGTAAAGGTGTCCACCTCCAGTATGCGCATTTATATGCCAAACGCCACCTTGATCTGCTACACCCTAGGCGGAGAGGGCGATGTGCATTCAAACGGAAAAACGGTACACTGCCGCAAATATGACTGCGTATGCGTAGACTGCCGGCAGCAGCCGAACTTCAGGGCTTATCCAGGCGCCCCTTGGGAATGCGCCTTTATCCGTGTCAACGGCGCTTTTGACTCCCAGTTGTTTCCCGGCCTCTGCGCTTATCTGCGGGAAAACGGCCTTGCCTTTTTAACTTTTGGCGCCGGCGCCCGATTTCGCTCAATCATATGGGACCTTTTCGGCACACGGGAGAGCGGCAGCATGGAAAGCCCGCCGCTCTACAACAGCCTGCTGCTCGCCCTTTTTCTTGAGCTGGATATGGCTGTAACTCTGGCGGCCCGCAAGCCCGCAATCATTCCGGACGTAATAATAGGCCTCCAGAATTACCTGGATAAAAATTATTCGCAGGACATTAATCTCGATCTGCTGGCCCGCACTTTCAGCATTAGCAAATACCACATGGCCCGGGAGTTCAAGCGCTTTATCGGAAAAAGTCCAATAGATTATCTTATAGACGTACGCATAAACCGGGCAAAAGCGCTGCTTTACGACTCTTCCCGGCCTATTTCGGACATTTGCCAGCTTGTTGGCATCCCGAACCCGAACCATTTTCTTTATCTGTTCAAGGATCGGGAGGGCGTCACCCCCTCCGCGTTCAGAAAATTCAAGCTCTGAAACAGGACCCCGGCTCATTTATCTGAGCCGGGGTCTGAAAATATGGGAACAATATCAAAAAGCCCGCGTCTGTATCCATGCAGGAAAAAATTGCAACTACCAAAACAAGGAGAGAACAAAATGAGAAAAATGATTGCCATTGTTTCCGCCCTTCTTATAATGGCTGCTTTGACAGGCTGCGGCTCCAGTGGCTTCAGCGCGGACAAACTCACGATCAGTGAGTATAACGATGCAGAGGTAAACACCCAGGTCCAGCTTTTTATAAAGCAGAAAACCATGACCTCAAATACCCAGGAGGCCGCGGCTGCTATTGTTAATCTTACCGATAAGGAATTCACTTTCGACGCGGTTCAGCGCCTTGAGGTAAAGCTGGATGGAAAATGGTATATCGTGCCCGACAGCCAGGAGGGCATCGCGCCTGCCGTTATTTACAATCTTCCCGCCGAGCGCACCGAGGAAGCCATGCTCTACTTCGGCGAACGCTACGGTGAGCTGCCTCAGGGCGAGTACAGAGTTCTCAAGCTCTTCGCCGGCCCCGACGGCGAGACGGCGATTGCCTCCGCAGAGTTCAAGATCTGAAAAAGCAAAAAACATTCCCTCCGGTTTTTCGGAGGGAATGCTTTTTATCAGTCTTCAAAATACTCGGCAATTTTTTTGAGATTTTCCCTTATGGGCAGATGCTGGGGGCAGACGCCCTCACACTGGCCGCAGCCCACGCAGGCGCTGGCAAGCCCCGCTCCCTCGGAGAGCTTTTCATAGGCGCTGAAGCTGCCCCGGCCCTGCCTGGCCTGATTATACAGCGAAAAATATCCGGGGATGGGAATGCCCATGGGGCAGCCCTCGGTGCAGTAGGAACAGGCGGTGCAGGGGATTTCAATATGGCTGCGGATTATTTCCGCCGCTTTCAGGAGCATGTCCCGCTCGCCGGAGTTCAGCGGCTCCATGGCGGTCATGGTAGCGGTATTGTCAAGCACCTGAGCCATGTCGCTCATTCCGCTGAGCACTACCATCACGTTTTCAAGGCTGGCAGCAAATCGAACCGCCCAGGAGGCCGCCGTGGCCGCCGGGTTCCTCCCGGCAAACATTTCCGCCGCCTCAGCCGGGACCTGGGCCAGGATACCGCCCTTCACGGGCTCCATGACGATGACCTTTTTCCCGTGCTTCACCGCTGTCTCATAGCAGCGGCGGGACTGAACCTTCTCGCTCTCCCAGTCCAGATAGTTTATCTGGAGCTGGACAAATTCGATATCCGGGTGCGCAGTGAGAAGTCTGTCGAGAAGCTCCGGGCTGTCATGGAAAGAAAAGCCCATATGCCTTACAAGGCCCTGTGCCTTTTTCTCCGCGAGCCAGGTAAAGCAGTCCAGGCTGTCATACACCTCGAGATGTTTTTCATTTACGTCGTGGAGAAGATAATAATCAAAATAATCAACGCCGGTGTTTTCAAGCTGCTTTCCAAACATGGCCTCCCGGCTCTCCGCGCTGTCGAAATACTCCGCATGGAGCTTGGTGGCAAGGGTGTAGCTTTCTCTGGGGTAACGGCTGGTCAGGGCCTCTTTTGTGGCCTTCTCGCTGGAAAAGCCGCAGTACATCCAGGCGGTGTCAAAATAGGTGAAACCACGCGCTATAAAAGTATCCACCATTTTTTTCAAAAGCTCCATGTCTATGGATTTGGGGTCCTTCCTGTCAAGCAGGGGCAGGCGCATAAGGCCGAAGCCAAGTTTTTTCATATCGCTACTCTCCTTTAATACAGCTTCATCAGTTCCGCTTTTCCGGCAGCAATGCTTACATGCACCCGGCTATGACCGGCGGCGGAGCAGTCCACATCAAATTCGGCGGCCTCGCCCCGGTTAATTACCGCAAGCCAGGCGCCGTTTTCAGCATGATGGCCAAAAGCATCCCGTCCTTTTGTTATATAACGCAAAATCAGCAGCACATCTGTGGAGGCGGCAGAAAATACCGCCTCGCCGGCGGACAGAGCCGGGGAAGAATTGCGCGCGGCGGCAAGGGCAGCATAGAAATCATGCAGCTCCCGCTCTCCTTCCACGAAGGGAAGGCGGTTAAAGGGATCGCACACGCCGCACATCCCCTGCTCATCCCCGTAATAGATGCTGGGAACCCCGGGAACGGAAAACTGCACCACGGCGCACAGCCGTTCCAGCTCCAGGGCCCGGTTCAGATCCGCCTCGCTGAAGCGGAGCTTGAGCTGCGCTTCCCGGGAGAGGCCCCGGATCACCACTTCCGTCGCCAGCGCGCTGCGGATCCGATCCACATCGTGGCTGCCCAACAGGTTCATAAGGGCATAATACATGGGCTTGGGATAGTTCATCTGCTGGCCTACCAGAAAATCCCGGAGCTCAAAAGCGTCAATGCGCCGGTGGGCAAAGTCCAACAGCGCCGAGCGCAGGGGGTAGTTCATGACGCTGTCCAGAGAATAGCCCAGGGCGTAATTTCTTCTGCCGCCATAGCTTTCCTTGATTACCGCGTCCTCCCAGACCTCGCCCAGGATGAGCGCGTCGGGCTTTTCGGCTTTGGCGGAGTCTCTGATTTTGGTCAGTACATCGTCCGGCAGCTCGTCCGCCACATCCAGCCGCCAGCCGGAAGCTCCCCGGCGAAGCCAGGTTTTAACAACGCTGTTTTCGCCGCTGATAACGAAGTCCTGCCAGGCCGGATTTTCCTCGTCTACCTCCGGCAGGTCCTGAAAGCCCCACCAGCAGCGGTATTCGTCGGGAAAACGCCGAAAATCGTACCAGGGATAAAATGCAGACTCCGCCCCCTGGCAGGCGCCCTTTCCGGGATAGCTGCCCCAGCGGTTGAAGTAGACGCTGTCGGCCCCGGTATGGGAATAGACCCCGTCCAGAACAAGGCGCATTCCAAGGGCCGCCGCCTTCTCACAGAGACGGACGAAGTCCTCCGTGCTGCCCAGAATGGGGTCGGGACGCATATAGTCTGCGCTGTCGTAGCGGTGGTTGGAGCGGGCCTCGACGATGGGGTTGAGATAAATGCAGCTCACACCCAGTCCCTTCAGATAAGGGAGCTTTTCCTCAATGCCCCGGAAAGTGCCGCCGTAAAAATCATCCGGGCTGTAAGCGGCCTCAAAGGGGCGGGGCTGATAGCGGGGCGGCTCGGCAAGGCTTTTATGCAGCTCCGGGGTCTGGCCCAAAGAGAGATGATATTCTATGCCCCGCTCCGCCGTTGCGTCGTCCGAAAAGCCGAAGCGGTCGGGAAAGATCTGATAACAGGTCCCCTCTCCAAACCAGGCGGGCACCTGCTCGCAGCCGTCATACACCGTCAGCTGGTATTCCCCCAGCGTCCGGGTCCGGCCGTCCAGCCCCTCCAGGCGGAAGGAGTAGAAGATCAGACCCACATAATCCCCCGTGGGCAGGGAGC
>OLPA01001672.1_pt1 | contig 17937 bp, 18 predicted proteins | sample 1672811 | NCBI WGS metagenome assembly OLPA01 (sample SAMEA3136726, study PRJEB25190) | human gut metagenome | biome: human gut; feature: human-associated habitat; material: faeces | place: Austria | collected 2013
CTGACCGTTAACTGACAGGTGCATCCGATACACTGTGCCTTTGTAAAGATATGATGACAAAGGAGATCCGTGTTTGCAGGGAGACAGCAGAGATGCCGGACATTCCTGTAGACAGGAAGAACGAGCCAGATCACCGCCACACTCCGATTTGATTTCGCAAAAATTCAGATCGGAGGAAAATAAAAGTGGCTTACAATAAAGCAAGAGAAGAATATAGATGGAACCAGTGGAAAGCAGAGGAAGAGAAGATCTTGCGTGAACAGGGCGTGGATGAAGAGACGATCCAGAAGCTCCGGGAGTATGACTGGAACGATTTTAACGCAGAGCGGAGATTCCGGGAACATCAGACTTCGCTTCTGGACTGCATGGAACTGCTTCTGGAAGAAAAAGAATCTGGAGAGTCTCAGCCAGAGAGTGTGGAAGCCCTGCTCGATACCGTGGAGAATGAGGAACTGCTCCAGATCCTGTTATCGACTGACAAGAAAACTCTTCAGATGGTTGTCCTGAAGATGATGGGATATGCACCAAAGGAGATTAGCCATCACATGGAACTTCCGGAGCAGACGGTGTATACAAAACTGCGGAGGTTACGGGAGAAAATCAAAAAGTCCATGAAATTTGAATAAAACGAAAGGGGCTCATCGGCTGATTATCAGAACGAACAGACAGGAGGATTGATATGATGGATGAGAAAGAAGTGTCCGAAATGCAGGAAGAAATGATGACGGTACTGGTAGTCGAGCCGATGAAAGCCCCCTATATCAAAAGCATCCCCAATGAACTGGAGGATCTGCAGCAGGCAGTAGGCGGTGACATTGAGATGACCTATCCGTTTGAAGATGAGGTTGGAATCCTTTTAAACGGCAATGGAAAGTTTGAGGGGCTGCCGCTAAATCGGGCATTGTACGATGACCGTGGACAGGTCTATGATGCCATTGTCGGAACATTCCTTGTAGTAGGACTGACAGAAGATGACTTTACTTCGCTGACACCGGAGCAGATTGAAAAGTTCAAAGAAAAATATCAGTCACCGGAAGTTTTTACTCTGTTTAACGGAGAACTCCATGTGATGAAGATGCCACCGCAGGAACAAAAAGAGCAGAAGGAAAGTCGGAAGAAGGATGCACAGCAGAAGAATCCGGTAAAAGGAAAAAAGAAAAACAGATCCGGAGAAGCACGATAAAAAATTTTTCTGTGAAGTGAATAAAAAAATACACTGCCATCGGCTAGTAAGCAGAGGGACATCCCTCGGCTGTTCTTTGGCAAGTGAATATCGGCACTACAGGTACGTTCCCAACCGTAGAAGCGTGACAGCATGAGCGCCATGATTAAGTATAGGGTAAAGATTCTTGGACTTGGAGCGAGGAAGCATAGCTGTGAATAAGGCGGTGGCAGCCTTTCGCCAGGATCACGGACGGGGGATAATGATACACGTTACCAGCCAGAGAGCGGAAGATGGACTCCGGGTTGTAATCAGAAAGACCCCCAGGACATCTGTGAGCGGCGGCAGGCCAGCCGCCCGCCTGTAGTGTCCCCTTTCCCAGAAGAAAAACAGGGATGGTTCCGGGGGTGCGAGGTCAAATGCGGAACAGCAAGATAAAAAAAGAAATCAATGAAGAAGTGTGTCGTTGATATCAGATACCATGCGGCTGTGGGAAACTACAGCCGTATTCTTGTGGTATTAACGTCACATCAAGGGGAGAAAAGATGGAAGCAACAAAAAGAAGTGGGATGAGCAAGGCTCAGTTCTGGAATCTGATTGAAAAAGCAAAGGAAGTGTGCGGCACCGATCTGGATGCTTCGGCGGTGTGGATCAAGCAACAGCTTTTCTATATGACACCGGAGGATGTCCTGCAATTCCATAATCTGGTTTACAGTTACCGGGATGCAGCTTATAAGTATGGTTTATGGACAGCGGCAGGTATTCTGATGGAAACAGGGTGCAGTGATGATGGATTTTCTGATTTTCGGATGTGGCTGATCGCCCAGGGAAAAGATGTATATCTGAATGCCTTAAAAGATCCGGATTCCCTTTCCGGTGTAACTCCTTATGGGTACTGCAGTTTTGAATCACTGGGATACATCTCATCGCAGGTCTATAGTGCCATGAAAGGGAAAAATATCTACCAGGACAGTACAGCCAGAATGCAGATGGAATGTTATGAGCAGGTGGTAAGGGATATTGTGTACCATCCCATGATCGAGTATCCGCTGGAATTACCGGAAGCAATGGTGGTTTATCCGAAACTCTGTGAAAGGCATTTGTCCGAGCAGGTAAGGAATGCTCCACAGAAGGTAAGGACATGGAATGTTTCCCGGACGGATATCCGAAGGATGATGGCAAGAGGGAATGCTGCCATAAAGAAAATGCAGGAGCAGGGAGCAAAAGCACCGGAAGCAGTCAGATCCGTCCGTAAGGGTACGGTAAGATAAGCTTCCCGGCAAGGAGAAGTAATGTGTTATAAAAATGAATATCAAAAAAGGGCGCATGGCGAAGTGGAAAGGATCTTTCGGGAACTTCTACCGGAAGCCGGACTTCACGTAAGAGAAGAACAGATCCGTCTCTGCCATGAAATGCTGGATGCCCTTATGAAAAATGAGATCACGCTCTGTGATGCAGGAGTGGGCATTGGAAAAACCTATGCCTATCTGACTGCCTGCATCCTGATGCGGAAATATAGTGTACTGCATTCCGGTTATTCGGGATGTGACAGGCGGCCTGTGGTGGTATCCACTTCCAGTATTGCCTTACAGAAAGCTATCATAGAAGAATATGTTCCTTTCTTATCGGATGTACTGTTAAAAGCAGATCTGCTTCAGGGAGAATTAAAGGCAGTTGTCCGCAAGGGAAAGGAACATTTTGTATGCGATTACAGGCTGGCCCAAAGACTGGAGGCAGTCCGGGACAAGAATAAAAATCAGGCACAGATGGAGGCATTGAAGTCCCTCCGGCATAACTTTGATTTAGATTCCGTACATAACCTGAGCGGTTTTGACCGCAGGCTGGTGTGCGTACCGAAATTCTGCCCCAGGGAGTGTCCGGGGAAAGCCGGGTGCCGTTATCAGAAGTATCTGGACACTTCCAGGAAAGAGGACATTTTTTTACAGATCTGCAATCACAATTATCTTCTGGCAGATGCCATGCACCGAGCAAATGGGTACCGGCCGCTTCTGGCAGATTACAGGGCACTGGTCGTGGATGAGGCCCACAAGCTCCCGGAAGCTGCCAGTCAGATGTATGGAAGAAGCATTGGAAAGGAAGATGTGCAGGAAATTTCCTATTTTCTTTCCAGGGAGCATAAAGGGAGCGAAGGGAAACGGCTGCAGGAATGGTTTGCCGCTCTTCAGGAAGAGATCCGAAAGCATCGGAAAGATGGCATAGAGGACATGGCTGGAAAAGAAAGTTTTTATTTTCCGCTGGGGGCTGGCAGCCTTCTGGCCCAGACGAAAGAAAGGCTTCAGCTTATGATCCGGCGGCTCGCCGGGAATATTCCTTACTGGATCTTTCGGCGGCTGGAAGAGATGGATGAGCTGTTTGGTTGGTTCTTAAAGAACGATAAGCGGTATATTTTGTTTTTACAGCAGGACAGCCGGGGGCATCTGACCTTTATGGCAGTCAACCGGGAGATCCCGAAATATCTGGATGCGACCTTATGGAGCCGGGGATTCCCGGCAATCTTAACCAGCGGGACCTTAAAAGCCGGGAACGGTTTTGCAAGGACCAGACAGATGACCGGGCTGGAAAAAGAAACTGGCGTCCGGGAATGCGTGGCAGAATCCCCATTCTGCTACAAAGAGAACTGTCTGCTTTATATCCCTGAGAACCTAAAGCCCATGAAAAAGGGAAGCAGGGAAGAGGCTGAGCAGCTTGCCGGACAGATCCGCGATCTGGTGTGTTCTACTTACGGGCATACGCTGGTACTGTTCACATCTTATACCCTGATGGGAAGTGTGCAGCAGCTCCTGCGTGACCAGATCCCGTTCCAGATGGTGCAGGTGTGGAGAAATTCTCAGGAAGAGATCGCACGCTTTAAAAAGATGGAGAATGCCGTGCTGTTTGCAGCCGGCTCCTGCTGGGAGGGCGTGGACTTTCCGGGTGACATGGTATCGTCCCTGATCATCGTAAAACTGCCGTTTTCTGTTCCGGACCCTATCCATGAAGCCCAGAGGGAGTGGGCCGGGTCCTCCTCCGCCGCCACGCAGCGCAGGACGATATCCCGGTCGGTGACGATGCCGCGCAGGTTGTCCAGCGTCATCGGCCCGGAGAAGAACGCCAGGCTGAAGGTTTCGGAGGCGGGCTTGAGGGCCGTGTTGATCAGCCACAGGAGCGGCAGAAACACAAACCCGCCGATCACCACCACCGACGCCCAGAAGAACACGCGGAAGCCCACGGTTTTTTGAAACATCCTTTCCGCCTCCCTTAGTCGCTCTCGTTGACCTGGCGCAGATAGACAAAGCTGAAGATGGCCAGCAGCAGCGCCCAGATGGTGCCCACCGTGGCGGCCTTGCCCATGTTCCAGTTCTTGAAGGCCGTCTTGTAGACCTCGATGGACAGGGTGGTGGTGGCGCGGGCGGGACCGCCCTGCACCATGGTCCAGGGCAGGTCGAAGTGCTGGAGGTTGCCGATGGTGCCCAGGATGAGCACCAGCGTCATGATGCCGCGCATGGCCGGCGCGACGATGTGGGCAAACACCTGCCAGTTGTTGGCCCCATCGATGCGGGCGGCCTCGATCTGGTCCATGGATACGCCCTGCAATCCGCCCAGCAGGAAGGCCATGTACCAGGGCAGCATCTGCCAGGTGCGGGCGACGACCACGCAGATCAGCGCCGTTTCCGTCTGGCCAAGCCAGGTCTGCCCCTCGCCGCCGCAGGCTTCGATGAGGGCGTTGAGGATACCGTACTGGCCGTTGAAAATCCACGTCCACAGAAAACCGATGGCCGTGCCGGGGATAATCCAGTTGACCAGCGTCACGCCGCGCAGAAACTCGCTGCCACGGAAGCCCTGGTTGAGCACGATCGCCCAGATCAGGCCCAGGAGAAACGGCAGAGCCGTGGAGAGCAGCACGAACGCCGCAGTGGTCAGCACCGTCTGCCCGAAGTAGGGGTCGGACAGCACCTTGGCATAGTTGGCAAAGCCCACAAACTCATAGGTTGGGCGCATGAGCGAGCGGTCCGTAAAGGACATGACGATGGCGCTTAGGAACGGATAGAGAATGATGGCCAGAAACATCGCAAGCCCCGGGATGACCAGCAGCGCGCCGGTGTGGCGGTCGCTCAGCCCCCGCAGGCGCGGCGCAGGATCGCGTTGTATCATTGCGGACCCTCCTCAAGCATGGGCGGGCGGAAGGGGCGCTTTCCCCTTCCGCCCACGGAACCGGGTTTCTTACAGGGAGTTGAGGCGGCTCTCCATATCGGTCGCGGCCTGCTCGGAGGTCTTCTGACCCAGCAGCACCGCCTGCACCTCTTCGGTGATGATGGACTTGATCTCGTTGGCGTTGATCATGCTGGCGGTCTCCTCCAGGCGCGCGGTGGCGGTAGAGGTGAGGAAGCCGCTCAGGTAGGCGTCGTTCTTGACCACGTCGGTCGCGGCGGCGCTCTTGGTCACGGGCGGCATGCCGTTCTTTTCAAAGTACTCCAGGGCGATGGCGTCGCTGGTGAGGACCTTGGCCATCTCGCCGACGGCTTCCTTGTTCTCGCTGGCCTCAAAGGCCACCAGCATGTGACCCCACATGGTGCTCTGGGGCTCGTCGCCCTCGTTTAGCACAGGACGGAGCATGGCGGAGCAGACATTGACCACGTCCTCAGGCGCCACGCCGTTGCTCACGGCCTGGCCCTTGGCCACCACCGCGTCGTCATAGAAGGCGATCTTGCCCTGCGCAAAGAGCTGACGGCTGTCGCCGCGGCCGGTGTCCATGGCGATGTAGCCCTTGTCCAGCAGGCTCTTGTACCAGTTGAGGCAGTCGACGGTGGCCTGGCTGTTGATGGTCACGCTGCCGTCCTCGCCGAAGATGCTGCCGCCGAAGGCCCACATCCAGGAAGTCGCCCGCGCAGGTGGCGTCCTTGGTAGACAGGCCGTAGGGAATCAGCGTTTCGTCCATGGCCTTGATGTCGGCCATGCAGGCTTCAAACTCCTCGATGGTCACAGGCACGGTGTCCCAGCCGGCGGCGGCGAGCAGCTCGGGGTTTTAAACCATGCTGATGGAGGCCATGGACCAGGGCAGGCCGAGCTGCTTGCCGTCAATGCGGCCGGAGGCCAGCGCGGCTTCCTCGAAGTTCTCCTTGAGGTAATCCTCGCCCAGGATCTCGGTCCAGTCGGCGAGCACGCCCGCCTGGGCCACGGTGTTGAAGATGCTGATGTCGGTCTGGGCAATGTCGAGCTGTTCTCCGCCCTGCACGCGGATGAGCAGCTGCTGGGCGGTATCGGCCCAGGTCCAGCCCACCCAGGTGACGGTGTTGCCGGTTTCAGCCTCATAGGTGTCCATCATCTTCTGGAAGATGTCCTTGGTGGCCTCCTCCTCGCCGGACCAGCCGGCCCAGACGATGTTGGCGCCCTCCGCCACGGCCGCGGCCGAGGTCAGGAGCATCATCGCGCAAAGGATCATTGCAAGCAGCTTTTTCATGATTGTCTCCTCCTTAAAACAATGTCGTTCTATTGCTATGCCGCTCGATCAGCGGTCATATTCGGGATTGGGAAGCACGGCATAGACCACCACGCCGCCGTAGGTGGCGGTGATGCGCACCTCCAGCTCCGTGCACGCCACGGGTTGGAAACGGTGAAACCGCCTGCGCTGGACGTTTTCGGATACCTCGGCCACCGTCCGCTCGCCCCCGGGGCCGCGCGCGATCAGCCGGTAATCCCGCGCAAGCTGGGCAGGCATGCCCGGCCGCGCCGCGTAGTGATGATGCGGGTCCCAGGTTTCGCAGCGGCTGCTGGTCAGCTCCATGGACAGTTCGGGATCAAAGAGCAAAAGCACGGAATCCAGCTCTACCGGCTCGCTCCAGCGCAGGCAGATCGCCTCGCCCGCCGGGCCAAGGCCCTCCGAGGCCCGCGGGGGCCGCCCCAGGGACGAAGGTATCCGTCCTGCACGTTCTGGGGGGCATAGAGATCGTCCTTTGATAGCGCGAGGCAGGGATGGAACCATTCCGCCTCCGCGCAGGAGCCCGCCAGCACGCCCGGCAGCGGCGCGCCGCCCAGCAGCGTCACGCCCTGCGCAGGCTCCAGCCGGGCCTGAAGGAAACCCTCCCCCTCCGCCGGGAGCGCGAGCTCCGAGCGCCCGGCGGGAAGATGCGCGCACCTGACCGGCACATCCTGCGCAAGCGGCGCGCGCCGCGAGGGCAGGGGCGAGGGATGGAGCGTGAAACGCACGTCCGCCTCCCCTTCGCTCTCCACCGCCAGCCGCGCCTCGCCGCCGCAGGCGGGATAGACAACAAACGTCTCCTCTTTCAGCGGCCAGCGGCCGGCGCAGGGCCTGGCCTCGGGCCTGAGCACGGAGGTGGCCGAGATGTGGTCAGAGCGCAGAAAGCCGTCTTCCACACGCGCCCACAACAGCGCGTCGTCCAGCGCAAGCCGCCGCAGAAGGGCTTCCAGGGCTGTGTTTTTTAGGTTTTCAGGCGTCATGCCGCGCGCGGCGCACATCGCCGCCGCCGTTCCGGCCGCCTGACCCATCAGTGCGCAGGTGTTCATCACCCGCGCCGAGGTGTAGGCCGCGTAGCTCATCGAAGCGCAACGCCCCGCAAACAGCAGGTCCTCCACGCAGGGGTTGTACAGGCATCCCAGCGACAGGCCGTAGCACGACACCGAAAGCTGGCGGTACTGCTCCTTTTCACTCAGCACCCCGCCGGAGGGGTGACTGTCCATGTACCAGCCGCCATAGGCCACCGCGCCGGGCCGTCCGAGGCCGCCCGTCACGTCGCGTTGGGTCAGCGTCTCCTCCCCCACCAGCCTGCGCGAGCCGCGCCGTCCGGGATAGAGGCCCAGCCATTCCAGCTGCAAATTCTCCGCGTCGTAGCGGCCGCTGTTCTTGATATAGTTCCAGATGCCCAGGGCAATCGCGCGCAGCTCCAATCCGATGCGCTGGTCCTCGGCGATCACATCCAGCTTGCCGCCGTACTCAAACCACCAGCAGTCGCTGCCCTGCATGTCGGCGCGCACCACGCGCCCGCCCCGGTCCACCAGCTGGCGGACACGCTCCAGCGGATAGACATAGTCCGGCGGGGCGTAGGGTGCGGGATGGTCCAGCCGCCGGGACTGGAGCAAAATCGAGCAACCCTGCGTAAACTGGTCCGGCGCGGAGAGCGCCAGGCTTTCGCCAAATTCTTCGCGGCCCTCGCGGCCCGTGCGGAAGGGCACTCCCGCCAGCTTGGAGAGATACCCGTCGCCCGTGCAGTCCACAAAAACCCGCGCCTGCGCCTCCTGTTCGCTCTCGGTCCGCAGCCCGCGAAGCGAAACCCTCTCAATCCTCCCGTTTTCCACCGACGCGGCGGTCATCTGCGTATTGAGCAGGAGCGTAAGCCCCTCCTGCTCAAGCAGCGCGTCCAGAAGCACGTCGTCCCAGGTGAGCACGCTGCCCAGCGGGTCGCGCGAGAGGGCCCGCAGCTTCAATTCGCCCCAGATGCCCATCTCCTCGGCGAACAGGTTGCCGCCGCCGGTCGCGCCCCGCGTCCATACGCGGATCTCGCTGGAGCTGTTCCCGCCCGGCACCGGCCGGTCCGTGACCAGCAGCGTCCTGGCCCCGCTTCGTGCGGCGGCCAGCGCGGCGCTCACGCCCCTATCTGGGGCACAGCAACCCCTATTGCATGTTCATCAAGCAGAGCCAGAGCCGCTATTACCACTGCTTGAGCATGATGAAAAAGATGGCCAACAAATGCCTGACCGAGGGCTGTACCTACCGCGGGGCGTGCTACGCGGGGGTGGGCGAATACGTCTCCCCCATTCTCTGGGAGGGAAAGCTGCTGGGTGCGGTGACGGCGGGCTTTCTGCCCATGGAAAAGGAAGAGGCGCACAGCCGCATCGCCCGCGCGATGACCGGTTCCCCGGACGGCGAGCTGGAGACGGCCCTGCGCCTCTACGAACAAAACATCCTGACCACGGCGGTGCCTGAGCAGACGCTGCTGCCTTCGCTGGACTTCGTGGCCAGCTATCTGGCCATGACCTACCGCATGGGCCAGGAAAGCGTGACCGGCCAGCATCTGGTAAACGCGCGCAAGCGAAGCGGCACAGACGAACTATTGACCCACGCCGTGGGCTTTTTGCATCAGGAATATCAGAACCCCATCACCATATCCCTGCTCGCGGCGGAATGCCACTGCTCGGAAAGCAGCCCCAACCACATGCTCAAAAAGCGCCTTGGCGTGAGCATGAGCACCTATGTCAACAAGCTGCGCGTGGAACGGGCCAAGCGCTACCTGCTGGAGACGGACGACTCCATGCTCTCCATCGCGCTGAGCGTGGGCTTCCGCGACGCCAACTACTTCGCGCGCGTCTTTCGCCAGCTCATCGGCATTCAGCCCAGCGAATTTAGGCGGCGGTACCGCTAGGCGCTCACACCACCCGTTTGGTCAGCCACCTGGAGCCCAGGTAGCGCGTCACAAAAAACGCGCCACGCACCACCCAGTCGATGAACATGGCGACCCAGATGCCCAGCAGCCCCATGTCAAACGAGTACACCAGCAGGTAGCTGGCCCCGATGCGGAACACCCACATGCACGAGACCGACACGCCCATGGTAAAGCGCGCGTCGCCCGCGGCGCGCAGGGCGTTGGGCACCGTGAAGCTGGCCGGCCAGAAGATGGCCGCCGCCACCGCATACCAGCGCAGCACTTCCTCGGAGGCGTCCAGGGCCTCGGGGCTGAGGTTAAAGATCCCGGCCAGGGGCCTAGCAAAGATGAACAGGACCACATCCACCGCGATGGTGAAGCCATACACCAGCAGAATCAGCCGGTTGGCATAGTAGCGCGCCTGGCGCACGTCGCCCGCGCCCACGCACTGCCCCACCACCGTCACGATGGCCAGGCCGATGGCGGTGCCGGGCAGGTTGCACAGGGAGGCGATGTTGTTGGAGATGGCGTTGGCGGCGATGATGGAGACGCCAAACATGCTCACGATGCCGGCCACCATGAGCTTGCCGATCTGGAACATGCTGTTTTCCAACCCGTTGGGGATGCCCTGGCTGAAGATGCGGCGAATCATGGGGCCGTCCGGCTCAGGGCGCATCGGATGGATGAGGTGGATGGGGGCCGAGCGGTTGAGCAGCAGCCACACCATGATGCCCGCGCCCAGCATGCGCGCCAGCAGCGACGCGGTGCCCGCGCCCGCGACCTCCATGTTCAGGCCATAGATGAGCAAAGCGTTTCCGCCGACATTAAAGACGTTCATCATCAGCGAGGTGTACATGCTGGCCTTGCTGTTGTTCATGGCGCGCAGAAGCGCCGCGCCGCCGTTATAGAGCGCAAGCGCCGGATAGCTGACCGCCGAGAGGTACAGATAGGTTCGGCAGTAGGCCAACGTATCCTCCGGCAGTGTACCGAAGCACAGGGTGAGCAGCGGGTTGGCAAAGACGATGGCCACGACGCCCAGGGCCGCGGCCAGGAGGGTCGAGACATACATGAGCTGCTTTGCGGCGTTGCAGGCGCTCTGGTTGTCTCGCCGGCCCAGGTACTGGGCGGCCACCACCGCGCCGCCCGTGGCCATGGCGGAAAAGAGCTGGATGAGCAGAACGTTGATGCTGTCCACCAGTGAAATGGCGCTCACCGCGCTTTCCGACACGGTGCTGACCATGACAGTGTCTGCCATGCCGATAAAGAGCGCAAGAAACTGCTCGATCACCAGAGGGATGATCAGCCTGCGCAGGTCCTGCTCCGAAAACATCCGTTCCTCAATGCCCCTGTTCGCTGGAAACACCTTCCCGCTTCGCTTTGGTATGCTTTTTGCCAAGCGCACCCAGGTTTTCCGCGACCGTCAGGGCCGCGCCCGCGAGGATGCTTAAATAATAGGTTGAAAACCGCCAGATCAGCAGCGCCACAAAGAGCTGCGCGTCGGGGAAGATTCCCCGGAACAGGACCGCAAACCCGCCTTCCTGCGCGCCGCTGGCCCCCGGCAGGGGCGTGTAGCTGGCGCCGATGTAGAGCAGCACCCCCATCGTGATCAGCTCGCCCGCCGATATGCCCGAAAGCCCGAAGGCGTTGTAGATGGCGATGATCGTCAGCATCAGGGACATCAGCTGCCCCAGGGCGATCAGGCACTGGATCAGCACGTCCCGCGGATGGCGGATGACCAGATGCATGCTGCTGACGAAGCTTTCGCAGTGATTCTCCCATTTCTGGCGCGAGGCGTCCGGGTCCTTGCACAGGCGCACGCGCACGCCCACGCGGATGCACTTGTCGATCACCCAGCGCACGGCGCGCCGGCTGATCGCCATGAGCGCCACCATCCCGATGGAGAAGAAGTTGACCACGTAGCCCATGAGGATGAACCACTTGCTCCCCTGGGTATGCGCGTCCACAAAGCCGGCGTTCGCAATCCACAGCACCGCGCCGGTCACCAGCAGCACCACCTGAAAGACGATGAACTTGACCGCCATGCCCGAGCCGCTCACGCCCACGCTCACGCCGTATTTGTGCAGGCAGTACATCTCCATGGGCTGGCCGCCTGTGGCGCCGGGCGTGACATTGCAGTAGTAAACCCCCGTCATGGCCGCCCGCAGGCTCTGCCTGAGGCGGATCGGGCAGCCCTGCATCCTCAAAAAGTGATGGATGGCCAGCGCGTCAGTGAGCACATAGAGTATCCAGCTCATCAGGCACAGCGCCAGATACGCGGGGCTCATGGTACGCAGGGCGCCGCCCAGCGCCTCCAGGTCGTTGCCGCTGAAGCCCACATAGAGCACCACGCCCAACGTGATGAGCAAAAACAGAAAGCTCAGCAGCCTCTCCGCGTTCGGTTTGTTTTTCTTCATATAATGCTCCCGTTCCCCAGAGTCGGCGGCCATCCCGCCGTGCGTAGTATAGCATAGTTCGCCGGGTGAGGCAATGCGGACCGGTTTTTTCGGCAAAGAATGCGCCCGAAAAAACCGGTCCCTCCCCCTTGACAGAAGGGTGGGATGCGATTATACTACCAATTCGAAAATGAATTTCATTTTCATTTCAACTGCAATCAAGAAGGAGGCGCGCGCCATGTCGCAGCGCGGCACCTATCAGACCCGGCAGCAGGAGGCGGTGTGCGCGCTGTTCGCCTCCCGGCCGGAAGAATGCCTCACTGCCGAGGAAGCCTACCAGGCGCTTTTCAGGGCCGGTTCGGACGTGAGCAAAACCACGGTGTACCGTGCCATTTCACGGCTGTGTCAGGCAGGCCGCCTGCGGCGCTACGCCCCCCACGAAAGCGGGGAAGCCGCCCGCTACCAGCACAGCCCCTGCACGGAGAGCCACCTGCACATCCGCTGCGTACACTGCGGGGCGCTGGCGCACCTGCACTGCGACGAAGTGGAGGCCTTTGCCCGTCATCTCGGCCAGCACCACGGCTTCACCCTGGACGAAAGCCAGACCATCCTGTACGGCTTGTGTCAGGCCTGTCAGGAAAAAAACGCGAAATGAGGAGCTCCATGAAATTCATCCGTCATCTGCTTGCATTCCTTTGCTGTGCGGCGCTGCTGTGCCCGCCCTGCGCCGCCCCTGCCCTTGCGTCGGAGGAGACGCTGTCCGTCGTGTGCACGATCTTCCCCGCCTACGACTTCGCCCGCCAGCTGGCGGGCGATACGGCGCAGGTGCGCCTGCTGCTGCCCCCCGGCAGCGAAAGCCACAGCTATGAGCCCTCGCCCAGGGACATCATCGACATCCAGGAGGCCGATCTGTTCCTCTACGCCGGCGGAGAAAGCGACAACTGGGTGGACGGCATCCTTGCCTCCATGGGCGACGACGCGCCCCGCGCCTTCCGCCTGACGGACTGCGTGACGCTTCTGGCCGAGGAAACCTCCGCCAGCATGGAAGCGGAGGAGCGCGACCACGGCGAGGAAGCGGCGGAAATGGATGAGCACGTGTGGACCTCGCCCAAGAACGCAATGCTCATCGTAGCGCAGCTGTGCGATACGCTGTGCGAGATCGCACCCCAGAACGCGCAGGTGTATGAAGCGGCGCTCTCGGCCTATCTGACCGAGCTTGAGGCGCTGGACGCGGCCTTTGAGGAAACCGTGGCCAATGGCAAGCGGGACCTGATCGTCTTTGGCGACCGTTTCCCCTTCCGCTATTTCGCGCATGACTACCATCTTCGCTACGATGCGGCCTTCCCCGGCTGCAGCGAGGACAGCGAGCCCAGCGTGCGCACGGTGATCTCGCTGGTGGAGACGGTGCGTGCCGAAGAGGTGCCGGTCATCTTCTACATCGAATTTTCCAGCCGCAAAACCGCCGACGTCCTGGCCGAAGAAACCGGCGCGAAGGAGCTTCTGTTCCACAGCTGCCACAACGTATCGGCCGAGGAGCTGGAGGACGGCGCCACCTATCTGTCCCTGATGTGGAACAACGTGGCGGCGCTGAAGGAGGCGCTTAACTGATGGCGCTGATCACCTGTGAAAAGGCGGCCTTCGCCTATGAGGGCCGCGTGGTCGTGGACGCGCTGGACCTGGCGGTGGAGCGGGGCGAATACCTGTGCATCGTGGGTGAAAACGGTTCGGGCAAGAGCACGCTGGTCAAGGGGCTTTTGGGGCTGATTCAGCCGGTGAGCGGCCGCGTGCGCTACGGCGACGGCCTCAAGCGCACCGAGATCGGCTATCTCCCCCAGCGCACCGACGTGCAAAACGACTTTCCCGCCTCCGTATGGGAGGTCGTCACCAGCGGCTGCCGGGGCCGCGGGCCGTTTCTCACCCGCGCCATGCGCCAGACCGCCCTGGAGAACATGGCGCTGATGGACATTTCCGGCATCCGGGACCACAGCTTCATGCGCCTGAGCGGCGGGCAGCAGCAGCGCGCCCTTCTCGCCCGCGCCCTGTGCGCCACGCGCAGCCTGTTGCTCCTGGACGAGCCGGTGGCGGGCCTTGATCCTGTGGTGACGCGGGAGCTCTACGAGGTGATCGCCATGCTGCGCCGCAAGCGTGGGCTGACCGTGGTGATGATCTCCCACGACGTGGGCGCGGCGCTTGCCTATGCGGACCGCATTTTGCACATGGCGCACGGCGCGACCTTCCTGGGCACGCCGGAGGCTTACCGCCAGTCCCCCCTGGGCATGGCCTTTGCGGGAGGTGAAGCGCATGCTTGAAATGCTTTCCACCATGTTCAGCTATCAGTTTATGGTGCGGGCGCTCATCGTGGGCGTGCTGGTGTCGCTGTGCGCGGCGCTGCTGGGCGTAAGCCTTGTGCTCAAGCGCTATTCCATGATCGGCGACGGCTTAAGCCACGTGGGCTTCGGCGCGCTGGCGGTCGCCACGGCCCTGGGCATGGCCCCCATGGCGGTGACCATTCCGGTGGTGGTTTTGGCTGCCTTTCTTCTGCTGCGCCTGAGCAGCACCGGCAGGCTCAAGGGCGACGCGGCCATCGCCATGATCTCCACCGGCTCGCTGGCCGTGGGCGTGATCGTGCTGTCGCTAAGCACCGGCATGACCAGCGACGTCAACAATTACCTTTTTGGCAGCATGCTGGCCATGAGCGAGGGCGACGTGACCCTGAGCCTGATCCTGGGCGCGGCGGTGCTTACGCTGTTCCTTGTGTTTTACCGCCGCATCTTCGCCGTCACCTTTGACGAAACCTTTGCCCGCGCCACGGGCGGGCACGCCGAGGCCTGCAACATGCTGCTGGCGCTGCTCACCGCCGTAACCATCGTACTGGGTATGCGGGTGATGGGCACCATGCTGATTTCCAGCCTGATCATCTTTCCGGCGCTGACCGCCATGCGCGTGTGTCGCAGCTTCAAAAGTGTGACGCTGTGCGCCGCGGCGGTATCGGTGGTGTGCTTCTTCGTGGGCCTGTGCGCAAGCTACCTGCTTTCCACCGCCGCCGGAGCCACGGTGGTGGTGGCCAACATCCTGGCGTTTCTGGCCTTTGCCGCCGTGGGTCGGCTCCGCGGCTGAAGCCGCATCATAAAAGACGTTTGGAAACCCTTGCGGGTCCAAACGCCTTTTTGCGTGGTTGCATCAGGGCGTGGGCAGGTGCAAAAACGCGGCCATCACGCCCGTGAGGCGCTCGGCCTCTTCACGGGTGGGCATTTCGCAGAAGATGCGGATGCGCGGCTCCGTGCCGCTGAATCTTGCGATGAGCCAGCCGTTTTCAAAAAGCACCTTGCAGCCGTCCATATAATTGGTGCCCTTCACCGGCACGGGGAAATCCGGCAGCTTTTGATCCACCATGAGCAGCTTGTTGAGCCGCTCCTTCGTTTCCTCATCGAACGGCCAGTCGCGCTCGGTCATGTAGGCGGTGCCAAACTCGTCGTAGATCTCCCGCATCAGGGCGCTCATCTTTTTGCCCGTCACGCTAAGCATCTCCACCAGCAGCGTGGCGGCGTAGATGCCATCCTTACCGTTGATATGGCCGCGCACGGTCAGGCCGCCGCTGCTCTCGCCGCCGATGACGGCGTTGTGCTCGCGCATGCCGGCGGAGATGTTGAACAGCGGGTCCACGAACCACTTGAAGCCCACCGGCACCTCATAGCAGGTTTCGCCAAAAGCCGCCGCCACACGATCCAGAAGATGCGTAGTAGCGAGGTTTCGCACGGCGGGGCCATGCCAGCCCTTGTACTTGAGCAGGTAATAGTACAAAAGCACCAGAATCTGGTTGGGATGGACAAAGCGTCCCTCGTCGTCGATGATGCCCAAGCGGTCGGCGTCGCCGTCGGTGGCGATGCCCAGGTCCGCGTGCTGCTCCAGCACCGCAGCCCGCAGCGCGCCCAGCGTCTGCACATTCGGCGCGGGCAGGCGACCGCCGAAGAGCGTGTCGTGCCGCTCATGGATGACGTTGACGTCGCAGCGGGCGGTGAGCAAAATGGTTTGCAGCGACGTGCGGCTCACGCCGTACATCGGGTCCAGAATGATATGCAGGTCGCGGCTTCGGATGGCGTCCATGTTCACACCGCGGATGATGGCGTCCAGGTACGGGTTTTGCGGGTTGATCTCCTGCACCAGCCCCGACGCCACGGCCTTTTCATAGGGAACGATGCGGATCTCGCCCTCGTCCACACGGTTGGCGGCGTCGCCCAGCTCGTTGGTCACGGCCTCCTCCGCGTCGCGCCCGCCCTTGGTGAACACCTTCACACCGTTGTAAATCGCGGGGTTATGGCTGGCGGTAACCGCCATGCCATAGGCCAGGCCATAATACTGGACCGTAAACATGATCAGCGGCGTAGGCGCCTCGCGGCTGATAAAGAGCACGTGAATGCCCTCCCCCGCCATGACCTCCGCGGCCCACTGCGCCGCCTCGCGGCTCAAGAACCGCCGGTCGTAGCCGATGCAGAAGCTCTTGTCCTGAACGTCCTCCGCCTTGATGCGCAGGGCCAGGGCCCGCATGAGCTTCTGAATGTTGAGCTTGGTAAATCCGTCGCCGATGATGGCGCGCCATCCGCCCGTACCGAACGAAATCATCTGCAAGGAACCTCCGTTTCACAAAAAATACCGTTTCTATTGTATCACGCAGCATCGGCCAAGTAAAGCGCCGCTTGCCAATCATCTGCGTTTCTGCTATGCTGGATGTGCGCGGACAACCCTCCGCGCAGGAGGCAATTATGCGTTTACAAAAGTATCTGGCATCGTGCGGCGTGGCGTCGCGGCGCGCGGCCGAAAAGCTGATGGCCGACGGGCGCGTGACCGTGGACGGGCAGGTGGTCAGCCAGATGGGCGCGCAGGTGGAGCCTGACCAGGACGTGCGTGTGGATGGCCGCCCGGTCCGGCCGGAGGCGGAAAAGCGCTACATCATGTACCATAAACCCGCCGGGGAAGTGACCACCGTGACCGACCCGGAGGGGCGGAGCACGGTTCTGGACAAGTTCCGCGATTTTCCCGTGCGGCTCTATCCTGTAGGCCGGCTGGATTACGACAGCGAGGGCCTGCTGCTGCTGACCAACGACGGGAATCTGACCGAGCGCATGCTCCATCCCTCGCGCGAGGTGGAAAAGGTGTATCTAGCGCGCGTGAGCAACCAGGTCACGCCCGAGGAGGCGCGCCGGCTGGAAAACGGCGTGATGGTGGACGGCCGCCGCACTGCGCGTGCCAAGGTGAAGCTGCTGTCCGTCAAGCCCCTCTACACCGACATGCTGGTCACCATCCACGAGGGGCGCAACCGGCAGGTGCGCAAGATGGTGGAGCAGGTGGGGCATCAGGTGGTGCTGCTGCGGCGCATCCGCTTCGGTCCGCTGAAGCTGGGCGACCTGCCGCGGGGCATGTGGCGCGAGCTGACCCCGGAGGAGCTTTCCAGCCTCAAGGCGCTGTAACAGACTTTGCCTGTGGGAAAGGCCCGTTTTTTGTGATATCATGGCGGAGCGCAGGACTTTCCCCGTCTTTTGAAGCAGCTCCGCCGAAAGGTTTATCATCATGACAAACGTATTTGATCACTGGCAGGCGCAAAAACCGGCTCTGCGCACCGCGCTGGAAGAGCAGACCGATCTGGCGGGCGCGGCGGACCAGGTGCGTCACGCCCTTTTGCAAACCGAACAGAACGCCCTGGCTGAAATGACCGACGATGTGCTCAGGCAGCAGGCGGGCGTTTTGATGAGCCTGCTCAAAACCTCGGTGGGCCTTGTGGACTGCCAGGCGTCCGCGCAGGTGTGGACGCCGCGCCGGCAGGCGGAACGCTGGCGCTGAGCGCCGGAACGCTGGAAGACGAAAGCCGCCAAAACATCCGGATGGGCGGCAAAACCTGCGACGTGCTGACCCGGACGTATCGGCTGGAAGGCGGCGCGCAGGTGCAGGCCGTGACTGCCAGCCCGGCGGCTTACATCGAGCGGATGAAAGAGGAAGGCTGGCAGGCGCAGCT
>OLPA01001680.1_pt1 | contig 17882 bp, 14 predicted proteins | sample 1672811 | NCBI WGS metagenome assembly OLPA01 (sample SAMEA3136726, study PRJEB25190) | human gut metagenome | biome: human gut; feature: human-associated habitat; material: faeces | place: Austria | collected 2013
CCTGGCCATCGGCCTCGCCGCCCCCATCTTGCTGCTGCTGCTCCGCATGATCCAGGGTTTCTCGGCTTCCGGCGAGTATGCCGGCGCTGCTACGTTCCTGGCTGAGTACGCTCCCTCGGACAAGCGCGGCGTGTACTGCTCGCTCGTGCCTGCTTCGACGGCCGTGGGCCTGTTGGTGGGCTCTACGTTCGCCACGGTCATGTACACGATCCTGCCTGACGCAGCCGTGAACGAGTGGGGCTGGCGCATCCCGTTCCTGTTGGCAGGACCGCTGGGTCTCGTCGCTCACTACATTCGTACCAAGCTGGAGGATTCGCCGACGTATCAGGAGATGCAGGCTGCTATCTCCAAGACCGACGACTCGAATCATCCTATCCGCGACCTGTTCCGTCATCACACGAAGGAGCTCATCATCTCCTTCGGTGCCGCCATGCTGAACGCGGTGGGCTTCTACGTGGTTCTCACGTACTTGCCGGTCTACCTGGAGACGGTGGTCATGATGCCGGCGAACGAATCGTCGCTGATCACCACTATCTGCCTGGTCGCGTACGTGGCGTTCATCTTCGGCATGGGGCATCTGTCCGATAAGTTCGGGCGCAAGAAGATGCTCATCATCGCCTGCGTGGGCTTCATCATCTTCACGGTGCCCGCGTTCTACCTGCTGAACTCGCAGAACTTCGCGATCATCCTGATCGTGGAGCTCGTCATGTGCCTTCTGCTCACCATCAACGACGGCACGCTCTCGAGCTACCTGTCCGAGACGTTCCCCACTGAGGTGCGCTACTCCGGCTTCGCGCTGTCCTTCAACTTCGCCAACGCCATCTTCGGCGGCTCGGCGTCGTTCATCTCCATCGCCCTCATCGAGGCGACGGGCAACGCCATCGCGCCGGCCTGGTACATGGTGGCCATCTCCGTGGTCGCGTTCATCGCCATGTGCATGACTCACGACAACTCGAAGAAGAAGCTGACCGAGATCCAATAGTCGGGAAGTGACATTTTCTGCGGCAGCCGAGCGATCGGGGAGGGTCGCTCGGCTGTCGCTTGCTTGTGCACTTGCACCATGAAGCGAAACTTTGACAGCGCTTCAAGTATTTCCAGAAAATAACTCTCATCTGGGCTTTCATTGTTGGGCGTTTTCTGGTAGAGTCACGCAAAAGTAATCAAAAAGGAAGCGAGTCTCCCATGGCTAAGCCGTTGTCCAAGCCCAAATCCCTGAAAGCTCAGATCACGCGAACCTCGCTGGTGCTGGCTGCGGCCGCTCTGCTTCGCGAGCGCGGCCCGGAGGCCGTCACCTATCGCAAGGTGGCAGAATGGGCCGGTGCGGCCTCGTCCTCGGTGGGCTACTATTTCGACTCCGTCACCGAGCTTCTCTACGAAGCGGGCTGCTACAACATTGAACTGTGGATCGCCCGTGCCGAGAAGGTGGCTCAGGCCGCCGATGCCTTCAGCCCCGAGGAATGTCGCGAGCGCGTGGTCGACCTTCTGCTGGAGGCGTGCCTTCCAGACGACACGGTATCCATGCCCGCCCATTATGCTCAGCTCATCGCCTCAGCCGAAGCGCCGGTGGTTACCGAGGCCTACCGCAAGGGACGCGAGGCTCTCGATGCGGCCGTGAACCGCATTCTCGTTCGCGCCGGCGTGAACCTTACTCCTTCGGTCGTCGTCGCCCTCGTCGACGGGGGAGCGGTGAAGGCGATCTCGGAAGGCTACGATGTGCGCGAGATTGCCCGTATGCTCTTGGAGACTGCTCTCGACCGGTAGCTCTGGTGCTTTCGCCTATCGTTTCAAAGGGAAGACGCCCGCTCTTTCGAATAAGGAGTGGGCGTCTTTTTTGCTGCTTCAATCGGTTACGGGGTGTACTACAAATATTGTGCGATTGCAAAAGATGATAGATATCCATAGTTGACAAGATGACGATGATTTTTCAGGAAATCGAAAACTTTCTTCGGTAAAAGGCTTTTGTGCAACTGCAAGAAATGCTATAGTGCAGCTAGTCTCAAAAGAGACGGAAGAGTGCCTATGAGATAGGAGCACATGTTATGGCAAAGATCGTCAGCTCTTGGAACGACTGGGATCCGCTGAAGCGCGTCATCGTCGGCCGCTGCGACAACTCCGTCATCCCGCCGGAGGAGCCCGCCACCTCTGAGAAGGTGCCGGTTGACTCCGAGATGCGCGGCATGTGGGGCCTGCGTCCCTCCGACACCGTGGCTCGCGGCAACGAGTGCCTCGAGAACCTCGTGAAGATCCTCGAGGACCGCGGCGTCGTCGTCGACCGCCCGACCCCGCTGCAGTGGAACCAGGCCATCGGCACGCCGGACTTCCGCAACGACTCCATGATGACCTGCATGCCTCCGCGCGACATCCTGCTGACCATCGGCAACGAGATCATGGCCGCCGCCAACTCCTTCCGCTGCCGCTACTTCGAGTACCTGGCCTACTGGCCGCTCATGGAGGAGTACTTCGAGCAGGATCCCGACTTCAAGTGGACCCAGGCCCCCCGTCCGCGCCTGACCGACCGCTCCTACAAGCACAACTACTACGACGAGAAGATCACCCTTGAGGAGCGCCTGGTGCGCACCGCCAACAAGGACTTCGTGACCACCGAGGTCGAGCCGATGTGGGACGCCGCCGACGTGATGCGCATGGGCAAGGACCTGTTCATCCAGCACGGCCTGACCACCAACCGCGCCGCCATGGACTGGTTCCAGCGCTACTACCCCGAGTACCGCGTGCACGCCGTGAACTTCCCCGGCGACCCCTACCCGATCCACATCGACGCGACCTTCGTGCCGCTGCGCCCGGGCCTGATCATCAACAACCCGCACCGCCCGCTGCCCGAGCCGCAGCGCGCCATCTTCGAGGCCAACGACTGGCAGATCGTCGAGGCCGCCCAGCCCGCGCACACCGAGCCGCCGGCGCTGTGCTACTCCTCCGTGTGGCTGTCCATGAACTGCCTGGTCCTCGACCCGAAGACCGTCATCGTGGAGGCCTCCGAGGTCTACCAGCAGGAGCAGATGGACAAGCTGGGCATGAACGTCATCCCCTGCGACCTGCGCGACGCCTACCCGTTCGGCGGCGGCCTGCACTGCTCCACCGCCGACGTCTACCGCGAGGGCGAGTGCCTCGACTACTTCCCGAACCGCGTCGAGGATCCCACCCTCGTGCGCCCCGAGATGTGGAAGTAAGCACGACGTTTATCGTGGGCTCTCAGGTTCGAAAAGCAGCCTGAGAGTTAGAATCGCCGATCAGCAGCTAAGGGCAGCTGCCTGAGAGGCACAAGTTAGAAAAGAAAGGGGAACAGGTTTCAACGCAAAGGCGCGGCCTGTTCCCCTTCTTTATTTCACGGAACTAGGGCAAGTTCCGTGTCCGGGGCGCCTCTCTTAAGGGCGAGGGGACGTTCCATTCAACCTATCTCACCTCAGAGGAAAGAAAAAGGAGGGATTATGGCACAGGAAAACACCAACGCCACCGAGGGCTATCAGATGAAGACCGGGTGGGGTACCATTGCCATGCTCATCTCTGCAACCGGCATGGGTCTCGTGCCCCTGTTCAGCCGCTGGGCCACGCGAACGGATATGTTCGATGGCACCCTGGGCCTGAACGCCGGTGACTCCATCGGCGCTCTCATGGCCTGCGGCCGCATGGGCATGGGCGTGCTGTTCTTCGTTATCCTGATGGTCGCCACTCACAAGGTGAAGACCTTCAAGGAACTCAAGCTCACTCCCGCCATCGCTCTCGGCGGTTTGATGATTGGTATGTCCTTGGCATGCTACGTGACGTCCACGCTGCTCACGACCGTTGCCAATGCCGTACTGTTCATCTACACCGGCCCGGTGATCTGCGTGTTGGCGGCCCGCATCTTCCGCAAGGAGCCCATGAGCGGCCTGCAGTGGATCTGCCTGCTCGTCGTGTTCATCGGCATGCTGTTCGGCGAGGGCCTGCTCGGCTTCGGCGTGGGCGGCCAGTTCTTCGGCCTCGACTTCAGCCTCGAGACCTCGACGCCCGAGTTCCCGCAGAAGGGCGTGGGCGACGCCTTCGGTCTGCTGTCCGGCCTGTTCTACGGCCTGTCGATGTTCTTCAACGGCTATCGCAAGGATGCTGATACCACGGCTCGCGGCGTGTGGAACTTCATCTTCGCCGTGCTGGGCGCTGGCCTCATCACCATCATCCTGAACTCCCTGGGCTCTCAGCCCGGCATGGAGAACTGGGCGCTGTCCGTGCACTTCACCACCTTCAACTGGATCGGTGCTGTGCTCCTGTGGATCATCTGCGGTCCTATCGCTCTGGGCTTCCTCTTGGTGGCCGGCCGCAACCTGCCGGCTGCTGACTACGGCACCATCGCCTACTGGGAGGTGCCCGTGGCCATCTTCGTGGGTCTGGTCGTCTTCGGCGAGGCGCTGACCGTGAACACCATCATCGGTGGTCTCATGATCATCGCCGGTGGCGCCATCCCGTCCGTCAAGGGCATGGTTGCCGAGCGCAAAGCGAAGCAGCAGCAGGAGATCGCCGAGAACCTCAGCGCCCGCATTGCCGAGCAAGAGGACATCGAGGGTCTGTAAGCAGCGCGTCAGAAATGACTGCCGTATAGGAAGAGGCTTCTTATGAAGATGACTAAGAACCTGACGCACATCGCCTCGTCGGTGGAGTTCGAGCCCGCGATGACCGAGGAGCAGCTGGAGGCTGTGTTCGCTCAGAACGACGTGGCCGGCTTCCCCGCAGAGCTCGACATCGCCGAGCGCACCGAGGAGCATGTGCAGATGGTGTCGCTGGAGAAGTTCATCGCCTTCGCCAAGGCGTCCGGGCTCTCCGCCGTCACCTACGACGTGACCTATTTCCCCCATGCCGATGACGCCGAGGTGGAGTATCAGCTCAAGCAGCTGGCCCGCGACCTCGAGATCAGCGTGGAGGTGATCCGCGACGTGTGCGCCGACGAGATCGCCGAGTACATCAAGCTCGATGCCGAGCGCGATGCCTCGCTTCCCGTGCACAGCATCGTGGAGTGCTACACCGGCGGCACTGCGTTCGCTTGGTACGGCATGAATCCGTATCCGCGTCTGAAGCGCGTGGTGCTCGGCAAGCTGGCTGCCGGCGGTAAGAAGGCCGAGAAGGCGTTCGTGCTGCGTGCCAGCAAGGCCCAAGTTGACTACATGGGCGACTACTAGGATGTAACCGAGGCCGTGCGAAGCGTTCGTGCGGCCTCGGCGCATTAAGGGCGCGCACGGCCCGAACCGTGCGGTACGTGTGCTGGCTGGCACGAGGTACAACCTCCCGACCCCGGGACGTGCCGGCTTGCACGAAGAAAGGGAGGTTCGCGTATCTGTGAGTCACGGATGCCGGGCCTCCCTCGTTTCTAAAGGGGGTGTTTCCCGATGAGGAAAACACAAAGTAAAAAGGGGTTCGGAAAGGATCTGGGTGATTTCCATGGCGTCTAGCGAAACAGCGGCTGCGGTTCAGCGGGACAGCGAGGAGCACGCGACACTGAGGCGCGTGGCAGTCTCCTCCTTCCTCGGGAACTTCATCGAGTGGTTCGACTACGCGTCTTATTCCTACTTTGCGACGGTCATCGCGCTCGTGCTCATGCCTCCGGGCGACCCGACCGTGGCGCTGCTGGAGACCTTCGGCGTGTTCGCGCTGTCCTTCCTCATGCGTCCCGTGGGCGCCTTCTTCTGGGGGCACATGGGCGACAAGAAGGGCCGCAAGTGGGCGTTGGCCACCTCCATCCTCATGATGTCGGCGGCCACCTTCGTGATCGGGCTTTTGCCCACCTTCGAAGCCGTGGGCATTCTGGCGCCGATCCTGCTTCTGTGCCTGCGCATGGTGCAGTCGTTCTCCGCTTCCGGCGAGTACGCCGGTGCGGCCACCTTCCTGGCCGAGTACGCCCCGTCCAACCACCGCGGCCTGTACTGCTCGCTCGTGCCCGCCTCGACGGCTACGGGCCTGCTCATCGGCTCGGCGCTCGCCACGTTCATGTTCATGACGTGGGGCCACGACTCGTCCTTCGTGACCGAGTGGGGCTGGCGCATTCCGTTCCTTCTGGCGGGTCCGCTCGGACTCATCACGCACTACATCCGTACCCGCGTGTCCGACTCGCCGGTGTACCAGGAGATGCAGGAGAAGCTGGAGGCCAAGGGCGAGTCCGACGACAAACCCATCAAGCTTCTGCTCACCAAGCACCTGCGGCCTTTGCTGGTGTCCTTCGGCGCCTGCATGCTGAACGCCGTAGGCTTCTACGCCGTGCTCACCTACCTGCCTAACTATCTGCAGGACACCGTGGGCTACGACGCCGGTTCCTCGTCGCTCATCACAACGATCTGCCTGGTGGCCTACATCGCGTTCATCTTCCTGTCCGGCCGCATCTCCGACAAGGTGGGCCGCAAGAAGATGCTCATCGGCGCCTGTGTGGGCTTCATCGTGTTCACGGTGCCGGCGTTCATGCTGCTCGGCACGATGAACTTCTGGGTCATTTTGCTCGTCGAGCTGCTCATGTGCCTCTTGCTCACCATCAACGACGGCACTCTGGCCAGCTACCTTACCGAGACGTTCCCGACCGATGTGCGCTACTCCGGCTTCGCCCTCTCGTTCAATCTGGCGAACGCCATCTTCGGCGGCTCGGCCTCGTTCATCTCGTTCTGGTTGATCGACCTCACGGGCAACGCCATCGCGCCGGCCTGGTACATGGTGGCCATCGCAGTTGTCGCGTTCATCGCCATGTGCATGACCCACGACCATTCCGGCAAGAAGCTGGACGACGTGAAGTAAGCTTGTGCTGCCTTGCAGCGACAAACGAAGGGCCTCCTGCGGGAGGCCCTTCGTTTGTGGCCGTGGATGCCGTGCGGCTGCGCAGCCGTGCCGCTGTGCCGCTGAGACGTGCTTTCCGGATCCGGTGTGAATAAAACTCGCGTTTCGGGAACCGATGCGGCTAAAACACGGTTTTCGGGCACTGCGCAAGCGGTTCTTCTACCTGGGAATATGCAGCATTTCCCCAGATAAAACGCAGTGCCGGAATTGCTTGTTTTAGATGGCTTCGCCCCTAATCCGCGACGGGAGCTTTCACGCCGTTAAGCTCATTGGACTCCCTCATGGAGAGCCACCCTTCAGGCACCTCGGCCTGGGCGTGGCACTGAGTGCAGTACATGACCGAAGCGCGATGGGCCTTGTGACAGGTGGTGCATTCCAGCTCTTCGTGATGGGCCCAATGGGGGTTGTAGGTGCCCATGTCAGCGGTCTTCTCATACAGATCGTCGCGGGTGAGGTTGTGGCAGGCCTCGTTCAGGCACAGCTCGTCGGCGTCGCGGCCCGATGCCTTCGTCAGCTCGCTGGCGGTACGCTCGACGAGCGGGAAGTTGTAGTTGCCGGCGACCCAGGCTGCGCCCTCGCCGATCTGCTCGCTGAGCGTGGGCACGTGGCAGTCCATGCAGTCGTTGCCGAGCTTGCCGTGATAGGCGGCGAGCATGGTGTGCGGATCGGCCACCTCGTTGCCCCACTTGTCGGTGGCGGGGCTGTTTAGGTCGGATTCGTAGGTGGTCAAGTAGTTGTCCATGGGGGTGTGGCAGATGGCGCCGCAGAAGCTGGGCTGCTCGTGCCAGACCCACATGCCGACCCCAGCCACCACGAGGATGGCCGCCACCACGGCCGCCACCACGGCGGTGCGCCGTCCACGGCGCTTGGGGGCAGGGGAGGCGCCGGCGGCCTCGGGTGTGCCGGCGATAACGGGGTCGTGCTCGGTGGCCGAGGCCGTCGTGGGGTTCTTCTCTTCGCTCATGGTAATCGCTCCTTTCAGCAGGTGGGCTAGGGGCTAGGCGAGGTCGCCGGCCAGCAAACGGGCCACATGACGGCCCTCGGTGCAGGTGCGGCCGCAAGCGCAGGCCACGATGTACTCGGGGTAGTTGTCGGAGTAGAAGCAGCCAGACACGTCGCCGGCGGCATAGAGTCCCTCGATCACCGAGCCGTCAGCGGTGAGCGCCTGCATGTCCTCGTTGATGCGCAGGCCGTCCAAGGTAGTAAGCAACGCACCCCCGAACCAGCAGCCGTAGAAGGGCGGCTCGATAATCTTCGAGAGGCGGTGGGGCTCCTTGCCGTAGTCGGTATCGACGCCCGACTCCACGATGTCGTTGTAGTGAGCGATGGTGTCCATGAGGCGCTGTTTCGCTTCGCCTTCAAAGCCGAGCAGCACGGCCAGCTCGTCCAGGCTGTCGGCCTTCTGCATGAGACCTGTGCCGCCATCCATGGCGATGAAGTCGTCGAGCGGCATGCCCATCTGCATGAAGGCGGTGGTGTAGGCGGCGCAGCCCGTGGTGCCGAAGCGCAGGATGTCGTCTACGGCGTTGCCGTCGAAGATCTGGCACCATACGCCGCCGGGCTGGTAGCTGGCCGCATTGCACAGGGTGTCATAGGGCAGGCTTTCGTTCACGAAGCGCTCGCCCTTGCGGTTCACTTTCAGGAAGGGCTGGCTGCCGATGTTAAGCTGGTAGTGGGTGGCGGGGAAGTGCTCGCGCCCATCGGCGTCGGTCACATAGCCGCAGTCCACGCCGGCGGGCACGGCGCCGCGATCGAAGATGACTGGCGCGCCGTTCACGTCCTTTATGCCACCGGCCCAAAGTCCTGCCCGCAGGCCGTAACCGTCGCAGCGCGGCGAGTAGCTAGCGGCGGTACAGCAGGCAGGGACGAGCGGCAAGTTCGCGCGGATCATCTCGGGGTTGGCTGCGTAGCCGCCGGTGGCCAGCAGCGTGCCCTTGGCGGCGTTTACGCGCACGAGGCCCTCGGGCGTGGCGAACACGGCGCCGGTGACGCGGTTGCCGTCGTGGTCGAGCTTCACGAGGTCGTAGTTGTAGCTGATCTCATGCCCGGCCTCCTGGATGTGCCACTCCAGGATGTCGTTGCGCATGGGGTATTCGTAAGTGGGGTTGAAGAAGTGCTCGATGGTGGGGGCGAAGTAGTAGGTGCCGCCAGCGGGATGATCGGCCTCCATGGGGGTGACGCCGAGGGTCTTTCCGTTGGCCTCCATGATGGGGGTAATCCACTCGATCATCTCCTTGCCCTCGCGAAGCCAGGTCTTGATGACGCGCTGGTCCACGCGGCCCGAAGCATAGCGCGTCAGCTCGTTGAGCACCCTCATCTCATCGACTGGATCGGCCACTTCCAGGGCGTACTTGGAGTTGATGACGCCCACGTACTCGCGGGTGTCGCCCACGCTCGTGCCCTTCTCGGCTACGATGAAGTCGAGGCCGAGGTCGCTCGCGGTGCCGGCGGCTATCATACCGGCGTTGCCGGCGCCGATGATGAGGAAGTCGGTGTCGCGGGTGGCCACAATGTCGGCATCGGCCACAGCGGGTTCTTCGCCGAGCCAGTAGGTGTGGGCCTCTTGTGAGGCGGTTTCGGGGTGCGGGATTTCCTGGGGGCGCGGCGCGCAGCCGGCAAGCGCCCCGGCGGCAAGCGCCCCGGCCCCGGCCAGCATGCCGGCCTGCAGAAAGCCGCGGCGGGAAAGTCCGGATGAATCGGTCATGGTGAACCCTCCTTCGTTCGGGGCCGGTCCCGCAACGGGCGCCGACCGCATGGTGGATGTCTCTCCGGCTACTACCTTAGAACTCAAATATCGATGGCGCCCCACATCGTCAGGGCAGTTTTTCGCAATTCGTCGGAAAAGGTGCAGGGTGGGATATCCCACATTCAGAATGTGGGGCGCAGATGGGGCTTCCGTGGTAGAATGGCCGGCCAGATTAGCGCGCGCGACAAAGAAGGGTGCTATGGTAGACGAGGTGCGGCCGGCAGGCGAGGCGGGGGTTTCCTCCGCAAGATCGGGCGAGAACGCCCGAATGGCGGCTTCAGTGCGGGTGGCCGCGGCCATCGCCTGTGCCCTGTTCAGCTTCCTGGCTACCAATGGCAGCATTTACCCGGGCTTGGTGTCCATTGATCCGTGGGTGCGCGAATGGGCGACCCTGTTCGGGGTCGTGGTGCTCGCGGCCCTCGTGGTCGTGGCGCGCTATCGCCCCGGATGTCTGCATCCGCGCTTGTTCAACGGCATCGCCCTGGTGTCGGTGACGGGCTATCTTGTGCTGGACAGCTGCGGCTTCGCCTGGGCGAGCCCCGGTCTACTGCTGGCCGGCTCGTTGTTGGATTCCCTTGCCGAGGCGTGGCTGTTCGTGCTGGTCTATGTGGCCTTCGCGCAGTTGGAGGCGGCGCGGCGGCCCGTGGTGGCCATGACGGCGTGCCTGTGCGCCTACCTGCTGCAGCCCTGGGCGAGCGCGCTTGGGCCGACGGCCGCCGTGGCGGCCAACGCCGGCTGCTTCGCGGTGCTCTTCCTCTGCGTGCGGCCGCTTGTCGCCCGTCCGCTGCAGGAGGCCGCGCGTTCTGAGCCGCAGGCCGAGATGGCCGTGGCGAATCCCCAGTCGTTTCTGCCGACGGGCCATTTGCTGTTCGTGACCATCTTCGTGTTCAGCATCGCCCAAGGTCTCGTGATAGCGCTGCCCGGCCCCTTCAACGACGCGCCGGCCCTGCCGGTGGCCTTCATACCGCTCGCGACGATTCTCGTGATGTACCTGGCGCAGGGGCGCATGCCCAACGCCGACGGCCTGTTTGCCCTGTGCGCTTTGCTCATCATCGCCGGCATGTTCTTGCAGCCGAGCGATCGGGTGGTGTCGGGGGGTGTTGCCTCGGCTTCGAACACGCTCATTGACGCCGGGGCCTCCTGTTTCAACCTGCTGCTTGTCCTGCTCGTAGGAAGCATCGCCGGGCGCAACCGTGTGACGGCGCTGCCCACGGCGGCGCTCATGCTGGCGTTGTACTGGTCGGGGGTGGGCGTCGGTGCTGTGCTTGGCAACAGCGCCATGACGCTGCTCGGCTGGACCGAGGAGGCGCTCGTGTGGACGAGCTTCGCGAGCGCCATGGTGTTCGTGGCGTTCTGCTTCGTCGTTTTGAAGAATGTGAGCTTCGTCGAGGCTATCGGGGCCATCCGGTCGCCGGAGCCTCTGCGACCTCCGGCCGTGATGGAGGTGCGTGGGCGCCGCGATGGAGCTTGCGGCGAAGGTGCGGAAGCGACACGACCTGGTAGGGAGATGCTGTCCGGGATGTTTGCTGGGGTGGCCTCGACCGAGGAGAAGTGCGCAGCGGTGGGCGCCGAGTATGGACTCACGCCGAGGGAGGGAGAGGTGTTTGCGCTTTTGGCCCAGGGGCGCACGGTGGGTGTCATTCGTGAGAAGCTCGTCATATCGCTGAACACGGCTCGCTTTCACACCAAGAATATCTACGTGAAGTTGGGGGTTCATTCTCAACAGGAGCTTATAGACGTTGTCGAGGGCTTTAAGCTCTGACAAGTGTCAAGATGCAAGAAACCCCGCTGCGTTTCAAGGGCTTTCGCAGCGGGGTTCTCACCTCAGAGAGTCCTGCGGAGGGCAGCCGCAGGGGATTTGGGCGGTTAGCGCCCTGGAATTAGCGGATGATGACGGGCCAGTCTCCCATAATGGGCCTCCTCTGGTCGTTTGCGTATTCGCTGATTTCACTATAAAGTCCCGTTCTTCAATTATCAATATCTAAATTCCTGATAATAACTTTGGTATAAAATAATAATAACATTCTCAGTTATAACTATCTTTAAGATCAACTTTTGATAATAGGAGACTCCGAAGCTGATAGAATGGGAGCGAGAGGGCAAGCTCAAGGAAAGGCGGCGCGATGGCGGGGAAGTCTGCGATGCGGGGAAAGACGGAGGCGGTGCCTCGGTCGACGAAGGCGACAAAGCGGCTCTCTGTGGACGACCTGGTGGCCTTTATGAGCCTGCCCATATTCTACGAGCTGCGCACGGCGGTGGACGTGGGCATCCTGCTCTTTGACGACTTGGACGAATACGATCTTCCCGAGGGCTACTCGAAGGAGGATATCTGGCGCATCCTGCTCGCTGTGCGCAAGCAGGCCGCCGTGTTCGTCCCCGAGGATCCGGAGCGCACGGCCGACATGTGGATGGTGACCACGAGCTCGCTGTCCTTCAACACCGAGATGCTGGAGGTGCGCTCGAAGGAGGACTCCTCGTTGGCGCGATCGCTCAAGGACATGCAAGGGTCGCCGTTCGTGACGCGCTTCATCGAGCGCACGCTGGTGCGCGGCCTGGCGGACGAGGGCATCGCGGTGGACGAGGAGCGGGTGCACGAGCTGTTCGCGGGGGCGCCCCCGCTGACGTCTCTCGATCAGTTGGTGGCCAACTACTTTCGTCTTTCGAGCGATTGCGACAGCTTGGCGCGGCGTGCGGTGACCCACGGGCTCATCGAGACGCTGTACTACGAGCTTTCCGAGGGGGTGGATTTGTCCGAGCTGCCCGAGCGGGTGCTCGCGCCGTTGGATCCGCGCTTGGCGCCCCCGGAGTCCCAGGTGCTGATGGATCTGGTGTGCCAGCGGGCCTGTGCCGCAGGGGACGACATGCGCTTCGGTCCCGTATTGCGGCTGCTCAATATCAGCTGGTTCTTTCGCTACTTCAACGTGCTGCCGCGCCTGAACGTGCTCGTGGGACTGCTTTTGCGGAATATCCTGGCGTTGAAGTGGGGTTTTCCCGTGCTCAGCTGGATACCGGAGGGCTTCGATCCGACCTTGGCGGAGGCGCCGGTGGACGCGGCCCGCTACGAGGCGGTGTTCGAGTCGTGGTCGACCGACTACGGTTTCGGCTTCGATTTCACGCCCTATTTCGAGTTGAATGTGTGTCTGTACCTGCGCGAGTTGGAGCGGCTGGCGGTTTCCATCACCTATCTCGAGCAGCTCAACGAGCAGATCGAGCGCATCTTCGAGTCCCATATCAATGCGCGCCAAAAATCCATTCTGGTGGCGCTGTGCCGTGAGCCCGGGGCTCTTCTGCGCATCGCGCCGCATCAGCGCAGCTTCCGCATCGCCTACGGCACCGCCCGGGCCGATTTTCTGGGGCTGGAGCGCGAGGGGTATTTGGTGCGGGAGCAGGAAGGACGTGCCTTCGCGTTCCGCGCCCACCCCGACTTGCAGGAGAAGATCGTCCAGCTGGGGGCCGCTGTGGTCGGCTCGGCGGAAGCGAGCCTGGGGGAGAGCGCCGTTGTAGTATCCTGAGGGGGAACTGAGAATCCGACTGAGCTTAGGGCCAATGGGGGCCAGTCCGCGCGCGGCGGCTGGCGAGAGTGTGCGAAAGGACTGCCATGATCAACGAGAAGATGTACGGGCTGGGCGATGAGCCGAGTGCCATCCGCGAGCTGTTTGCCTACGGGATGGCGCGCAAGGCCGAGATCGGCGCCGAGAACGTGTTCGATTTCTCGATCGGCAACCCTTCGGTGCCGGCGCCCGATTTGGTGCGCGAAACCATGCTGGAGCTTCTGGACATGGATCCGGTGACCCTTCACGCCTACTCGCCCGCGGCGGGTCTGCCCGAGGTGAAGGAGGCCATTGCGGCGTACCTGTCCGCGCGCTACGGCATGACGGCGACGCCGGGCCATCTTTACCTGACGGCCGGTGCCGCGGCGGCCTTGGCTTCATCCATTGCCGCTGTGACCCAACCTGGCGACGAGGTGGTCGTAGTGTCGCCGTACTTCCCCGAGTACCGCACCTGGATCGAGGCTGCCGGCTGCGCCATCGTGGAGGTGCCGGCAGCGGTTCCGAGCTTCCAGCCCGACATCGAGGCGCTGCGCGCGGCCATCGGGCCGAAGACGAGTGCCGTGATTATCAACACGCCGAACAACCCGGTGGGCGCCGTGTACACCCGCGAGAGCCTTGAGGCCCTGGCGGCCATGCTGCGCGAGCGTGAGGAAGCGCTGGGACGTCCGCTGTACCTCATCAGCGACGAGCCCTACCGCGAGATCACCTACGGCATCGAAGTGCCCTGGGTGCCGTCGCTTTATGCCCGCACTATCGTGTGCTACTCCTACTCCAAGGCGCTCTCGCTGCCCGGCGAACGCATCGGATGGGTATACGTTTCGGATAGCGCCGACGACGGCGATGCGGTGGCGGTGGCCGTGGCGGGCGCGGGACGGGCGCTCGGCTACGTGTGCGCGCCGGTGCTGCTGCAGCGCGTGGCGGCCCGCTGCGTGGGGGAGCCGTCGGACGTGGCCGCCTACGCGGAGAACCGCGCGATTCTGACTGAGGGGCTCTCCGCGCTCGGCTACGAGTACGTGGAGCCGGACGGCGCCTTCTACCTGTGGGTGCGCGCCTTGGAAGAGGACGCTCAGGCGTTCTCGGATCGCGCGAAGGAATACGAGCTGCTCATCGTTCCCTCGGACAGCTTCGGCGTCGGCGGCTGGGTGCGGCTGTCCTACTGCATCGCCCGCGACACCATCGAACGCTCGATGCCCGCGTTCAAAGCTTTGAAAGAGAGCTACGAAGCCAAATTGAGTTCGTAGCCATAGCGCGCCCTCGTTTTCCCAGATTTATCCAAGTCGACCGCTTTAGGAATTTGGTTGGTGCGCTTCTCGTCATTTTCCAAAGAAAGTGGCTCTACTTACGCTTGCGGTGGGCGAGCCAGAAGAAGCCGGCGCTGGCGACGATGAGACCGGCGAGGGTCGCCACGCGGCCTACGCTGGGGTCTTTGTAGCCGATGGCGAAGACGCCGAGGCAGAAGGCGGCCATGATGGCGCAGAGAATGCCGAGCCAGCGCAGGTAGAGAGCGGCTCCCTGTGGGGCGCTCGAGCGTTGCGGCGCGATCGGCTCGCCGGTACGATTCGGGGCTTGGGGGCGTTTCTCTTCCAACGTTCGGCCTCAGTTTCCGTAAGAATTGAGGTACTCGAGGATTTCCTGGCGCGAGTGCATGCCGCACTTGCTGTAGATGCGCTTGATGTGGCTGTGGGCGGTGGCGGGGGTGATGAACAGCTCTTCGGCCACCTTCTTCTGTGTGTGACCCAGCGCGTAAAGGGTGAGCACGTCCATCTCGCGGCTGGTGAGCAGGAAGTGCTCGCCCATGCGCTCAACGTTGCGGCGCATGGAATCGGACAGCTCGCCCATGGAGAGCGGGAAAGGGATAGGGGATGGCTCCAAGGCGGCCGAGGCTGAAGAGGCGAGAGGCGATGGCATCGTCGCCGGGGGGGGAAGACGAAGGGGCGGAGGCGAGAGAGATCGAGGAGGAGTCGATCTGGAGAAGCTGCTCCCGGATAGCGGCACATTCCTCGTTGCAACGGATGCACTGGCGTGCTTCGGCGGCTTTCAGAGCCTCGGAGGCTGTTTGCTGGGCGGAAGCCTCGCGCTTTGCCGCGTTGAACACGACGCTCTGCAGCGTTTGCTCAGCTTCGGCCAGCGCCGCTGCCGACTCGGCCGCATCGGCTTCGGCTTGGCGCGTGACCCGCTCGTTCTCGGCTTCCAGACGATCGTTCTCTGCGGACGACTCGCCGCGCTCGGCGTGCATGAACTGCACGAGAACCACTTGGGTGGAAATGAGGACAAGAGCCCCAAGCAGCGAGTTGATGAGCAAATCGTTGCCGGCCAACGGGTAAGTGAAGTACAGCAGCATGCGGGCGAGGGAACGCGAGCCGAAACAGATCACCCAGCCGCCCATGGCGTATACGTAGGGGTCGCGGGTTCCGAAGCTGGTGAAAGCGATGATGACGTACCAGCAGTAGGCGCAAATGACGATGTTCAACGTGTTGACGGCCACGGCTCCGATTTCCCAGCGATAAGGGAAAGCACCGAACAGAACGAGGCTGAGAGAGGCCAGAAGTGCCATGGTGATAAATGCGTCCACGGTCATGACGCGCTCGCGGCGGCGCACAACGAGAAGCATGAGCAGGGCGCATATCAGCATGGAGCACAGGGCGTAGGCTAGTCGCGAGCCCCAGGTGAAGGAGATGGGCAGCCCGTCGGGATAGCCACGGAGAAAGCCGTCGACGAATCCCAGAAGCGCCATGCCGACGGCGCAGGCGGCGAGGAATCGGGGGTCCTGGATGTTGCTGCGGGCGAAGGTGAAGAAGGTACGGGCCCGGCGGTGCGGCCGCTCCGTGGGGTGCTCGGCGCGCAGGCCGGCCGGGCCGAGGGAGGCGAACTGGGCCACGATGAGCGCCATGCCGATGATGTTCTGCGCCCGAGTGGGCAGAAATGAGAGCAGGTAAACGATGCCGACGCTGATAAAGAAGGCCGAGAACACGAACAGGGCAGCTGTCACTTCGTCGGTGCCCCGCAGGCATCGCAGCCAGTAGAACATGCACAGCGACAGGGCCAGGGTGCTGGCAATGCTGAGGGCGAAAGCCGTGGCCGCAAGGGTTTGATCGGCGCTGTCGAGCAGGGAAAGCGCCATGGAGGCTCCGGCGGCGACGGTGATGCTCCCCACCATGATCCACTGCACGGCGGTAGCACCGAGCTCGCGGCGAGACCGCGAGAAGATGAGCAGCGTCACGATGAAGAGCGCGCAGGTGACGAACATGGAGCCGTCGGTGAAGATGCCGTCGTCGGTGGAGGCGTAGCTGCCATAGCATGCCACGATGAGAGCCGTGCGTGCGCAGATGATGCCTGCGAGCATGGGCCAAAAGGCCTTCGCGCGGCTTAGAAGTCCGCTCACGACAACGCTCATGAATCCCCCTTTCGCCCGATGCATGTTCCATCATGGCTTTCCCGCGATTCCCCATCATAGCTCTTTTTCGGGCTTGTGCGCGGGGAATCTTGACTGCGGCGCATCTGCCGAGAGAGCCGTTACGTTTCCGCAATCTGACATCGCCTGAAAGAGGGGAGGGGCATTGAGGGGGTTCTGGTAATCTTGCAAGTGAACAATCGAAGAAGAGGAGGAGCCCATGAGCGAGGGTCGCGATATCTACCACGAGCCGAAGCAGAAAGTGCTGCTGCGCACGGCCGATGTGTACCAAACCGAAGTGGACGACGAAGTGGCCGGATACTCGGACAAGCTTTTGGCCATTGTGGCTGACTACCACAACGGCGGTCGCCCCGAGGGGATGAACGCCCAGGCGATGGTCGGCAAGTCGAAGCGCGGCGAGGTGGCGTTCCGCTTGTTCGGACGCATCAATCCCGAGACGCGCGTCATCGAGGCCGCCGGCTTCAAGACGCGCGGATGCCTGGCGATGACGGGGTGCGCGAGCGCCACCTGCTCGATGATCGAGGGGCGCACTTTCGACGAGGCGCTGGCGCTCACCATTGAGGATGTGCGGGAGGCCGTGGGCGGCGTTCCCGCCGGGAAGGCGAACACACTGACGTTCTCCGTGGAAGCGGTGCGGGCGCTCATCGGCGACTTCCTTGCGCGGGAGGGGGCCGGTCTGGCCGAGCTTGATGCGGTGGTGCCCTGCGACTCCTACAGCGTCGCCTGCCTGATGTGCGAGCATTGCTCGCTGCGCGACACCCGCACCGACCTGCTCGTGGCTGCCATGGACGGTGAGTAGCCGTGCGCGAGGAAGACGAGATCCGCGCGGCGGTGATCGCGCTGGCGGAAGCCCAGGCGGCGGGCGAGGACATTGCCGACGCGCTGCCCCATGGCGAGGCTTGGGCCGCCACGGCTGCAGCGTCTGACGAGGTGGGCGCGGAAGACGCCCTCGATCCCGAGCAGGCGCGTGAGGAGGCCATCGCGGCGGTGCTTGATGCGGCGCGCGCGGCCTCGCGAGCAAGCCGCCTGTCGTGTCCCTGCGAATGGGAGGCTGCGGGCCTTGTGCCCCCGTCGATGACGCCCGAAGACTTGGAGATGGCCGTTTACGATGCGCTTATGGAATTCGGCGATCCCAACGGCTCGCGCGATGCGGCCGACATAGAGGGCCCTGACGCCGGAGCCGCACCTCGCCGCGCCGCCAACAAGCACGTGAAGTCCGCCTTCTCCTCCTCCAACGGTCGCCCCGTAGGCGCATCCCCCTTCAAGCACAAGAAGCATCGAGCCGATGATCTGGCCATGGGGGACGTCCAAGGGGCTGGCGGGTGCCCTGACCGAGCGAGTTCCGCAGCGACTGGAACAGCCCAGTGGGCTGTTC
>OLPA01001683.1_pt1 | contig 17862 bp, 11 predicted proteins | sample 1672811 | NCBI WGS metagenome assembly OLPA01 (sample SAMEA3136726, study PRJEB25190) | human gut metagenome | biome: human gut; feature: human-associated habitat; material: faeces | place: Austria | collected 2013
TTAAAGAAGAAGTAATAAAAAGTATCAAAAAAAATTGGTCAAAATTAAATTGTGAAATGTGATAAAATTCATAATTGAAATTATTCTGTAACAAATTTGTAATTTACATGGGTCTGTTTTATAAAAAAGGATAAAAAAAGCCTTTACTTTTTGGCATATTTGCACTATTATAGAGAAAGGAGTTGATACGAACAGGACTATATGATAAGAAGTAAGGGTGGTAAATATGATTTCAAATCAGATTTTACAGACAACGATGGAAGGCTTAAAAGCAATTACCAGAGTTGATTTGTGCGTTATGGATACCGAGGGGAAGGTTTTGGCATCCACAATGAATAATGCGGAAGAGTATGAGCGCTTGGGTTGTTCAGTGAAAAAGCTTTAGCCAGTTCATCGGATGTAGAATCCAGATTCAGACGGTCAATAACACGGTTTAGTACCGGATAGCTGAGCATCAGCTGTTCATAGTCTGCAGTCAGGGAAGTACCAAGATTCAGGTCACTTAAATTGACTACAGAATCGTCTGAGGCAGATACTACGTAAAGCTTGGCTGTGGATTCATAGGTAGGTGCGATAAAGAAAAGGGAATACGCACCCAGAAGTACAGCGCCTGCAATAAGACTGATCAGCAGATAACGCCATTTGTCTAACAAGACGTTGCCTAGATCCACAAGGTCGATTTCCACCTCGTCGTTTGTGAGTTCTTCGTTCATGTCGGGTCTCCTTAATTTTGTTTATTGTAGCTGTTTAGAATCTTCTCTTCTACGATTTATTTTCTAACAGGAAAATTATTTCTTTTCCTTATAAAAAAGCGAAAGGATCGCTTCCTGAAGGCTGTTCGGATCAGGAGTGAAAGTCTGCCAGCCATCCTCGTCGAAGTCGGCAGTTCCTTCTATGGATACTTTCTCCTCCTCTTTCTCATCGGAAAGAAGAAGGGCAAGACGGGAAAACTTCTTGGCACTGATGTTGGTAGTCATGTAGTCCTCAAGTGCATGATAAAGATCCAGCGGGAACGTCTTATCTTCACTGCATTTCGCCTGGAAAACAGGCTTGAAAGCTTCCTCGTACTGGGCCTGACGGCTCATCCGGTTCTCGTTCAGTCCGTCGGCAACGGTCTTGCGCTCACGGATGAAGCGCTCAGCGTCCTTACCGTGCAGAGTTACGGTCTGTCCCTTGATCAGTGTGTCACTGTCCGGGAAATCATCCTCGATGGTGACGGTGACACCGCCAACCATATCATTTACCACTTCAATGGCGCTCATGTTTACCATTGCAAAGCCGTCAATCTTGTGACCGCCAAGGAGCGTGGAAACTGCATCCACAGTATTCTCTGCACGGGTCTCATGATCCAGGCTCATGGCGTGTGCCAGGGAAATCTGGCATTCTGTGGTATCTATGTAAGAGCCGTCATCTGCAAGGCTCTTCACCGGAGTCATGGTGTTCCGGTCGATGGTGAGAAACTTGCAGGTGTCTGTGCTTCTGTCGCGGACAAGCACAAGCAGCACATCACACTGACCGGTGCCGTCGTATTCCTTGATCTCGGTTACCTTATCCGGAGAATCAATTCCGGCGAAAAGGTAAGTCTCAAGATTCCCTTTCGGAACATAGGTAACACCTTTATAAGTAATCTGGTCAGTATCCTGTGTGGAAGAGGATGCGCTCCGGGTCACAGCATGGCTGTTGGCAGAAGTGAGAACACCTGCAGCTGAGCCTATGCCAAGAACGCCGGCGGCAAGTCCTATGGCGAGATATTTTATTTTTTTATTTTTATTCTGTCTGGAAATTTGATTATGACGCATTGATTCCTTTCTGCAGACCGAGGTATACTTCGCAGCTGTTCACTGGTAATGCTCCCCAAAATATCTTGCAGAACATTACCAGTGAACAGTACCTGTAAACCATCACTCTGAAAATTACATATTGACAAAACTCAGAATCTGTTATTTACTTCACATTATAAAATATCATATTGTATAAATACTATATTGCTTTACCACAATATGTACTGATTTTATCACGGTTTGGTCTGGATATCAACCTGCTCTGTCATTTTTGGGCAAAATAAGGTGACGAAAAAAATCGTTTTCCTCTGGGATTTTTTGTGCTATACTTATACAACGTATAGATTTCAGAGGAAATTTACTGGAGGAAAAAATGGAAAATCGCGAACGATATAAGAGACTGATCATGTTTTTGGCGTCTGCGGTGATCATAGCTATTGAAACATTGCTTTTCGCCTATATCTGGTATAAATTTTATGCCCACAAGGAGGTCATCGGCAGACGCTTTGACAGAGGCAATCAGGTAGTCATTGGCCTGTATGTGCTGATGATATACTTCTTTTATAAAATTTACGGTGGTTTTAAGGTGGGTTATCTGCGGGTATTTGAAGTAATCTATTCCCAGATCCTGTCTGTGTGCTGCGTGAATTTTATTACCTATTTACAGTTGTGCCTGATCGGCCGCTGGCGTCTGGGAGAGCATCTGACACCTATGCTGGCTATGATGGGGATTGACCTGGTGATCGTTGTCATATGGGTGGTTGGTATGCGTTATGTGTACACCAGACTGTATCCGCCCAGACAGATGCTGATGATTTATGGCGGACGTAATCCGGGAGATTTAAGGAATAAGTTTGAGACCAGAGAGGATAAATATGCCATTAAAGAGATGGCATCCCTTTCCCTTGGCCTTGACGTGATCAAGGAGAAGATCAACGGATATAAAGCAGTTGTGATCGGGGATATCCCGTCCCACGAACGAAATCTTCTCCTGAAATACTGCTTTGAGAAGGATATCCGCTGTTATTCTATTCCGAAGCTTTCTGATATTATGCTCCGGAATGCAGACGATATTCATTTATTTGATACCACGCTTCTTCTTTCCAGAAACCTGCGTCTGACAGCAGAGCAGCTGTTTTTCAAAAGAATTGTGGATATTATATTTTCCCTGGCAGGGCTGGTGATCGCATCTCCGTTTATGATTCTGATCGCACTTGCAATTAAGCTTTATGATGGCGGTCCTGTTTTTTATAAGCAGCCGCGTCTTACGAAGGATAAGCAGATCTTTATGATCCTGAAATTCAGAAGCATGAAAATGGACTCTGAAGTGAAGGGTGCCCAGCTGGCGAAGAAAGAGGATGACAGGATCACACCGGTCGGGAAGCTTATCCGCCGGATCCATTTCGATGAGCTGCCACAGATTTTTAATATCCTGAAAGGTGATATGTCTCTGGTAGGCCCAAGACCGGAGCGGCCGGAAATTGCTGCACTGTATAGCGAGAGGATCCCTGAATTTGATTACCGCCTGAAAGTGAAGGCCGGACTTACCGGTTATGCCCAGGTTTATGGTAAATACAACACGACACCTTATGATAAGCTGAAACTGGATCTCACCTATATTGAGACCTATTCTCTGAAGCTGGATCTGAAGCTTTTGATGCTTACCTTCAAAATCCTTTTCCAGAAGGAAAATACAGAAGGGGTTGAGGCATGGCAGAAGACAGCTGGCCAGGAGAAAAACGAGGAGAATGATTAAGACTGAGACTGAGGAGGAAATTTTATGTGTGGAATTGTTGGTTATGTAGGAGATGAACAGGCGGCACCGATTTTGCTGACAGGCCTTTCCAAGCTGGAATACAGAGGCTATGATTCAGCAGGTATCGCAGTTCGAAACGAGGCAACTGATAAGATCGCAATCGTAAAGGCGAAAGGGCGTCTGAAAACTTTGATCGAGAAGACAGACGGCGGTTCAGCCGTACCGGGTACCTGCGGTATCGGTCATACCCGCTGGGCGACTCATGGAGAGCCTTCTGAGACAAATGCCCATCCTCATTGTACAGATGATAAGTCCGTAGTACTTGTTCATAATGGAATTATCGAGAATTATCAGGAGCTGAAGGCGAAGCTTTTTCGTTCCGGTTATACGTTCTATTCACAGACAGATACAGAAGTGGCTGTGAAGCTGGTAGATTACTACTATAAGAAAACCGGAACTCCGTTGGAAGCAATCTCCAGAGCAATGCTCCGTATCCGCGGTTCTTATGCATTTGGTGTTATTTTCAAGGACTATCCGGGCAAACTGTTTGCAGCCCGCAAGGACAGTCCGCTGATCATTGGAAAGAGCGAGAACGGAAGCCTTATCGCTTCTGATGTTCCTGCGATCCTGGATCAGACCAGAAGAGTTTATTATATCGGCAATCTTGAAATTGCGGAGCTTTCCCGTGATGAGATCCATTTCTACAATATCGACCGTGAAGAGATTGAGAAAGACGTTGTGGAGATCCAGTGGGATGCAGCTGCTGCTGAGAAGGGCGGCTATGAGCACTTTATGCTGAAAGAGATCCATGAGCAGCCGAAGGCTGTTCAGGACACCATTGGCGCTTATGTAAAAGAGGGACACATTGATTTTTCTGAGACAGGGCTTACAGATGAGAAGCTGGCTTCTCTTAAGAGAATCTATATCATCGCCTGCGGTTCTGCTTACCATGTTGGTATGGTTGGCAAATATGTGATCGAATCCATGGCGAAGATCCCGGTTGAGGTGGATGTGGCTTCTGAGTTCCGTTACCGTGATCCGATCCTTGTGGAGGATTCCATGGTGGTTATTATTTCCCAGTCTGGAGAGACTGCAGACAGCCTGGCTGCCCTTCGTCTTGCCAAGGATAGAAATGTTCCGGTACTTAGTGTAGTCAATGTTGTAGGCTCCAGCATTGCAAGAGAGAGCGATTATACGTTATATACTTATGCAGGACCTGAGATTTCTGTTGCCACCACCAAGGCTTACAGCACCCAGCTGATCGTCATGTATCTGCTGGCTATTCAGAGCGCTTTTGTCCAGGGAAAGCTTGAGGAGGGAAAAGTGACCCGTCTGCTTGCTGAGATGGAGACCCTGCCGGACAAGATCAGCCGTGTTCTGGATGATAAAGAGCGTATCCAGTGGTTTGCAAGCAAGTATGCAAATGCCCATGATATTTTCTTCATCGGACGCGGAATTGACTATGCTATCAGCATGGAAGGAAGCCTGAAGATGAAGGAAATCAGTTACATTCATTCTGAGGCTTACGCAGCAGGGGAGCTGAAGCACGGAACAATCAGCCTTGTAGAGGATGGTACTCTGGTGATCGGTGTGATGACCCAGAAGGATCTTTTTGAGAAGACACTGAGCAATATGGTTGAGGTAAAGAGCCGTGGTGCTTATCTGATGGGACTGACCAGCTATGGCAATTACAGTATTGAGGATACCGCTGATTTCTCCGTATATGTTCCCAAGACGGAGAAGTATTTCACAACCAGCCTTGCAATTGTTCCGCTGCAGTTGATGGGATATTATGTCAGCGTAGCGAAGGGCCTGGATGTGGACAAGCCGAGAAACCTGGCGAAATCTGTTACTGTAGAATAATGTTATTAAATAGCTGAATTATATTTCTAAACAACAGAAAAAAGACAATATTGTTATAAACATAAACATGGCGCGGAGAAGTGGCTTCTTCGCGCTGTTTATTTGGAAATGAAATAGTGGGAGTGTTCGAACAAAATGGGGCGTGAAAAAGATATGGAAGAAAAAAGGCACAGGATCATAGGTACTGCCGGACATATTGATCATGGTAAAACCTGGCTGGTCAAGGCGCTGACAGGCACGGATACGGATCGCCTGGCAGAGGAAAAAAGGCGGGGGATTACAATTGAAAATGGTTTTGCGTTTCTGAAATTTCCGGATGGCAGGGAAGCTGGGATTATTGACGTGCCAGGCCATGAAAGGTTTATAAAGAATATGCTGGCTGGAGCTGGCGGAATTGATATTGCCATGGTAGTGATCGCAGTAGATGAGGGAGTTATGCCTCAGACCAGGGAACATCTGGCAATACTTTCCCTGCTTGGTATTCAAAAGGGTGTGCTTGTGCTCACCAAAGGTGACCTGGAATGGAAAAAGGGACTTGACCAGGAAATCAGGGAATTTGCAGAGGGAACGTTTCTGGAAAATGCGGATGTGGTAGTGACCAGTGCTGTGGATGGGCGTGGGATTGAGGAACTGCGCAGGGTGTTGTGGAAACTGTGCACAGCCGGAAAAAACACGGGAAATCAGAAGCCTTCCCAAAAAGAAGGTGACAGCTGCACAGGCAGAATGGGGACAAAAGCATCTGCGTTTCGCCTGCCCATAGATCGTGTGTTTTCTCTAAAGGGTTTTGGAACTGTAGTGACCGGGACGCTGCTTGATGGCAGTTTAGGCTTGAATTATGACGCCATGCTTTATCCCAGAACTGAAAGGGTAAAAATTCGAGGGATTCAGGTGCATGGTCAGGAAGTATCCGAAGCTGTTCCGGGACAGCGGGTGGCAGTGAACCTTCCGGGGATTGGAAAAGAGCAGATCTCCCGGGGAGAAATTCTGGCAGCAGCAGGAAGTATGGAAGGTACCATGATAGCAGATGTACGGCTGCAGCTGTTGAAGTCAGGACAGCGTACTTTAAAAAGCGGTACCCGTGTTCATCTTTATCATGGGGCAGCAGAACTGGTGTGTAAAATAATTCTGTTTGACAGAGTAGTGCTGAAGCCCGGTGAAGAGGCCGTAGTCCAGCTTCGGATGGAGCAGATGACGGCAATGAAAGCAGGGGATCATTTTGTTATAAGATTTTATTCGCCAGTAGAAACCATCGGCGGTGGAGTTGTGCTGAATCCCAATGGGGTAAAAAGGAAAAAAAGACAGAATGCAGATGCTGTTGTTCATTGTGCATGTACCGGAAAGGAAAGAAAAAAAGCACATGCTTCAGGAAAAATAACAGAAGAAATATGTGGAAATTCTGTCTTTTTGCAGCTGCAGGAATTATATCTGAAATCGGGCTTTATGCCTCCGCTGACAGATGAAGTGAAGAAAGTATTTTCCGGTGAGCGGGATTTTTCAGAAGTGTTCTTTGCCATGGTGCGGGACGGTGTTCTTGTACGGTTTGACGAGAAGCATTATATGCACTGGGAAATGCGGCAGAAAGCTCTGGATATGGCGTATCTGTTATATGAAGAAAAGGGTATGATCCAGACTGGAGAATTTCGTGACCGTCTGGGAATATCCCGTAAATGTGCGATCATACTGCTGGAGAGGTTTGACAGAGAGCGGATTACAGTTATGGAAAATGGAGGAAGAGTGTTAAAACGAAACTTGCAGCAGGCAGACCGGTCTCAATGAGAAGAGTAAGAATGGAAAGTTGGGTACGTTTTTGGCGGGAACATATGGGAATCGAACCCATCCGGGACGGGATTAGCGCCCCACACTGGTTTTGAAGACCAGGAGGCACACCGGCACCTATCTGCTCCCAGTGAGAGTATAGCGGAGATTGGAAGCTTCGTCAACCACAGTCTTTGGGTCCGAAACCTTTCTTTGATTCCCTATTGACTAAGAGGGGGCAGATAAAGTAGAATAGTATTATTCGGGATAGTGTACCTTGTAGCCTTTTTCAAACATGCTCTGGTATGGCGGAGCTGTTGAACAGGGCTGTGTTTTGCGTATCCCGTTTATAATGGATGTTTTCACATTACCAGATTACAGTATTGAAGAATATCCGAAGAGGAGAAAAATATGGCAGAGACAGTTAGAGTTGTAGTAGATGCCATGGGCGGAGACAACGCTCCGGCAGAACCAGTGAAAGCAGCTGTAGAGGCTGTTGCCGAGAGGGAAGACATTGATGTGATCCTTACCGGCAGGCAGGATGTAATTGAGAAAGAGCTGAGTAAATTTCAGAATTACCCCAAGGAAAGAATCCAGATCGTGAATACCACAGAGGTGATCGAGACAGCAGAGCCTCCGGTTCTGGCAATCCGTAAGAAGAAAGATTCTTCCATTGTGGTAGGACTGAATCTTGTGAAGAAGCAGGAAGCAGAAGCATTTGTTTCCTCTGGAAGCTCAGGCGCTATTTTAGTAGGTGGTCAGGTGATCGTAGGAAGAAGCAAAGGAGTACAGCGTCCGCCGCTGGCACCCTTGATTCCCACCCAGAATGGTGTGTCACTTCTTATTGACTGCGGTGCGAACGTAGATGCCAGACCAGAGCATCTGGTACAGTTTGCGAAGATGGGTTCCATCTATATGGAAGACGTGGTTGGAATCAAGAACCCTCGTGTTGCCATTGTAAACATTGGTGCAGAGGAGGAGAAGGGAAATGCCCTTGTGAAAGAGACGTTCCCTCTTTTGAAGGAATGCCCGGGGATCAATTTTATTGGAAGTATTGAAGCAAGGGATATTCCGGCTGGTTATGCAGATGTGATTGTCTGCGAGGCTTTTGTCGGGAACGTGATCCTGAAGCTTTATGAAGGACTTGGAAGTACCTTTATGAAGATGCTTAAAACCGGCCTTATGAAAGACACCCGCAGCAAGGTTGGAGCTCTTCTGGTGAAACCGGCCGTCAAAGAAACCATGAAGGCATTTGATGCAAGTGAGTACGGCGGAGCTCCTCTTCTGGGTCTTAAGGGACTGGTTGTGAAGACACACGGCAGTGCCAGGGCGGTTGAAATCCGCCACGCTATTTTTCAGTGTGTTCAGTTCAGACAGCAGAAGATCAATGAGAAAATCGCTGCCCATATGGTGGAAGAGACACCAGAAAAAGCATGATCATCCATGCATTGCAGCAGACTCTTCGGCAAAGACCTGCCGGGGGTCTGCCAGCTAGTCAGAGGGAAGGAAGTTTATCATGGAAAAAAAGTTAAAAGCATTGGAGAACCGGATCGGTTATGAGTTCAGGAACAGGAACCTTCTGATCCTTGCACTGACACATAGTTCCTATGCAAACGAGAAGAAGCTTGGTAAGGCAGGCTGCAACGAGCGTCTGGAGTTTCTTGGAGATGCAGTTCTGGAGCTGATCAGCAGTGATTTTCTCTATAAGAAGTTCACCCAGATTCCAGAGGGCGAATTGACCAAGAAGAGAGCCAGCCTGGTTTGCGAACCCAGTCTTGCTTATTGTGCAAGAGATTTTGGACTGCCGCAGTATCTGCTCCTTGGAAAAGGTGAGGACATGACTGGTGGAAGAAACCGTGACTCTATTGTTTCCGATGCAACAGAGGCTCTGCTTGGAGCTATCTATCTGGACGGTGGTTTTGCTAGCGCAAAGGAGTTTGTTCTGAAATTCATTCTGAACGATCTTGAGAACAAACAGCTCTTTTATGATAGCAAAACTATCCTGCAGGAGATTGTACAGGCATCCCATAAGGAAGAACTGGGATATCGTCTGGTAAAAGAGGAAGGACCGGACCACAACAAACACTTTGTGGCAGAGGCATATGTCGGCGACCGGGTCATCGGACAGGGCGAAGGCAGGACCAAAAAAGGAGCAGAGCAGGAAGCCGCGTACCGCGGAATACTGAAGCTGCGTGAAGAACAATCGTAAGCAGTGAGGGAACAGGATGTATTTAAAAAGTATCGAAGTACACGGTTTTAAGGCTTTTGCGAATAAAATCGTATTTGATTTTCACAATGGGATTACGGGGATCGTAGGACCAAACGGAAGTGGAAAAAGTAATGTTGCAGATGCAGTGCGCTGGGTACTTGGGGAACAGAGTGCAAAGCAGCTTCGTGGTGCGAGTATGCAGGATGTCATTTTTGCGGGAACGGAGAATCGGAAACCGTTGAGTTATGCTTATGTTGCAATTACATTGGATAATTCAGATCATAAGCTGCCGGTGGACTATGAGGAAGTGACTATTGCAAGAAGAGTCTATCGTTCCGGTGAGAGCGAATACCTGATGAACGGAAGTCCGTGCCGGTTAAAAGATGTCAATGAACTTTTTTATGATACGGGAATCGGAAAAGAGGGTTATTCCATTATCGGTCAGGGACAGATTGACCGTATTTTAAGCGGAAAGCCGGAGGAACGACGGGAGCTTTTTGATGAAGCGGCAGGTATTGTAAAATACAAACGCAGAAAAGTGACGGCACAGAAAAAATTAGAGCATGAGAGAGAAAATCTTGTGCGTGTCAATGACATTCTTTCGGAGTTAGAGCGTCAGTTAGCACCGTTAGAACGTCAGTCCGAAAAGGCACATTTATATTTAAAAAAGAAAGAGGAACTGAAAGAATACGATGTCAATATGTTCCTCTTAGAAGTAGAGCGGATCGAACAGCTTCTTAGTGAGGCTGGAAAGAACTTTGAAATTGCAAGCGAGCATCTTACGGAAACCAAAGAACAGCACGAGAAGATGAAAAGTGAGTATGCGGCAATGGAAGAGGCAATGGCACAGATGGATGAAAAGATCAGCAATCTGAAAGATTCCATTGCAGGCACAGATGTGACCAAGGGAAAATTAGAAGGTCAGATCAATGTCTTAAAAGAACAGATCCATACGGCACAGCTTACCAAAGAGCATTTAGGGGAACGGATCGCTTCCATTGAGGCACAGCAGGAAGAACGCAGGCAGCAGGGGAGCACTTATGATGCACAGCGTCAGGAATATGAGACGCAGCTTGCAGCGATTGAAAAGACCAGGAAACAGGCACAGGAAAAATTACAGTCGATCCAGGCGGAGATTACCCGTTGTAAAGAAGGCATTGAAGAGGGGAAAAATGAGATCATTGAGCTGTTAAACCGGAAAGCATCCGTAAAGGCAGGACAGCAGCGTTATGACACGATGCTAGAGCAGATACAGATCCGAAAATCCCAGTTGAACCAAAGACTGTTACAGAGAAAGACCGAAGAAAGCGGTTTAGTAGAAGCGCTGCAAAAGAGTGAAAAAGAGCTTGCAGATATCGAAGCAGAGATTGCAAAAGGCAGAGAAAATGAAGCGAAGATGCAGGCACAGAAAGAGGAGTGGCGGCAAAAGACGCAGGAGAATGTTAAGAAGTTAGAACAGGCGAACATTCATTATAACAAAATGCAGTCACGTTTAGAGTCGCTGAAAAATATCGCAGAACGCTATGAGGGTTATGGCAACAGCATCCGTCGTATCATGGAAAAAAAGGAGACGGAGTCCGGCATCCATGGGGTGGTAGCAGACCTGATCCAGGTGAAAAAGCAGTATGAAACGGCGATCGAGACAGCCCTAAGCAGTAATGTGCAAAACATCGTCACGGAAGATGAAGAGACCGCAAAGCGGATGATCCGGTATTTAAAGGAAAACCGCTATGGCCGTGCGACGTTTTTACCGTTGACTAGTGTAGGAAAAAAAGAGCCGCGCAGAAATCATGAGGCAGAGCAGGAAAAAGGTGTTATCGGCTATGCCGACCATTTGGTATCAAATGATAAGAAATATGACGGGATCATGGCTTATCTGTTAGGAAGAGTGCTTGTCATTGATACGATCGACCATGCAGTTGCGATTGCAAAAAAATACCACTATTCCCTTCACATGGTAACTTTAGAAGGGGAATACTTAAGTCCGGGCGGTTCGATGAGCGGTGGTGCGTTTAAGAACAGCAGTAATCTGCTTGGAAGAAAAAGAGAAATAGAAGAACTCGAAAAAAATATTGCCGCGCAGAAAAAAGAAATTGAAGAATTAAAACAGCGCAATCTGGATATCCGTACCGCAAAAGATTTACTGACCGAGGATTTAGAACAACTTCGTGGAGACCTGCAAAAAGCATTGATCTTAAAGAACACGGCACAGATGAATGTCAGCCGTGCTAAGGAGCAAAAGGAAGAGAGCGAGAGCGTATTTTCCGGATTGCAGGCAGAGAGTGTCCAAATCGAGCAGCAGATCGCAGAGATTCATGAAAAGAAGGAACAGATCGCACAGCAGATCAAGCAGGCAGCCACTCGTGAAAAAGAGATCGAGCAGGCAAATGCAGCCTTCCAGGAAATCTTAGATGAGCAGATCTATGTAGAAGAGGGTGCGGCAAAAAATGTTTCGGAGATACAGTTAGAGGAAGCGAATATCCGACAGAAAACAGAGTTTGCAATCGAGAATTTAGAACGTATCCAAAGAGAGGCGGAGCGGTTTGCCGAAGAGATCGAAAAAGTAAAAGCGGATGCAGAACTTTCCGAAGCGGATGCGAAGAAAAAACAGGCAGATATTGAAGAGATCGAAAAGACGATCTTAGCTTCTGATGATACCTATGCATCGTTAGTGAAAGAATTAAAGGAATCCCAGCAGCAAAAAGAAGAGATGAACACGGAGTACAAGGGCTTCTTTGAGAAACGTGAGGAAGTCAGCCGTCAGATGAATGAGTTAGACAAAGAAATCTTCCGTTTGAACCAGCAGAGGGAAAAGTTAGAAGAGGCGTTAGAGTCCCAGCAGAATTATATGTGGGAAGAGTATGAACTGACCTTCAACAATGCAAAAGCATTGCGAAATGAGGAATACGATAATCTGACCGAGATGAAAAAATCCATTACACAGATTAAAGAGGATATCCGAAAATTAGGAGATGTCAATGTCAATGCTATTGAGGAATATAAAGAGATATCCGAGCGTTACGGATTTTTAAAAGGACAGCATGATGATTTAATCGAGGCAGAGCAGACATTATTAGGGATCATTGAGGATTTAGACACCGGCATGAAACGGCAGTTTGCAGAGAAGTTTGCAGATATCCAAAGAGAGTTTGACAAGGCATTTAAAGAACTCTTTGGTGGTGGAAAGGGAACACTTGAATTAGTGGAGGAAGAAGAACTTTTAGAGAGTGGCATCCGTATCATTGCACAGCCGCCAGGCAAAAAACTGCAGAATATGATGCAGCTTTCCGGAGGAGAGAAATCCTTAACGGCAATTGCACTGTTATTCGCAATTCAGAACCTGAAACCATCCCCATTTTGTCTCTTAGACGAGATTGAGGCGGCATTGGATGATAATAACGTGGCACGTTTTGCAAAGTATTTACATAAACTGACGAAAAACACACAGTTTATCATCATTACGCATCGACGGGGAACGATGGCAGCAGCAGACAGACTCTATGGTATTACCATGCAGGAAAAGGGAGTCTCCACGCTGGTATCCGTCAATCTGATAGAAAAAGAACTTGATTAAAGGAGGAAAGAGTATGAAGTGGGGCTTTAAAAGGTCAAAGGAAAAAGAAGAGCAGACACCGGAAGCAGTCACGGAGGAAGTGACGGAAGAGGCAGAATCTATCGAAGAAGAAGCGAAAGAAAGCTCTGAAGCAGAGCCTATGGAAGATACATTCGAAGAAAGCTCTGAAACAGAGCCTACAGAAGATACATCCGAACAAAATTCTGAAACAGAGTCCAGCGAAAATGAATCCGAGGAAAATTCCGAAACAGAAAAGAAACAGGGATTTTTCAGCCGTCTGGTGGCTGGACTTACAAAGACCAGAGATAGCTTTGTATCAGGAATTGATTCCATTTTCAGTGGGTTTTCTTCCATAGATGATGATTTTTATGAAGAGATCGAAGAAATCCTGATCATGGGAGATATCGGTGTACGCGCGACACAGGAGATTCTGGAGAATTTGCAGCAAAAGGTAAAGGAAAATCATATTAAGCAGCCGGAAGAATGTAAGGAGTTACTGATCCAGAGCATTAAGGAGCAGATGGAGGTCGGAGAGACTGCATACCGCTTTGAACATGAGAAATCCGTCGTACTGGTAGTCGGAGTCAATGGTGTCGGAAAGACAACTTCTGTCGGAAAACTGGCAGGCAAGCTCAAGGCACAGGGAAGAAAAGTGGTGCTTGCAGCAGCCGATACATTCCGTGCAGCAGCAGGAGCACAGTTAGAAGAATGGGCGCACCGTGCAGGCGTTGATATGATCGGCGGCCAGGAGGGAGCAGATCCGGCAGCAGTCGTATATGATGCAGTAGCGGCAGCAAAAGCGAGAAAGGCAGATGTCCTTCTTTGTGATACCGCAGGACGACTTCACAATAAGAAGAACCTGATGGAAGAATTAAAGAAAATCAACCGTATTATTGATAAAGAATACTCGGATGCATTCCGTGAAACTTTAGTGGTCCTGGATGGAACTACTGGTCAGAATGCACTGGCACAGGCAAAGCAGTTTATGGAAGTTGCGGATATTACTGGAATCATTTTAACGAAGATGGATGGAACCGCAAAGGGTGGAATTGCAGTAGCCATCCAGTCGGAGCTTGGTATACCGGTGAAGTATATCGGAGTCGGTGAGACGATTGATGATTTACAGAAATTTGATTCAGAGCAGTTTGTGGATGCATTATTTTCCACAAGAGAGGAGTAAGACATGCTGACATTGGAGAAATTTGAAGAGGCAAGTGAGAAAGTTAAAGAGGTTACCTTAGAGACAAAGTTAATCTACAGTGATTTTTTAAGTGAGCAGACAGGAAACAAGGTCTATCTGAAACCGGAGAATATGCAGTTTACCGGGGCATATAAGGTCAGAGGAGCATATTATAAGATCAGTACCCTGTCCGATGAGGAGAGGGAAAAAGGACTGATCACGGCATCGGCAGGAAACCATGCGCAGGGAGTTGCCTATGCAGCAAAATGCTACGGGGTCAAAGCTACGATCGTAATGCCGACCACTACACCACTGATCAAAGTAAACCGTACTAAGAGCTATGGAGCGGAAGTGGTATTATATGGAGATGTTTATGACGAAGCCTGTGCAAAGGCATATGAATTGGCGGAGGAAAAAGGATATACCTTTATCCATCCGTTTGATGATTTAGCAGTCGCTACCGGTCAGGGCAGCATTGCCATGGAGATTTTTAAGGAACTTCCGTTAGTAGAATATATCTTAGTTCCGATCGGCGGAGGCGGACTGGCTACCGGCGTTTCCACACTTGCAAAACTTTTGAATCCTAAGATCAAGGTCATCGGCGTAGAGCCGGCAGGTGCAAGCTGTATGCAGGCATCCTTAAAAGCAGGAAAAGTAACTACACTTCCGAATGTGAATACCATTGCGGATGGTACAGCCGTAAAGACACCGGGAGAAAAGATTTTCCCATATATCCAGAAAAATTTAGACGATATCATTACTGTAGATGATGATGAACTAGTGGTTGCATTTTTAGATATGGTGGAAAATCACAAGATGGTAATTGAAAATTCCGGTCTGCTGACTGTAGCAGCCTTAAAGCATCTGAATGTGAAAGAAAAACGAGTGGTATCTATCCTGAGTGGCGGTAACATGGATGTGATCACCATGTCCTCCGTGGTTCAGCAGGGACTGATCTTCCGTGACCGTATCTTTACAGTTTCAGTGCTGTTGCCGGATAAACCGGGCGAACTGTCAAGGGTGGCAGATACCATTGCAAAAGAGCAGGGCAATGTTATTAAATTAGAGCATAACCAGTTTGTTTCTATTAATAGAAGTGCAGCCGTAGAGCTTCGGATTACGTTAGAGGCATTTGGAACAGACCATAAGAAACAGATTATGAAGGCGTTGGAGAAGAACGGATATAAGCCGAAGCTGGTAAGAACAAATCTGTAAATAATTATGAAGCGAAACTAGGAAGTGTCAGGAATGAGACAGAAAAGGCGTTACATAAAGTGGCGTCTTTTTATACATATAGGCAATAGTGTACAGAAATTAGACAAAAAATCACTAAAATAATTGAAATATAGGAAAAGTGGGAGTATATTAAATAAGTATCAGGTACAAACGAAAGACAAGAGGGAGTTATGAAATGTTATATGAAATAGGCGATAAAGTTTTGGATGAGTGGGTCATCACCAGAACGATCGGAGAGGGAAGTTATGGAAAGGTAGTGGAAATCGAACGAAATGAGTTCGGATTGTCCATGAAATCAGCTCTGAAGATTATATCTATCCCCGGAAATAACAGCGAATTAAAAGCAGTTATGGGAGAGGGAGTCGATAACAAAAGTATCACATCTTATTTCTATGGATTCGTAGAAGAAATTATCAAAGAGATCGCAATTATGTCCGAGCTTAAGGGGCATACCAATATTGTTACCTATGAAGATCATCGTGTTATACCACATCAGGATCATATCGGCTGGGATATTCTTATCAGGATGGAATTACTGACATCTCTTTTAGATTATTCGGAGGAACATGAAATTACAGAACAGACAGTGATCAAATTAGGAACCGATATTCTGACGGCATTAGAAGTGTGTCAGAAGTACCATGTTGTACACCGTGACATTAAGCCGGAAAATATTTTTGTTTCAGCAACCGGAGATTTCAAACTGGGAGATTTCGGAATTGCAAGAACCATTGAAAAGACAACATTTGGAATGTCAAAAAAAGGGACTTATCCTTATATGGCACCGGAGATTTATCAGGGCAAAGAAAGCGATATCTTAGTAGATATGTATTCTTTAGGACTGGTCATGTACCGGATGTTAAATGACAACCGTCTGCCGTTTTTCCCGGAATACCCGAAAAAGGTAACTTATGTAGACAGAGAAAATGCGTTATATCGTCGGATACAGGGAGAGACATTTCCGAAACCTCGTCATGGAAGCAAAGAGCTTGGAAATATTGTGATGAAGTCCTGTCAGTATCAAAAAGAAGACAGATATGGCAGTATTTTTCAAATGAAAGAAGCATTAGAGCATTTAAATGGCAATACCAGTAAGAATCTGAATCGGATATATGGAATGACAGATGCTAAAAAAGGACAGGTCCGACAACGGGAAGAAGGTACCGTAGGTCTTTTTGAGCAGAATTTTGAAAAAAGAAAGCAACAGGAAGAGAGGAGGGATATTACAGAACCGGTCATCGAAAAAGAACAGACGCAGACTCCAAAGAAAAAGAATCGGGTGTTGTTATATGTGCTGATCGCTGTCTTAGCAGTAGGATTTTTAGGTGTGATGACAGCAGTATTTATCAAAATAAAAAGTATTGTTCCAATGAAAAATACAGAAAAAGAACAGACGCAAACAGAGGAAAGCAACAATAAAAAAGCAGATTCTAAGAAACAACAGAAAAAGAAAGAGAAAAAGACAGAGAATACGAAAGAGGATACAACAGAACAGACGCAGGAAGAGGGTACAAAAGACAGTAAACAGGAGAATGTTGATGATAGCAGTGATGAAATAGAGCAGGAAGTGCCAAAAACAAAGGCACAGGATAAAACATCAGATACGTCACCGGCGCAGGAGCCAGGGACATCGCAGACACCGGCACAGGAAGTTCCGCAGACCTCAGAACCGTCACAGACAGCGGAAACACCACAGGCTGTAGAGACACCGCAGGCATCCGAGCCACAGCAAACGCCGGAAACATCGCAGACATCACAGGAACCTGAACAGAAAGAGAATAACATGTTGATCGATGGGGCAGATAGTGAGAAAAAACCGGAAATCAATATTGATGGAGCTGAGTGATGATAAAAACAGGGAGGAAGCAATGAAAAAGATACAGAGGAGTATAATTTTTGTAATAGGAATTTTACTATGGGTTATGCAGGGGCAGTCCGTATTTGCAGCAGGCAGTGCAGAATTGTTGAGCGGTACAATTGCAAATACAACGATCAGTTATCGGTTGACAGCGGATGGAACACTGACGATTTACAGCGATAATATCGAAAAAATGCCGAATTATACTGTAAACAGTACAGTGCCATGGGCAGCACAGAAAGATAAGATCAAAAAAGTACAGATCAACTCTTATTTGAAAAATATTGGAGATTATGCATTTTACGGATGCAATTCCTTAGAAAGTGTTGTGATACAGGATTCAAAACTGACAGAAATCGGAATTGCGGCGTTTAAAAACTGTACGAATTTAAAGACGATTAATATTCCGGAAACAGTAAAGGTAATCGGTACGATGGGATTTGCAAACTGTAACAGTCTGCAAAGTACAAAGAAAAGTCCGGTAAATATTCCAAAGGGTAATACAGAGATCATGGATTTTGCATTTGCAGGATGTAAATCCATGCAGTATATCAAAATCCCGGCAAGTGTGGAGATGATCGGAAACTGTGCTTTTTTTGAATGTGACTTTTTATCGGAGATTGAGATAGAGGAAGGAAAACTGCAAGAAA
>OLPA01001687.1_pt1 | contig 17829 bp, 18 predicted proteins | sample 1672811 | NCBI WGS metagenome assembly OLPA01 (sample SAMEA3136726, study PRJEB25190) | human gut metagenome | biome: human gut; feature: human-associated habitat; material: faeces | place: Austria | collected 2013
TCGACTTTTCATCGGCCTTGCCGGAATCTTTTTGACCGTCCAGGGGCTTCATTGTCGGGATTTTCGTGACCAGTCTAAGATATGTTCCGCTGAGTGTCTATAAGTCCCTACCGACATCTACTCATTAAGAATCGATGCAAGCTTAGTTACGCCTAATTCAGATGGCAGAAAATCTATTGGCGTAAGCCGTGGAGTAAGATGGCGTAAGGCCGCTTCATTTTTTTGAAACCGAGCAATGTTTCCAACCGTGTCGTATCTATGAGTTTAACATACAGATTAACAAAACTCAATACTTTTTGACGGCTTCCTCATACGCTCCTGTACTTCCAAGCCAAAAACCTCTCTCGAAGCTCTTGAACATCCTGCTCGGAATCGGTATGCAGATATATGTGATTACGGACGAATAGTGTTTTGATTTCCGACGCAATCTGCATAGTGTCGGCAGTCGCTTTTATAAGCTGGTAATCCAATTGATTGCATTGGCAGATGTGAGCCTTTACGTTTTGCTCTTTTTTCTCCAACAGTTTTGCCGGCAATATCGACTGCGCAGTGCAATTCAGGAAGATATGCGGCAAGGTGTATTCCAAGTTCTAAGTCACTGTTGGTCTTAACGGCAACATCATTTTGTGCCGCATACATCATTATCAGCATTTGCGGGAAAGCTTGTAGAAACTCCGCCTCACATTTCGGACACCCTTTTTGCTCTATCGTCCTGTCCGTGATTTTAGCTCGATAGGAGTGTCCGGCTTTGCATTTCCACCATACGACCTTCATTGAGTTTCTTGATACATTGCTCGGTGTCCACTCGATATTCTTGTCAAAGTCCCATTCCGGGAGCAAGCGAGGATCAGTTGTCCCAAGGTCATTATATGCTGAAGCAATGGTTTGAGGACTATTTATTTTTACAACAATGAGCGCATACAACTCAAAACGGGACAAACCCCTATGGAGATTCGCTATGCCCATGCTGCATAACAGGTGTCCGCAAAAAATGTCTACTTGACAGGGGGCATCACATGAATAAGTCCGATTTATGGGACACATACCGTGATAGAATGATACTCGAAAAGAACTAAAAGGGGCGGAGCTAATGTATGTAAGCACTTCGGAAATCGTACAAAAGCAAACTCCATTGTTGCTCAATGCGGGACTCGTGATCCTCTTAGGATTGCGAAAGATTTAGGGGTAAAGGTAAAGTATATCCGAACTACGGGGCGGGCGGCTGCGGGTGCAGCTGTGAATGCAGCAGCAATGTAGGCCCCGCCGGGCCTATGGGGCCTGCCGGGCCTGCGGGCGCGACGGCCACGAACGACAACGCGCTCCTCTACGCCGAGGCGGCTCAGAACGTCGTGAACGGCGGCACGATCGCGCTCGGCACAAACGTCATCAACTCGCCCGACGGCAGCATCGCGGCCTCCGGCACGACCGGCGTCACACTCGCACCGGGGCAGTATCTCGCCACCTTCGTCACCGACTCGAGCGTCGCCGCCGAGGGGCCTGCCGGGGCGGCTCTTTCGCTCAACGGCACGCCTGTGGCCTATATACCGAGTCAAACGTTACCACCGCCGGCGGGGAGCGGCGCATTGCGCTCAACTCCATTTTCACCGTCTCCGATCAGTCCACGCTGACCGTGGAGAACAACACCGACGCCGAAAACACCTATGAAAACAGCAGCCTCACCGTCGTGAGACTCGCATAAGAATAAAAAACCGGCATGACAAAAGTCATGCCGGTTTGGCGTTTGCTGAATTATCATTCCATATCCGGGAGTGTGAGCAGCAGGTAATATACCTCCGCGTCGGTAACGGTCAGCCCGAGATACGACCCGCCGGTATTGAGGATGTTGCGCATTTTCTCGAACAGCTCCCTCTGCTTTTCGAGCGCGTCGTAGCCGTCGAGCGGCATGCTGATCGGCTCCTCGCTCTTTATACGCTCGAACATGGTGGCGCAGTGGATGTAAATGCGCACCACGAGGCTGTCGGGCAGTCGGAAAACATACATCGAGGCAATTCGGTCGATAATATATTTCGCGCCCTTTTCCACAAGGTCGTGGTCGAGCGACGGGGCGAAATAGTGGAGATTCTGCCGTATGAGCTGCAGCTGTCTCTCAATCGGCATGTCGGCCATCTCGTCGGCGGAGGTGTTCTCGCTCCCCGGGAGACTTATCCCGGTGCTTCTGAGCAGATCGATCGGGTTCGCCGTGCAGCAGAACTGCTCGAGGCTTATGAACGGCACGCCGGGTATCTCCGGGTTGATTATCCCGATGACCAGCTTCAGCCGCTTGCCCAGCCGGTGGGCGAGGGAGGCAATGTCGTCCTTTATGCCGAACGGCAGGACGTCTATGGACGTCGATACCGAGATGTCCTGCAAAAGTATCTCGCGTACCATGCGCGCGCTGCCGACGCCGGTTATGCAGTAGGTTATCACCACGTCGCGCATTTCGCCGGAGAGATCCCACTCGTCCGTGTCCGCCGTAAGCGTGTTCTTCGCGTCAAGCTCGGAGGAGAGTACGCTTGCGTACTCACGGATAAGCTCGCCGACTATCTCCTCGGGTCCGTCGTTCACCATGAGTATCATGCGCGCGCACTCGAGCACGAGTATGGGGTCAAGCACCGGCAATATGACGGTCTGCTGGCGGCTGTTCTTCTCAAGAATACGTCTCAGCGCGCCGGAGAGGCCGATGCCGCACATGATTATGCTGCGCTCCCTGTCCGCGCTGACGGCCTTGAGCAGCCGCTTCTGCAGGGCCGACTGGTCAAAACTGCCGTAAATGTCCATGGCCTTTATGAAGCCCGTATTGAGCATCTGGTTCGCAAACGAAGCCATGGCCGAGGCGCTGCCTCCGTAGCCGCAGACGATCAAGTTTATCTCGGCCTTTACGCTGCTCTGCTCCGTGCGCGACAGGAGCAGTGCCAGCAGGTATATCTCCCCCTCGGTAAGCTCGATGCCGATGTAGCTTTTCAGGAGCGGGAGCATTTTCTTGACAAACGTCTTTTCCTCGCTGAACTGCGCCGTGGTGTCGAAGCTGCCCGGCGTGAACACGACCCTCTCCGCGTTGGCGTAGGACATGAGCTGCTGAAGGTAATAGGCGATGGAGTAGACGCTGTCCTGATTGTAGCTCTTTCTGAACTGCTTCGAGGCGTATTCGAGCATTTCATGCGTTCCCTGTAGCACGACCGGCGAGATCGCGCCGTAGGCTATCGCGCTGGGGCGTCTTGGTGTGCCCATGAGCGTCGGGGCGTTTTGCAGATACCGGCTCAGAAGGTCGTTCGGCGCGTCCTCGGAGCCGGGGTCGCCCCCGGCCTGCACGCCCACCGGCTCCGGTGAGAAGGTCACGGGGACTCCCGGCGTGATGGTCAGGCCCTTATCAAGCCCCGCCGCGGTGAAAAACGCGTCGATATGCGGGGTGTTGCTGTAGTGTATGCTGAGATTTCGCGAGAGATGGTAGTCGTTTATGACGAGCCGCGCATCCGGCGTTCCCTGCTGCCCGAGCGCCCAATGGCTCTGCGCGCAGGCCACGCGCACCTCGTTGCGAAGATCGCCGATATTGTTCTTGCCCTGAAACGAGACGAGCAGCTTGAGCGCTCCGGGCGCTATGAACACCGGCATACCGAGCTTGCACGACTCCTCATAGAAAAAGCGGGATATAAGGTCGAGGCGCTCGTGTATGGGGCGCTCTCTCAGCTCCGGTATCTGTATGACGACGGGAATGCGGCGCTTGAAGGTGCTCAGCAGGAAGGCCGAAGGGTCCTCGGTCGTCGCGCCGATTATCATGAGCCTTGCGCTTCGCGCCTCGCTGTCGCCGAGACGGCGGTAGCTGCCGTTATCGATGAGAGTAAAGAGCATTTCCTGCCCGGTCGGCGGCAGGCGGTGTATCTCGTCAAGGAAGAGTATACCTCCGTCCGCCTCCTCCACAAGACCGCGCTTGGTTTTCTCCGCCCCGGTGAACGCGCCGCGCACATAGCCGAACAGCTGTGCGAGCAGGAGCTGCGGGTTGTCCGCGTACTCGGCGCAGTTGAAGGTGACGAACGGCTGTGCGCAGCCGCGCTCATGTTCGAGATAACGCGCCATTTTGGCGGCGAGCATGGATTTGCCGACGCCGGTCTTGCCGATGATGAGCGTGTGTATCCCGTTCGGGGGATAGGACACGGCCGCGCTCGCGACCTGTATCTGGTACTCAAGGCTCCCGTTATAGCCGATCATACTCGAAAACGGAGCCGCCGCAGCCGCGGCCTTCTCCGGCTCCCGCTCGGTCTTTTCCTGCCGGACGGCCGGGAAATAGAGTATGGGCCTGCGCCCCTCCGCCTCCAGCGTACCGGCCTTGACCATTCCGGCAAGCAGCCGCGACGCCTCGTCCTGCCACAGGCCGAACTGCGACGAGACCTCCGCCGCGCTCACGCCGCGTCTTTCGCCGTTTCCTGCCGCTTCCGCGCACCGGCGGGATATATACTCAAGGATTGCCTGTTCCTGTTCCATTCTCTGCTCCTCCATGGTTCAGTCAAATCTCACGCGCTGGTTCTGCGTACCGATACCCATTTCCGCGCGGTATTTCGCCACGCAGCGCCGCGAAAGCTCTATTCCCTGCTCCGCCAGCAGCTCGCACAGCCGTGCGTCGCTGTAGGGCGCGCGGGGCGGCTCGCTCTCGATAAGCTCCCTCAGCAGCTTTTTGGAATAGCCTCCCGTGGTGCTGTTGCCCGAGAAGAAAAAGCCCATCGGAAAGGTGCCGCACGGCGAGCTTATATATTTGTCCTTCACGCAGCGCGACACCGTGGACGGGCTTATGCCAAGGTCAGCCGCGGCCTCGCGCTGGGTCAGCGGCCGGGGAAATTTTTGCCTGCCGGTGAAAAACGGCGCCTGCTTTTCGGCGATATAGCCGACGAGCCTTTCGAGCGCGCAGTACCTCATCTCGATGCTGTCGATGAGCCTTACGGCCTCAGTGCGCCGTTCGTCAAGGAACGCCCTCGCCTCCTCGTCGTCGGTGCCGCTCATATACTCCCCGTCGAAGCGGACGATAGACTCGGCCCTCCCCCGCACGGAGACGCTCAGCTCCCCGCCGGCGTTTTCCACGACCGCGTCGGGCAGGATGTAATTTATGCTCTCCCCCGCCGAAAAGCGGCTGCCCGGCCGCGGGTCGAGCGTGCGTATATGGTCCAGCAGCTCCTGAAGCCGGCGCGGATCGAGCTTGTATTTTCTTGACAGCACGGTAAACCTGTGCGCGGCAAGGGCGTCAAGGTCGTTTTCCACGAGCGTCCTCGCCGCCTCGCCGCCCGGAGCGTCGTCTCCAAGCTGCAGACTCAGGCACTCGCCGAGATTCCTCGCCCCCACGCCCGGCGGCCCCATGCTCTGGACAAGGCGCAGTACGCCGAGCATTTCCTCCTCGTCCATGCCGAGAAGCCCCGCCGCGGCGGAGAGGTCAAGCTCCAGATATCCCGCCCGGCTGATATTTGCGACGATGAGCCTCGCGGCTTCGAGTCGCTTGCCCATCAGGCCGCTGAGCCTTATCTGCGCCGTCAGAAAGTCGTAGAGGCTCTCCCCCTGCGGCGCGGCGGCGTAGGTCTCGTTGAGCGGAAGGCTCCAGCGTTCCCGCGCGGCGATACCCGCGGAGCGCTCCATCCAGTCGTAGTTCATCTCGACGAACGGGTTTTCCGACGTGCAGCGCCCGACATACGACAGCAGCGCGCCGAGAGGCATGGTCATCAGCTGCAGGCCGTGTATCGCCTGCGGCGTCATTTTCTGTATTTGCAGATTGCGCAGCGAATTTTCCATGCCGTCGCCCCCTTCGTCGTCAAATTATTAGATTTATTTTAACACCGTTTTGAAAAAAGTAAAGTTTTTTATGTCACTGAGAGTAATTTCCTGTAACCTTGGCACGGGAATTGCATTTAAGAAAAGCAAAAGGGAGGAGTACCATGCAGCAGCGAAAATGTAAGCTGAGCTTTACCCCTGACACCGATCTTGCCTTTGTAAGCGGTTTCGTGATGAAAGCCAGCCAATTCAAATCAGACATCAAGATATGCTGCGGGGACAGCACGGCGAACGCCAAATCCATCCTTGGCATGATACACGCCGCCATCGTACCCGATGACGAATTTATCCTTCAGGCCGACGGCGCCGATGAGGCCGAGGCTGTCGAAGTTCTGTCCGCGTATCTCGCGGACCCTCCGGAAAGAAACGGTTAAAAGCTCACTAAATATGAAGGGGACAAGATGATATGTATTCCAAACAGATCGTAGTATGCAACAAATCCGGACTTCATGCGAGACCCGCTTCAGACCTCGTAAAGGCCGCGCTGAAATACAAGTCCGTCATTGAGGCGTACAAGACCGCAGCTCCGGAAAAGAAGATCAACATTAAATCTCTGGTCTTGCTGCTCTCTCTCTCCGCCTCATGCGGGGATGAGCTGACCCTATGCGCGAACGGCCCTGACGAGACGGAGGCCGTCGACGCTCTCGCCGCGCTCATCGAGTCCGGCTTCGGCGAAGAGGAATAAGCGCGTGATAAAGCACGGTATCCCCGTCTATGACGGGATAGTTATGGGGAAGGCGAGGCTCTACCGCCAGTGGCGCTTTGACCCCGCCTCGCTCCATGAGTCTGAGGACGCCGGGGTGCGCGCTCAGGCATATCAGGCGGCTGTGGAGAGCGCTCAGGGCGAGCTTGAGCTTATCCGTGACAGCCTCAGCGCCGCGCCGGAAAAGGCCAAGATCATCGACGCGCACCTGCTGCTCCTGCAGGACTTTGCGATGGACGATATGATACGCTCGGACATCGCCGCCGGCAAGACCGCGGCCGCCGCGATAAACGACACCTACGACATGTTCATCAGCGCGTTGAGCGATACGGATAACGATTTTACGCGTCAGAAGGTCTCCGACCTGTACGACGTCCGCAATCGTCTCCTCCGCTGCCTCGCGGGCGAGGAGGACAGGGATCTCTCCCGTCTGCCCGGCCCCTGCGTCATATTCGCAAAGGACCTCTACCCCACCGACACCGCCACGATAGACCGCAGGAACGTCCTCGCCATAGTCACCGAGACCGGCAACATGACCTCCCACACGGCTATCCTCGCGCGCAGCTTCGGCATAACCACCGTCCTCGGCGTCGAGGGCGTGACGGAGCTTGTTGAGGACGGAGACACCGTCGCGGTCGACGGCTCCGCCGGTATCGTCTGCATAAGACCCGACGAAAAGGAACAGGCGGAATACCTCTCGTGCACCGCGCAGGCCGAGGAGGCGCAGAACCGGCGTCTCTATTACATGGGCAAGCCCTCCGTAACGGCCGACGGCGTGCGTGTGCTGACAGAGCTGAACATCTCTGCCGTCGACGACACGGATGAACAGGCTCTCTCGTCCTGCGACGGCGTGGGTCTCATGCGCAGCGAGTTCCTCTATATGCGCAGCAAGGACGCCCTCCCCGACGAGGAGTGGCAGTTCAGAGAATACAAGGCCGCGCTCGACGCGCTCGGCGGAAAGAGCGTTATACTGCGCACTCTGGACATCGGCGGCGACAAGCAGCTCGAGTGTCTGCCGCTCCCGAAGGAGGACAACCCCTTCCTCGGCGTGCGCGCCCTGCGTCTCTGCTTTGAAAGGCCGGAGATATTCAGGACCCAGCTCAGAGCCGCCCTTCGCGCCTCCGCTTATGGCGATCTGTGGCTCATGTTCCCGATGGTGGGCGGTGTGGAGGACTTCCGCCGCGCGAAAAAATTTGTCCTCGACGTCATGGATGAGCTTGACGCGGAGCATATCCCCTTCAACAGGGATATAAAGCTCGGCGTGATGATAGAGATACCCTCCGCCGCGCTGATGGCGGATGTGTTGGCCGCCGAAGCCGACTTCGGCAGCATAGGCACCAACGATCTGTGCCAGTACACTCTGGCCGCCGACCGCATGAACGAGCGCACCGCCCCGTATTACCGGAGCTGTGACCCCGCGGTGCTGCGGCTCATACGCTACGCGGCGCAGGAGTTTTCAAAGGCCGGGAAGCCTCTGGGCGTCTGCGGCGAGATGGCGGGAGAGGCCGTTGCTGCGGCCGCGCTCGTCGGTCTCGGGATAAGGACGCTGAGCATGGGTCCCGGAAACATGCCCGCGGTAAAGGAAATGCTCGCCTCGCTCAGCTGCGCCGACGCGCAGGAGCGTGCGAACGCCGCGTGCGCCGCCGCCTCCGCCGCGGAGGCACGGTCCATCCTTGAAAAAGGGATAATCAGTTAATCAGTTCCGCCGACCGGTCAGGTCGCTCATGTTAAATCTGAAAAGGAAGGAGGTGAACTGCGTTGATCCATTTGATTTTGGCGACACATGCGGGTCTTGGAACGGCCATGCTGAAAACGGCTGAAATGATAAGCGGCGGCACCGAGGGAATCAGGTCAATAGAGCTGTATCCCGGCGGCAGCCCCGACGACATTCAGCATGAGCTGGAAAAAGAACTCGCTGGTCTTGCGGAAGGGGATCATCTGCTTTGCCTTGTCGATATCCCCGGCGGCAGTCCCGCCCACGCGGCGGTGATGCTGTCCGTCGAAAACCCATCGCTTCAGGTCGTATCCGGCGTAAATCTCGGTATGCTCACGGAAGCGGTACTTCTCAAAGACTGTATGGACATACAGGCTTTGAAATCACATCTTGTTGAATCTGCGGTAATGACTATAAAAGATATGAACGCGTTGCTGCAGGAAAACGCTGGCTGACACACCGGTAAAAACAAAAAACGGAGGGATTATAGTGAGTTTTTTCAGTGTCTTAATTGTTAGCTTGGTCGTTGGCCTTGCTTACTTACAGCGCCGTATGCTTGGTGACTGCCAGGTCGAGCGTCCCATAGTGCTCGGACCTCTGGTCGGTCTCATCATGGGCGACCTTCAGACCGGACTTCAGGTCGGCGCGACCCTTGAGCTCGTATTCATGGGCGCACAGGCGATCGGCGGTTCCGTTCCTTCCAACGTTGCCATCGCGAGCGCGATAGGCACCGCGGTCGCCATCACCAGCGGCGGCGGTCTTGACAGCGGTCTTCTGGTAGCCATTCCTACCGCCGTTGTGTGCAGCTCCTTCGAGCTGTTCGGTAAGACCATCTGCTCCCTGCTCGTCCACAGCGTTGAGAAGTACGCCGACGCCGGCGACTCCAAGGGCATTGCCAGAGTCGTACAGTTCGGTAACTTCATCCACTTCCTTTGCTACTTTGTTCCCACCTTCCTCGCACTTTACTTCGGCGCAGAGGTTCTCACCAACCTGACCAATGCCATCCCCGCGAACGTCATGGCCGGTATCAAGGCCGTCGGTACTCTCCTCCCGGCACTCGGCTTCGGTCTGCTGCTGAGCAACCTTAGCTCCAAGAAGTTCATGCCCTATTTCTTCATAGGCTTCGCCATTGCCGCCTATGTCCCCTCTTTCGGTGTTATGGGCGTTGCCATCCTCGGTATTGCCTACGCCGTGCTTTATGCCAGCACTAACCGCGTTGCGGTCGATCAGTGAGAAAGGAGACTGCTGTAATGAGTAACGAACTCGAAACCACCGCTGTGGAAACCAACGAAGTCCATCTCGACAAAAAGGACCTCAAGCGTCTGTTCTGGCGTTCCAACGGAGTCCAGTCCGCGTTCAACTTTGAGCGTATGCAGGGCCTGGGCTTCTGCTGGGGCATGCTTCCCGTAATAGACAAGCTCTACAAGAACAAGGAAGACCGCATCGCCGCCTACAAGCGTCACTCCGGCTACTTCAACACCCACCCCTGGACGGGCGGTATCATCTACGGTATCGTCGCCGCAATGGAAGAGCGCAAAGCCAACGGCGAAGAAGTCGACGAGGATAACATCCAGGCCGTCAAGGGCGCCCTCATGGGACCTCTCGCCGGCATGGGCGACTCCATCTTCTTCAGCACCTTCAGACCCATCGTCGCCGGTATCTGCGCATCTCTCGCGCTCAGCGGCGTCAGCATAGCTCCCCTGCTGTTCCTCCTCATCATCAACCTCGTACACTTCGGTTTTCAGTGGTGGGGCGTCAATAACGGCTACACTCTCGCAGACCGTTTCCTTGAAAAGCTCGAAGGCATGCAGATCCATCGCTGGATGGAGGCTGCCACCATACTTGGCTTGATTGTCGTGGGCGCGCTCGTCGCGACCTCTCTCGGCATCATGACGCCGCTCACCTACACCGTCGGTGAGGCAAGCGTCTCTCTCCAGTCCATGTTCGACACCATCCTCCCGAAGCTCCTGCCTCTGGCAGCGACTCTCGGAGTGTACGCTTTCGTCCGCAAGGGCAAGAGCACCACGGCAGTTATGCTTGGCATAATCGTCGTCGGCTTCCTCTGCGGTCTGTTCGGCATTCTCTAATTTTGATCTCAGCCGGGGGACAATCTTCGTCCCCCGACAGCTTAATTTCACATTTCTTTGAGCTTTTATCGCTCTTGATGGGAGAAAACAATGGGACAGGAAAAACTGGCTCTTTACGGAGGCATAGTCCTCCTAGAAAACGGCTGCTGGAGCAGCAGCACGGTCATCGTTGAAAACGGTCGGATAAGCGCGCTCGTTCCGGCGGGCGCGGAGCTTCCGCATGACGCGCGCGCCGTCGACTGCGACGGTAAGTACGTCTGCCCCGGTCTTATCGACACTCATATTCACGGCGCTATGGGGCACAATTGCATGGAGGCGACGCCGGAAGCATTCAGCGCGATATCCGACTATCTCGTTAAAAGCGGAGTCACTTCCTGCCTCGCGACCACCACGAGCGCCGAAATGAACGAGGAGCTCGCCGCCCTTGAAGCGATCGGCAAGGCGGCCGCGTCGCCCGTTGAAGGCGAAGCGGAGATACTCGGCGCGCACCTTGAAGGCCCGTTCATCAGCGTGAAGAACAAGGGCGCGCACAGGAAAGAAAGCATACGCGAGATAACCACCGAGGAGCTTGAGAAGATCGTCGGCGCAGCCGGCGGGAAGCTTAGGGTCGTCACCATGGCTCCCGAAAAGGCGAATGCCGCCGAAGCCATAGCGTTTCTCACGAAAAACGGCGTGAGCGTATCCGTCGGCCACACCGAGGCCGACTGCGCCGTCACCGAACAGGCTCTGCGCAGCGGCGCGAACAGAGCCACCCACCTCTACAGCGCCATGCCGCCCATGCACCACCGCGCTCCCGGCCCTGTACCGCCGCTGCTCCTTGACGACAACGTTTTCATCGAGCTTACCGCGGACGGGATACACTCCGCCCCCGAAATGCTCGCGCTGGCAGTGAGAACGGCCGGCTCCGGGCGCATAGTCCTCATCACCGATGGCGTCGACGTGCGCGGTCTCGGCGACGGGACGTACCGCCGCTGGGAAGGCACCGAGGTCGTCGTCAAGGACGGCGCGGCGCACACTCTCTCCGGCTCGCTTGCCGGCAGCATGCTGCTGCTTTCAAAGGCGGTAAAGAACATGGTGGAGTTCACCGGCGTGAGCTTTGCCGAGGCGGTCGAAATGGCGTCGAAGAACCCGGCGCGCTCCGTCGGGGCGTTTGACCGCAAGGGTTCCATTTCCGTCGGAAAAGACGCTGATTTTGCAATATTCGACGAAAACATGGATCTTTCCATGACTATAGTCAGAGGAAAGGTCATTGAAATATAAAAAAATAAAGCGCCGCTGCGAGCGGCAGAAAGGTAAACAGCATGAAGATATCCACTTTCAGAGTAGACGACAGACTTATACACGGCCAGGTGGTCGTGGGCTGGACGAGAAGAGCCGGCGTTACCACTATTCTCGTTGCGGACGATAAGACAGCCTCCGACCGTATGCAGTGCTCCCTTTACAGAATGGCCACCCCCGCCGGCGTCAAGGCGGATTTCTGCACGCTCGACGCGGCGGCGGAAAAGCTCACGAACGGCAGCCTTGAAAACGAGGTCGTCATGGTACTTTTCAAGGATCCCAAGTCCGTCCTCGGCCTTATCGAGCGCGGCGTTGAGATCAAGGAACTCAACATCGGCAACCTCAGATCCGCTCCCGGCCGCGTGCAGCTCCTCAATCATGTTTTTGCCTCCCCCGAGGATCTTCAGGCATGGAAGGATCTTGACGCGAAGGGCGTGAGCATGAACGCTCAGATACTCCCTGAGCAGAAAAAGGTCAACTTCAACGATACCCTCAAAAACTTCTGATTGGAGAGCATTGAATGTACACCTATGACGAAATAATGCGCCAGTGCGAGTGGTGGATAGAGCTTCCAAAGCTCGTCCGCGGACACCGCGCGGGGCTTGATGCGTTTCTGGAGCGCAATGCCGGCACGGACGGCGTCGTGTGCTTCATCGGCGCAGGAAGCAGCGAGTATGTCGGCAGAGCCATTCTCCCCTATCTCAAAAAATACTGCCCCTATGCCGTGGACTGCTGCGGCACCACGGACCTCGTTGTCGCGCCGGAGAGCTGTATCGACCCGAAGAGAAAGACCGTTCTCGTCTCCTTCGCCCGCTCCGGCGACTCTCCCGAGTCCCTCGGCGCCATCGTGGCGGCGCAGGCCGTCTCCGAAAACGTCTCGAACGTCATCATCACCTGCAACTATGACGGCGCGCTGAGCAGATACGGAAATGGACGCGGCGACTGCTATGTCATCAACCTCCCTCAGATCATAAACGACAACGGCTTTGCCATGACTAACAGCTACACGAGCATGTACTATACCGCTCTGCTCTGCTTTGCCGGGGACAAGGCCGCCGAATGCGCCGCGGCCATCTCCCAGAGTGCCGAGCATACCGACCGGCTGCTCCGCTCCGCAGTGGAAACGCTTGCGCAGCGCGTGTGCGAGTTCGGGTTTGAACGTATAGTTTATCTCGGCTCCGAGGCTCTCAAGGGCATCGCGCAGGAGTCCGCGCTCAAAATGCTCGAGCTTACGCGCGGCGGCGTTGCGAGTCTTTATGATACTCCGATGGGCTTTCGTCACGGTCCGAAGTCGTTCATAAACGACCGGACGCTCATTGTGCTCTACCTCTCCGACCGCGAATATTCGCGCCGCTACGAGCTTGATCTTCTGCGCGAAATGGCCTCCCAGCGCGGCGAGAACCGCATCCTCACCATCTGCGCCACGCCGTGCGCCGAGGCTAAGGAGCTTTCCGACTACTACCTCTGCTACGACAACGAGACCAAGAGCGAAAACGCCCTCGTCGGCCCCGAGCTTTTGACCGCGGCGCAGATGATCGCCCTCCGCCGCTCAGAGTCCCTCGGTATCGACCCCGATAACCCCAACCCCGCGGGCGTGGTCAACCGCGTCGTTAAGGGCGTCACGATCTACGGGTATGAACGCGGATAACGGTCTTTTTATCTCCAACGAATTTCTCCGCGCCGGGATATCCTCTCTCGGCGCGGAGCTTATGAGCTTCACCGACGACGCGGGGCACGAATACATATGGCAGCGCGGCCCCTCCGTGTGGAACCGCAGCGCGCCTTTGCTTTTCCCTGTGATAGGGCGTCTGCGCGACGGCATGTACACCCACCGCGGCGCGGAGTACCGCATGAGCCGCCACGGCTTTGCGCGTGACTCGGCGTTCACTGCGCTGGAGACTCGCCGCGACGCGGCCGTGTTTCGCCTCAGCGATACGCCCGAGAGCCGAATGGTCTATCCCTTCTCCTTTGAGTTTACCGTCAGCTATGAGCTTCGCGGGCGCTCTCTTGTCAAAGAGCAGCGCGTCGAGAACCGCTCCTCTGATACGATGTATTACGAGCTCGGCGGACACGACGGTTTCCTCCTGCCGGTGGATATGGAGCATTGCGCTCTCGGCTTTCCGGGTCTCGACAAGCTCATGCTTATGCGCGGCGGCGGTGAGATCAGCCTTGCGGATGGCACGCTGCCGCTCGATACGGAGCTTTTCCGTGACGGAGCGCTCCTTATGAGGACGCCGGAAAACGGCGTCTGCCTCAGCTGCGGCGCAGGCCGGAGCGTTTCGCTCAGTTCAGCGGAGTTTCCCTATCTTGCCCTGTGGACGCCGTATCCCGCCGGCAAAAGGCTGCTGTGCCTCGAGCCGTGGACGGCCGTTCCCGACAGTGCCGACGCGCCGTTTGAGCTTGCGGACAAGCCGGATATTCTCTCCCTGCGTCCCGGCGAGAGCCGCACGCACAGATATACGATCACCTTGGAGGAAACATGCTCAGAGAAATACTGAAAAGAAACAAAAGCGGCGAGTGCTGCGGCATAGAGAGCTACTGCACGGCCGACCCGCTCGTTATAGAGACCTGCCTTCAGAGCGGCCTTCGCACCGGCAAGCCCGTCCTGATCGAGGCGACCGCCAATCAGGTCAACCAGTTCGGCGGCTATACCAGCATGAAGCCGGAGGATTTCCGCGACATGGTATACGAAAAGGCCGCTCTCGTTGGCCTGCCGCGCGAGCAGATAATTCTCGGCGGAGACCATCTCGGCCCGCTCACATGGTGCGCCCTCCCGGAGAACGACGCAATGACCCTCGCCGAGGAGCTGGTGCGCTGCTATGTACGCGCCGGTTTTGAGAAAATACACCTCGACACCAGCATGCGCCTCGGCAGCGGCTCCCCCGACGAGCCGCTCCCCGTGCGCACCGTGGCCGAGCGCGGCGCGGCGCTCTTTGCCGCCTGTCAGGACGAGTATGCAAAGCTTCTCTCGGAGCGTCCCGGCGCGAAGCAACCCGTGTATATAATAGGAAGCGAGGTCCCTATACCGGGCGGCGCGACCGAGGAGGAAAGCTCCATCACCGTCACTTCACCCGACGCAATGCGCGGCACGGTCGAGACCTACAGAGAGGTATTTGCGCAGCGCGGCCTTGACTCCGCCTTTGAGAACATCGTCGGCATCGTCGTGCAGCCGGGCGTCGAATTTGGCGACGACGGCTTCTTCCGCTATGACCGCGAGAAGGCGAAAGCTCTCACGACCGCCGCAAGGGACGTCCCCGGGCTCGCCCTTGAGGGGCATTCCACCGACTACCAGCCTCGCGAAGCACTGCGCGATATGGTCGCCGACGGCGTCGCCATACTCAAGGTCGGCCCCGCGCTCACCTTCGCCCTGCGCGAGGGACTGTTCGCGCTCAGCGACATCGAAAAAGAGCTTATCCCGCCCGAGGACAGGGCGGACTTCCCCGCCGTGCTTGAAAGGCTCATGCTCGAAAACGACTCCAACTGGCGCCGCCACTACCACGGCACGCCTGAGGAGCTCAGGCTCAAGCGCAAATACAGCCTTTCCGACCGCTGCCGCTACTATCTCTCCGCACCCGAGGCACGAAGCGCGGTTGAAAAGCTTTTCGCGAATATCGACGGCGTTTCCGTCCCTCTCGGACTTGTGAGACAGTACCTTCCCATGCAGTACGAACTGATATCCGCCTCGTCCGGCAGGATAAAGACGCGGGACATAGCAAAAGAGTTTGTATTTCAGACGATAAGTGATTATAATCATGCCGTTGCGCCCAAATAACAGTTTTGTCGGAGGATAAGATGTTTTCAGAATTAGCCACAATCTACTCCCTCTTTTTCCGGATGGGAGCCGTCACCTTCGGCGGCGGCTATGCAATGCTGCCGATACTCAGGCGCGAGATAATCGAAAAGCGCGGCTGGCTCGATGAGGAGACCATAATGGACTTTTACGCTCTGAGCCAGGGTCTGCCCGGAATAATCGCCATCAACGTCTCCGTGTTCATCGGCTACCGGCGCAGAAAGGTCCCCGGCGCGATTGCCTCGGCTCTCGGCATGGTCTCGCCCTGCATAATCATCATTTCGATCATTGCCTTCTTCCTCTCCAACTTCAAGGATAATGTTTACGTCCAGCACGCGCTCGCGGGCATATCCGTGTGCGTTGCGGCGCTGATACTCGACGCGATAATCAGCATGTGGAAGAAGGGCGTCAAAGACGGTCTCGGCGTCGTGCTCTTCGGCGTCATCCTGCTCCTGAGCGTGTTTACCGGTATTTCCCCCATTCTCCTCGTCATCAGCAGCGCCGTTGTCGGCGTCGCCGCAAGATTTCTCCAGCGGAAAAAGCTGACGGGAGGTGACGCGAAATGATATATCTGCGTCTGTTCTGGGAGTTTTTGAAGATAGGTCTTTTCGCCGTCGGTGGCGGAATGGCCACCCTCCCCTTCCTGCAGGAGCTGGCGGACAAGACCGGCTGGTACACGCAGGATCTCATAACCGACATGATCGCCATCTCCGAATCCACCCCGGGTCCCATCGGCATAAACATGGCGACCTACGTCGGCTGCACGGTCGCGGGCGTTCTCGGCGGTATCGTCGCCACCCTCGGCGAAACAATCCCCTCCATCATCATTGTCGTCATCGTCAGCAAATCTCTTGAAAAGTTCCGTGACAGTACCCTTGTCGGCGACATGTTCTACGGCCTGCGCCCCGCCGTCACCGGCCTCATCGCAGCCGCGGGGCTGAGCGTGGTCAAGGTCTGCATGCTCCACCTCGATCTCTATGAAAAGACCGGCGCGCTGCTCGACCTCCTCGACTTCAAGAAGATCATATACTTTGCTCTCGTGTTCTTCTCCATCAAAAAGTTCAAAAAGCACCCTGTCATGTATATCGCGATCTCTGCCGTTGTCGGTATACTGCTCACGTTCTGATTTCTTCTCACTCCTTAAAAGGAAAACGTCCATCCCTCGGGATGGACGTTTTTCTTTATCTCGTTATCTTTATCCGATTATGCGTCTCGCCACGAAGCCGCGGTTGGAGTAGTAGCCGTCGAGCGGGGTGATGATAACGCCGGTGGTGGAGTTGCTCGCGTGGACGAACATGCCGTCGCCGATATAGATACCGACGTGACCGATATAGCTGCCGCTTGAGTAGAAGCAGAGTATATCGCCGGGCTGAAGCTCATCATAGGACACCCCGTAGCCGTTGTTGGCCTGGTCGGCGGCAACGCGGTTGAGCGTGTAGCCGAAATTCTTGTAGGTGTAGTACATGAGTCCGGAGCAGTCGAAGCCCGTCTCCGGGGACGTGCCGCCCCAGCAGTAGTTATAGCCGACGAACTGAAGCGCGAAATCCGCGATCTGGCGGCCCGTGGCGGAATCGGAGCTGCTGCTGCCGCTGTCGCCGCCGCCGACGGAGAAGCTGCCGCTCTTCACATACTGGCTGTACACGAAGCCGGAGCTGCCCTTATATTCCACCGCCGTCCAGTCGCCGGAGGTGCCGGTGATGGTGACGCTGTTGCCGTAGTAGAACGTGCCGATGATGTCGGAGGACATCGACGGCCCGGAGCGGAAGCGCACGTCGTTGCCGCAGATATATCCCGCGGCGGCCTCGGTCTCCTCTATCTCAGGCTCCTTGGACGGTTCCGGCGTCGGGGCCGGGGTCTCCTCGGGCTTGGCGGTCTCCTGAGGCTGCGAGGGCTTATTGATTATGTCGATTATGTCGGGTTGCTCGTCTATAATTGCATTGCCCGAGAGTCGTTCATCATCGATGACCGACTGCATAAGAGACGAAAGTGACACATCCAGCTCATCGGGATTCTTCACACCGAGGCTCACCGTTAAACTGCCCTGCGGGTCGGCATCAACCAGTAGGACCTTTTTGCCGGAGCTTGCAAGGCCGACACCGAGGTTGACTGTGGTAGTTGTCTTACCGACTCCGCCTTTCTGATTTGTGATGGCAATTACCTTACAGTTTTCCATGGGGTTGTCCTCCTTTCTTAGTTTTTGAATCATTGCTGATCCACGAAAGCCTCAAAGCATTGTTTGGGGCTTTCGTCGCTGCATTTCATTTTTCCTCGAACCCTAAATGCAGAAAAGGAAGTCATCAGACGCCCGATAGCGAATCGGGTCCATGGGACTCTCACCTCTGCCGGGTACTCCGCCAGCCCCATAGGGAAGTATCATTGTCCCTGAATCGTTTCATCGCCTTATCCGTAGCAAGCGGATATTTCAGAATGGTTCGGAATCGCTACCAACCTT
>OLPA01001690.1_pt1 | contig 17806 bp, 14 predicted proteins | sample 1672811 | NCBI WGS metagenome assembly OLPA01 (sample SAMEA3136726, study PRJEB25190) | human gut metagenome | biome: human gut; feature: human-associated habitat; material: faeces | place: Austria | collected 2013
TGTAGGGCGCCAGCGCCGGATGCAGGTGCAGCACCGTGCGCACGTCGCCGCCCTCCAGCTCCTGCTCCTCGTAAGCATTGCACAGGAACGCCAGCACCATGCGGTCAACGCCCAGCGACGGCTCGATGCAGTAGGGGATGTAGCGCTCGTTCGTCACCGGGTCGAGGTATTCCAGCGACTTGCCGGAATGGTTTTGATGCTGCGTCAGGTCGTAATCCGTGCGGTCGGCGATGCCCCAGAGCTCGCCCCAGCCGAACGGGAACAGGAACTCGAAGTCCGTCGTCGCCTTGGAGTAGAACGCCAGCTTTTCCGGCTCATGGTCGCGCAGGCGCAGGCTGTCCTCCTTGATGCCCAGCGAAAGCAGCCACTGCTTGCAGAACGAACGCCAGTAATCGAACCACTGCAAATCCTCGCCGGGCTTGCAGAAGAATTCCAGCTCCATCTGCTCAAATTCGCGGACACGGAAGATGAAGTTGCCGGGGGTAATTTCGTTGCGGAAGGATTTGCCAATCTGCGCGATGCCCGCCGGAAGCTTCTTGCGCATGGAGCGCATGACGTTGGCGAAGTTGACGAAGATGCCCTGCGCGGTTTCGGGACGCAGGTAAATCTCGTTCTCCGGCGTTTCCATCACGCCAGCATGGGTCTTGAACATCAGGTTGAACTGGCGGATGCCGGTGAAATCCTTCTTGCCGCACTTCGGGCAGACGATGTCGTGCTCGGCAATGTACTTCTCCAGCTCAGCGTTCGTCCAGCCGTCGCCGGTTTCCGCGCCGCCGGTGAAGTCCTCAATCAGTTTGTCTGCACGGTAGCGCGTCTTGCACGCCTTGCAGTCCATCAGCGGGTCATTGAAGCCGCCGACGTGGCCCGACGCCACCCACACTTCGCGGTTCATCAGAATAGCGCAGTCAAGCCCCACGTTGTACTTGCTTTCCTGCACAAATTTCTGCCACCACGCCTTTTTCACATTGTTCTTAAATTCCACACCAAGCGGGCCGTAGTCCCATGTATTTGCCAAACCGCCGTACAGTTCGCTTCCGGCAAAAATCAGACCGCGGTTTTTGCACAGCGCAACCAGTTTGTCCATCGTCAAATCAGCCATCGTGATTTCCTCCTGAAAAAGTGAGAATCTAACAAATGTAATGATAGGCGCAAACGCTCACTTTGTCAAGGCTGGAACGCATTTTTTCCTCCGAAAACGCTGATTTTCCGTGCTGAAATCTGCTGATTTTCCCGCAAACGATATTTTTCGCAAATTTCCCGAAAAAAATTTCATTTTCCCTCTTGCATTTTCCGAAGAAGTGTGCTATTATATCAATGTTGTCAGTGCGATTCACTCGCCGGCACACGGATGCTGATATAGCTCAGTTGGTAGAGCGCATCCTTGGTAAGGATGAGGTCACCAGTTCAAATCTGGTTATCAGCTCCATAAGCCTTGCATTTTGCAGGGCTTTTTTCGTGTTTTGGGGCAGATTTTGCATTTTTAAGCAGCACACCATGCAGTCTTGACATTTTCCTGACCTCATCCCTATTTTTCTGCACCTGCCGCTTCCTTGACGGTGAATTTGCCTCAAAAGCAAGGTGCGCAGGTCTGCCAATCGCCTGCGCACCGCGAGGTTCACTTATTTTCCTCCACTTCTACCGTCTGTACCGACTCCTTCGACTTCTCCCGCCACGTCTCTTCCTTCACCAGCGTCGCGAACCAAATGCAATCCCCAACCATGCGGTTTTTGTGGCTCGACGGCGAGTTAATCTTCTGATTATTCAGCGCAATCGTGCTCGATGAGCCGCCGTCGAGGTTGTAGGCGTTGTCCAGCCCAAACTGCACGCACAGGTTTGCCATCTGCACAAGGTCGAAGCCGACGGATTTCGGGGCGGTGCTTTCCGGCCCCTCGTTCGTCAGTATCAGGTATTCCAGCTTGCCAATCTGCCCGATGACCATCCGCTGGGCTTTCTTGGCTTTGCCGTTGTCGATGGTCACGTCATCAAGGTTTGTGAGCGGAACGCCGTCCACCACCAGCGCGGGGCCGAAACAGAAGGCGTGCAGCACCGTGCCGCCGCCAGCAATGTATTCGTCCCACTTTGCCTGCGTGGTGCAGGTGATGAGGTGGAAGTCGCCATTTTCGTCCACAATCAGCTCGTCACGGCCCTTGTGCGGGCGCATCCGCAGCGTCTGACCGTTGCGGACGACGATGCCCTGCTCATGGTAGAGGCAGTAGTCGCCGTCGATGCCCATGACGGCGTTGAAGCGCTTCGTCATGTCGTTGACGTGGCGCGCCTGCTTTGACGGGTACTTGTTCGCGAAGCCTGTGCGGAATTGGCTCACGTCAGTCAGCTTCACGCGCGCGGACATGACGGTCGTTGTGCCTTCGCCGGGAGCATCGACCTGCTGCAAATCCTGCGTCCAGTAGGTGACGTTAATCTGGATGTCGATGGAATCATCATGGTAGCCGCCGTTATTGGGCAGGTAACAATCCGGGTTCGGCAGGTTGGGGGAAACCTTGATATCCCACGGAATTGGCTCGAAATCGGGTGCGTCCTCCGCCAAAACGGGAACAATCAGCAGCGCACAGAGCAAAAGCGAAATCAGGCGTTTCATCGGGAAATGTACCTCCTACGGTATTCTACATATCAGACGAATCAAAAGGGGAAAACGTTGTCATGTACGAAAATTTAATTTTTTTGTAACAATTTTGCGGATGCGCACCATTTCGCCCAAAAGTTGAAATTCCCTCTTGCATCAGCGCGCAAAATGGCGTATAATAAGCCTGTCAAATGACCCCGCTTGACGGGAGAAAAGCAGCTTTTGTCCTTCCAGAGAGCCGCCGGATGGTGCGAGGCGGCAGGGCGCGGGTGCTTCTTCCACTCCTGAATGGGGGCAGACGAGGAGTCTGCCGGGTTCGCCCGATACAGCGAGCATGAGTGGTCTGACGTGCGTCAGGCAAACTGGGTGGCAACGCGAGCTTCTCGTCCCGGAATTTTACGGGATGGGAAGCCTTTTTGGTTTCCGCCAAGCAAAAAAGGAGGATTTTTTCCGATGCTGGACATCAATCTGCTCCGTACCAATCCCGAATTGGTGAAGGAGAACATCCGCAAGAAGTTTCAGGACGAAAAGCTCGTCATGGTCGACGAAGTCGTCGAGATGGACAAGGAGTACCGCGCCGCGATTCAGCAGGCGGACACCCTGCGCAACCAGATTAAGGTTGCGTCCAAGCAGATCGGCATGCTGATGGGCAAGGGTCAGAAGGAAGAGGCCGAAAAGGCGAAGGAACAGGTCGCCGTTTACAAGGCGGATCTGGAGGGTCTGGCGGCGAAGGAAGACGAATTGCAGGCGGAAATCCGCAAGCGGATGCTCGTCATCCCGAACATCATTGACCCGTCTGTGCCGATTGGCAAGGATGACAGCCAGAACGTGGAAATCGAGCGCTTCGGTGAACCCGTCGTGCCGGATTTCGAGATTCCGTATCATGTGGATATCATGGAGCGCCTGCACGGCATCGACCTTGACAGCGCCCGCAGGACCTCCGGCAACGGCTTCTATTACCTCATGGGCGATATTGCTCGCCTGCACTCCGCGATTCTGTCCTATGGCCGTGACTTCATGATCGACCGCGGCTTCACCTACTGCATCCCGCCGTACATGATTCATGGCGACGTGGTGACGGGCGTGATGAGCTTCGCCGAGATGGAGAACATGATGTACAAGATCGAGGGTGAAGACCTCTATCTGATTGGTACGTCCGAGCACTCGATGATCGGCAAGTTCATTGACACGATTCTGGACGAAAGCCAGCTGCCGCAGACGCTGACCAGCTATTCCCCCTGCTTCCGCAAGGAAGTTGGCGCGCATGGCATTGAGGAGCGCGGCGTGTACCGCATCCACCAGTTCGAGAAGCAGGAGATGATCGTCGTCTGCAAGCCGGAGGACAGCCCGATGTGGTTCAACCGCCTGTGGCAGAACACCGTTGATTTCTTCCGCTCGATGGACATCCCGGTTCGCACGCTGGAATGCTGCTCCGGCGACCTTGCTGACCTGAAGGTGAAGTCGCTGGACGTGGAAGCGTGGTCTCCGCGCCAGAAGAAGTACTTTGAGGTCGGCAGCTGCTCGAATCTGGGCGATGCGCAGGCACGCCGCTTGAAGATTCGCGTCAAGGGCGACGACGGCCGCAAATACTTCGCGCATACGCTGAACAACACCTGTGTTGCGCCGCCGCGTATGCTGATTGCCTTCCTCGAAAACAACCTGCAGGCCGACGGCCGCATCCGCATTCCGGAAGCGCTGCGCATGTACATGGGCGGGAAGGAATATATCGGCTGATTGGGCTGAAGGGAAAATTGCAAAGGGACGGGTGCAGGGGGTGCTCCTTGCACCTGTTTTGTATACACAATTATTCTGCATTGAGCAAAGGCAGTTTCACGAGCGAAGTTGCTGCAACAACAATAAATTTGCTGATATTTCCGTTGATATTTCTGCTGATTGATGATATAATATTCGTGTGAGAAAGGAGTTGACCACGATGACCTCTGTTATGAGCGCAATCAAGAACACTGTTCCGATTACCCAGTTCAATCGGGGACTTGCAGGAAAAATCTTTGAGGAAGTTAAGCAAACTGGTGCAAAAGTTGTCATGAAAAATAACACGGCAGAATGCGTTCTGCTTTCGCCGGAGGAATATGTACGGCTGATGGACGAATTGAACGATGCGCGTCTGCTGGCTGTGGCATCGGAGCGCATGGCGCACTACGACCCGTCGAAACTGATTTCCGAAGAAGAAATGAACCGTCGCCTTGGCGTTACTGAGGATGACCTCAAGGATTTTGAAAGCGTGGAAATTGAATGAACTGGAAACTTGAATACCTTCCGGAAGCCGAGGATGACTTCAAGGCGCTTGATGGCAGTCAGAGAAATCTTGTCCTGAAAGCAATTAAGAAGGTACAGCAGAATCCGTTGCCTGCGGACGAAAATGGCTATGGAAAGCTGCTTGGCAATCAAAACGGAAAAAACCTTGCTGGACTGCTGAAAATCAAGCTGCGCGCCGCTGGAATACGCGTCGTTTATCAGCTTCAGCGCACGGAAACGGCTATGCTGGTGATTGTCATCGGCGTGCGTGCGGATGAAGAAGTGTACGAAATTGCACAGAAAAGAGCCGCAAAGCATCATTTACTGGGGTGAACGCACAAGCGGGGTGCATGGAGCGCATTTTGCTCCCTGCCCCCGTTTTTTCTTTTCCCCGCGCCCTTCTTTTCCGCCGCCCGCCCGCATACCATCCATCAGCCGAATCAACGGGCAAGGAGGCGGACAAACATGAAACTTCCCAAACTTCCGAAACTTCCATCCCTCAAATCCCTTCATCTCCCCAGCCGCATTACGATGGAACGGCTGCTCATTGTCTCCGCGGCGGCGCTTGTAGTTGTCCTCGCCGTCCGCGGCGGACAGCAGACCCAAACCGCCATGCAGCAGACCGACTTCACCCCCGATGTCAGCACCCAAACCATCGCGGACGCATCGCCGGATGTCGAAGTGACCGCTACCGTCTGCTGGTATGAGGACGGCGAGGGGTATCTCGTGCCGGTCACGCGCCAGATTCCGCTGCAGGACGGCGTGGCGAAGGCGACGCTGAGCCTGATGGTGAAGTCGTCCGAGAATGACCTCGCGGCGGCGCGGATGGGGCTGCGGAACGTTATTCCGGAGGGCGTTACGTTCGATTTGGACATTTCCGGCGGCAAGGCGCGCGTGGACTTGAGCAAGGAGGCGCTGAGCTGCCAGAACGCGGAGGAAGAGCTGCTGATGGTGCAGGGGACGGCGGCGGCGCTGTGCGGATTTGACACGGTGCAGGAGGTAACGTTCCTCTTTGACGGTCAGAAGCGCTCGCAGTTGACGCACGGGACGGACGTGTCGGGCGTGTTCAAGGCGGACAGCGTGAATCTGGAAAGCGTGGAGACGACGGCGAACCTGACAAATGCGTCGCGGGTGCAGCTGTATTTCCCGTCGGCGGACGGGCGGCTGATGGTGCCTGTTACGCGGACGGTGTTTTCCCCTGCTGACCTGACCACGGCAATGCTGGAACTGGCGAAAGGCCCGGAGAAGGACAGCGGGCTGGAAATTCCGCTGCCGAAGGACTGTGGTCTGCGGTCGGTGACGCTGAAGAACGGTGTCGCGACAATTGACTTCACAAAAGAATTTGCGTCCCTTGCGACGGCGGAGGACGCGAGCGCGGCGACAAGTCAGGCGCTCCGGGCGATTGTGTTCACGGCGAGCCAATTTCCGGGCGTGAAGAAAGTCGAGGTGCTGGTGGAAGGAAAGCCGTTTGAGGCGCAGCCGTCCGCGGTGACGACGTTCGTGAATCAGGCGGACGAAGTGATGGCGCAGTATCCGGGGCTGATTACGGTGGACTAAGGCACCACCGCACAACTCGGCGGCGCGTCTGCCGATGTCTTTTCCGCCATCTGCGGCATGCAAATTTCTCGATTTACCGCCAGTAAACCTTCGAAATTTGCATTTGCATCTGACGAAAAATCCATTCGTCAGCCGACCACCTCATTTGTGCGGTGTTACCTAATACTATTTCCTGCATTCGCCTGCGCCTTCTGCTTGCGCCGCGAATTTGGAAATAGTATAAAAAGGCGGGTGCGCGGAGCTTCAAACTCCATGCACCCGCTTTGCGTATATCAATAATTACTTCTTGTTTCCCCCGAACAGACCCGTGATTCCGCCCAGAATCCCGCGCGTCACCTGCCGCGTCACTTCGCGGGTCGCGGTGTTAATCGCCGTATTCTGCACGCGCCCCAGCAATGAGTCGTTCTTCCGGGCGCGCGCGGCACGTTCTTCGCGCAGTTCATCCGCGTGCTTCCGGCGTTCTTCCGCCTGGCGATCCTTCTCGGCTTTTTCAGCCGCTTTACGCTGCTTCTCCGCCTCGCGCTCCTGCGCCTTCGTCGTTGTCGGCGCTGCTGCGGTCTGCGCCTGAGCCGGGACGTAATTGCCCGTCGCAGGGTCAAGCTGCATCGGCATCATCTTCTGCACATACTGCCCGCTTGCCGGGTCGTAGACCATCACCAGCATGTTCTGTACCTGCGGCTGCTGCACGGTCAGCACCGGGACAGGCTGCGCCTGACCTATCGGCTGCTGCTCCTGCTGATTCTGCCATGCCGGACGTGCGGGTTCGTCCGCCGCCATCCACGCGGGACGCGGCGTGCTGCCCTGTGCGGCAGGCTGTTGAACAGGCTGCGCCTGAGCCACTGGCTGCGCCTGAACCATCGGCTGTGCAGCCTCGCGCTGCACATAATGCCCTGTCTGCGGGTCGAACACGAGGAACGCATCGGGGCGGCTGACCGTCGGCGCGGCGGTCGAAATCTGCGGCGCGGCGGCTTCCGGCGCGGGCATCTGCTCCTTCTGGAACGCGCTTGCCAGCATTTCGTAGGCGGAAACGCGGTCAACCGGCGTGTCGTAAACGCCGCGGAAGGGGCTGGATTCGATGCACTCCTGCCGCACATCGCCGCCAATGGCGTTCATGGCGCTCTGCGGGGGGAGGATGGTCGCGCGCTCGACGACGCTCGGCGCACCGTCCGCATCGAGGAAGGAAACCAGTGCTTCGCCTGTTTTGAGCGTGGTGATGGCTTCTGCCGTGTCGAACGCGGGATTCGCACGGAAGGTCATCGCAGCGGTGCGGACGGCCTTCTGGTCAAGCGGCGTGTAGGCGCGCAGGGCGTGCTGGACGCGGTTGCCGAGCTGCCCCAGAATGCTCATGGGAATGTCGCAGGGGTTCTGGGTGACGAAATACACGCCGATGCCCTTGGAGCGAATCAGCCGGACGACCTGCTCCAGCGTTTCCAGCAGCGCCTTGGGGCAGTCGTCGAAGAGCAGGTGCGCCTCGTCGAAGAAGAACACCATGCGCGGCTTGTCCAAATCACCGCATTCGGGCAGCAGCTCGTACAGCTCCGAAAGCATCCACAGCAGGAAAGTCGAGTACAGCCGGGGTTTGCGGTAGAGCACGTCCGCCGCGAGAATGTTGATAACGCCGCGCCCGCTTTCATCAAGCTGCATCCAGTCGGCGATGTTCAGCGCGGGTTCGCCGAAGAACGCATTGCCGCCCTCGTCCTCCAGCATGGCGACGGCGCGCTGAATCGCACCGACAGATGCCATGGACACGTTGCCGTAATCGAGCGTGTACTCCTTGGCGTGCTCACCGACGTAGGCAAGCATGGCCTTCAAGTCCTTGAGGTCGAGCAGGAGCATGTTCTCGTCATCCGCGACGCGGAAGAGGATGCTCAGCACGCCTGCCTGCGTGTCGTTGAGGTTCATCAGCCGCGCGAGCAGCGTCGGCCCCATTTCGCTCACGGTCGTGCGGACGGGATGTCCCTCTTTGCCGAACACGTCCCAGAACACGGTCGGGAACGTGCGGTACTCGAACGTCGGCACGCCGCACTGCGTCAGGCGATTGGCGATATTGTCGCTGTGTGTGCCGGGCTGCACCATCCCGGCGAGATCGCCCTTGATATCCGCGAGGAACACGGGCACGCCCATGTCCGAAAATCCCTCTGCCAGCACCTTGAGGGAGACGGTTTTGCCCGTACCGGTCGCCCCGGCGATGAGACCATGGCGGTTTGCCATCTGCGGCAGCAGGCAGACGGGGTGTTCACCCGTTCCAAGCCAGATTTTGCCTTCGTAGAGCATGTGTGTTGTGTTCTCCTTTTTCCTTTTATAGTGGTACTATTGGTACTTCTTTATCGCGGCAGGGGTTTCGCCTCTGCGGAGGCGACCAGAGGGCTTTGCGGTCGCCCTCTGGACTGCTTCGCCGTCCCGCTAAAGTTTGTTGATTTTTATCGCTGCTTTCAGTTTGTGTGCCTTGCGTTTTCTGCCAAGAAACGGGCAAAAATAAACCGCAATAAATCTCAAAAGGATGAAGCAAACTATGAAGAATTTCGTTTTCATTTCCCCCAATTTCCCCGTCAACTACTGGCAGTTCTGCCGTCAGCTGCGCAATAACGGGCTGCGCGTCCTCGGCATCGGCGATCAGCCCTATGATACACTCCTGCCCGAACTCAAGAGCGCCCTGCACGAATACTACAAGGTCGGCAGCATGGAGAATTACGACGAGGTGTACCGCGCCGTCGCGTTCTTCATCAGCAAATACGGCCGTATCGACTGGCTGGAGAGCAACAACGAATACTGGCTGGAGCGCGATGCCATGCTCCGTACCGATTTCCACATCACCAGCGGCTTCCAAGTCAGCGATATGCCGCGCATCAAGTTCAAGTCCAAGATGAAGGAATACTATCAGAAGGTCGGCATCGCGACGGCGCGCTACCATATGGTGGATAATTTCGATGGCTGCAAGGCGTTCATCAGCGAAGTCGGCTACCCCGTCATTGTCAAGCCGGATAACGGCGTGGGCGCGTCCCACACCTACAAGCTGTCCAGCGATGATGACCTCCGCCACTTCCTCATCGTCAAAGAGCCGGAAGTTTCCTATATCATGGAGGAATTTATCCACGCCGAAGTCAACAGCTACGACGCCATCATCAACAGCAAGGGCGAGCCGATTTTCGAGACCGGCAACGTGAGCCCCATCTCCATCATGGACATCGTCAACAACGACGACAACTCCGTGTACTACATCGTCAAGGATTTGCACGATGATGTCCGCAAGGCGGGCCGCGCGACGGTGAAGTCCTTCGGCGTGCGCAGCCGGTTCGTGCACTTCGAGTTCTTCCGCCTGACCGAGGATCAGCCGTCGATGGGCAAGAAGGGTGACGTGGTTGCGCTGGAGGTCAATATGCGGCCGTGCGGCGGCTTCTCGCCGGACATGATGAATTTTGCCAACTCGACCGACGTGTACAAGATTTGGGCGGACATGATTGCCTATGACAGCACGCTGATGCCGCAGGGTGAGCACGCCTTCTGCGCATTTGCGGGCCGCCGCGACGGCAAGCACTTCCGTCTGTCGCACGAGCAGCTGATGACGAAGTACGCCGCGCAGATGAAGATGGTCGGCCGCGTGCCGGACGCTTTGTCGGGCGCGATGGGCAACATGATGTACGTCGCGAACTTCCCGACGGAGGACGCGATGAACGCGTTCTATGCGGATGCGTGCGAGACGGTGTAATCCCCAAAAAATAAGCAGGCTGCCTCTGAACGCATCGGAGGCAGCTTTTTCTTTACTTTTTCGTTTTCCTTTTCCGCTCAATGTCGCGAATTCCGGCCATCGCGCACTTTTTCGTCAAAAAGTTAGTATGACCTAACTTTTCCGCTTGACAAACCACCCATTATCCTGTAAAATATCCGTGTTAGCCAAGACTAACACACGCAGGAGGACACCATCATGCTGGAACGCGCGCTGATTGACCACGGCTCCCCGACGCTGGCGAATATGAAGGTCGGCAGCCTGTTCACCTCGTCCTGCACGGATGCGACGGGCTTTCGCGCGGAGTTCCGGCGTGTGCAGGCAGCGCTTGAATCGCGCGGCGTGTTGCTGACCATCCTGCGAGTACAGCAGGAGCGCGCGCTGGTGTACGTCTACCGGCAGGAGGCGCTCGCAGCGCTGCTTGCACAGGCGGATGTTCAGGCGTTTCTGCGGGCAATGGGCTACGGGGACACATCCCCCGATGGCGCATTGGCATTCCTGCGGCAGCGCTTGGCGGAATCGCCCTGCTTCCCGCACGAAATCGGCGTCTTCCTCGGCTACCCCCTCAGCGACGTCATCGCGTTCATGCGCGACGGCGGGCGCGGCTGCCGATGCAGCGGATGCTGGAAGGCATACACGAACGAGTGCGAAGCGATGCGCGTTTTCCAGCGCTACAAGGCGTGCCGCGCGGCATACCAGACGCTTTTCCGCGCCGGATGGCCGCTTGAACGGCTGACCGTTCGCGCATAATTCAATTGTGAAAGGAAGTTTCTCTCATGAGCAAGATTGCAGTCATTTATTGGTCGGGCACGGGCAACACGCAGCAGATGGCGGAGGCCATTGCGAATCAGGCGCACGCGGATCTCTTCACCGCGAGCGAGTTTACTGCCGATAAGGCGGCAAACTACGACGCGTTCGCTTTCGGATGCAGCGCGATGGGCGCGGAGCAGCTGGAAGAGGACGAGTTCGAGCCGATGTGGAACGCGGTTGCGCCCGTGCTGGGCAGCAAGAAGGTCGTGCTGTTCGGCAGCTACGGCTGGGGCGGCGGCGAGTGGATGGACATCTGGAAGCGTGACAACGCGGGGCTGAATATCGTCGATACGGTCATCTGCCAGGACGCGCCGGATGACGACGCGCTGGCGGCGTGCCGTGCGGCGGCGGACAAGCTGGCATAATCAGCAAAATTGCATCAAAACACAGGGCGGTCGGCATAAAAAGCGGACTGCCCTGCTTGTTTATCCATTCAAAAGCCGAAGCGCCGCCAGCGTTTCCGCGTCTGCCGCGCCGGATGCGGTCAGTCCGCTTTTCTGCTGGAATTGGCGGAGCGCCTGTTCGGTTTCCGCACCGAAATTGCCGTCCGCGCCGTGCAGGGGCAGGGGGAATCCCGCCGCCATCAGTGCGCTTTGCAAGCCTTTCACCGCGTCGCCGGAATCGCCGATTTGCATCAGCCCCATCCGCCCCGCGAACATCGTCAGCATCCCGTGAAACTGCCAGCGGCTCACGCTTGTGTCCGCTTTCACGCCGCCGCCGGAGCAGTGCAGAATCCGCAGCGGGTTCGTCTGCATGACGACGCCGACGTGGTAGTAGTCGCGGCGGTCGGCGGAGGAGGCGTATCGGCTCGGCAGGGCGTATCCCTTTGCGCCCGGTTCATGCGCGCGGAAAACGAGTTCGCCGCGCCGGAGCTGCCCCGCGCCGCGCAGGGGATTCAAGTCGTGCATGGCGTTGCGCGCCGTCCAGTTTGTGCCGTGGATGCCGCGCCATTGTCCGCCGCTGCGGCGAATCGCGCCGATGACCAGCCCGATGCAGTCGCAGTAGCCGTCCGAGCCGTCGCGCCCCAATCGGTAGCGCGGATCAGCCGCCTGAATCCGCCGTACATTCGTCAGAAATTCGTCGATGGTCATGTTTTCACCCCGATTCAGCCTATGTGAAAAGGCGGTTTGGGGTGCAAAAAAAACGGAGCAGCCGCAAAAGGCGCTCCGCCATCAGTTCACTTTGGATTACGCATCGACGCGGAAGGCGTAGATGGTCGTCGTGTCGTAGATTTCGCCGGGACGCAGCGTCGTCGTCGGGAAATTCGGGTGATTCGGGGAGTCCGGGTAGTGCTGCGTTTCCAGGCACAGACCGGAGTAGGGCAGATAGTGCATTCCGCCCTTGCCATCCGCGTAATCGGTGGTGCAGGCGGTGTAGAACTGCACGCCGGGCTGGTCGGTGATGACCTCCATCGTCCGGCCGGATTCCTCGTGGTGCACGCACGCGCACAGCCCCATCGCGCTGCCCTTGCGCAGGACGTAGTTGCAGTCGTAGCCCTTGGCGTAGCGCATCGGCACGCACTCGTTCATGCAGTCAAGCCCGTCGCCAATGAGCATCTCCTCGCGCAGGTCAAGCGGCGTTTGGCTGACAGGCATGTATCCGCCCGTCGGAATCAGGCCGCTGTCCACCGCTGTCACCACGTCGCTGTCGATGTAGATGGCGTGGTCGCGCACGGTGCCGTGGTCATAGCCGGCGAGGTTGAAATAGGTGTGATTCGTCATGTTGATGACGGTCGCCTTGTCGGTCGTCGCCTGATAGTGGAACGTCAGGTTGCAGTCGTCGTCCCACGAGATGGTCACGTCCGCCGTCAGATTGCCAGGGAAGTTCTCCTCCATGTCCGCGGAAACGTAGTGGAACTTGACGGAATCCACCGTATCCCCCGCGACGGGCGTCGCCTGCCAGACCTTCTTCTGGAAGCCGATTTTGCCGCCGTGCAGGGTGTTTTCGCCGTCGTTCTGGTAGAGGTGATATTCCGTGCCGTCGAGGGTGAAGCAGCCGCCGCCGATGCGGTTCGCGAAGCGCCCGATGGTATCGCCCATCGCGCCGTGGCCGCCCTCATAATGCGCCAGCGTATCGAAGCCGAGGGCAACGTCCGCCAGCTTGCCGCGCTTGTCCGGCACGAGGATATTGGTCACAATCGCGCCGAGGTCAAGCATGGACACGGACGCGCCGGAATGGTTCGTCAGGGTATACATCGTCACGTTCTGGCCGTCTTGGGTCGTGCCGAACGCGCGGGTGGTAATCGCCATAGTTGTTCCTCCTCCTACTCTTGCGTGAATCACGCTTCGGTTTTATTGTACATCACGCGGGGGATTTCTGCAAGGGCTTCGGGGGAGAAAAAACGCGGGAGAAGCGCGCAGACTTCTTGCATGGAATAAAAATACTTTTCTGTACATGCTTAACAAAAAATATGAGGACAGATTTGGTGACTTCGCCCGCTGGTACGAGTTACTTGACTAACGCTTACAACCTTGTGCATTTTACAACCGCCTGCATGCCACATATTTGCTTCGTTCATGTTTGTTAGACAGACGAGGTTGCTATCGCGATGAAGCGAATGCGATTATTTACAGCACGAACGATAAGAAAAAATAGCAAATAAAGTGCAAAAACAGGTTGACATATGCTGGAATTGCGATATAATGGTAATATGAAGGAGGAAGATTCCTATGAAAATGACGAAACTGCTGACGATTGTGGTGATGGGACTTCTGGCAGGAAATTGCTTGCTGTTTCCTGTAAGTGCAGAAGGGACAGAGGGGGAAGGTAATGCGAATGAGACGACGTACACGATTACTGCAACTGCAAAGCGTATTGACGAATACGCATTTGCAGGGAACACGAAACTTGTGCGCGTGAAAATTCCTGATGGCGTGACGGAAATTGGCGATTACGCCTTTTCGGGTTGCACAAATTTACAGGAGATTGATTTGCCGAATGGACTGACGAAGATCGGTGCGCATGCGTTTGATGGCTGTACGGCGCTGGCACGGCTGGGCGATATGAACAAGCTGGAGAACATAGGGGAGTATGCATTCTATGGATGCAGAGCGCTAAAAAGTATCGGAAACATGCCTAAATTAGCAACGATTGCGGAGTGGGCATTTGCGGGCTGTGGTTCGCTGGAGAGCATTGGTGACTTGCCTAATTTAATTAGCTTTGGGGATTATGCGTTTTACCATAGCTTTATTTATGATGCTGACGGAAATTGGCTTAGAAACGAAGATTGTGTGTCACTTAAAAGTATTGGGAATATGCCGAAACTTGAGACGATTGGTAATTCTGTGTTCGCGAGCTGCAGTTCACTCGAAAAAGTTGGCGATATGAACAATTTGAGGAGCATCGGTTTCTATGCGTTTGATGGATGTACTTCACTTGCAAACATAGGTGACATGCAAAACCTGAAATGCATTAAAAGCTGGGCGTTCGAAGGATGCAGTTCGCTTTTAAGCATAGGTGACATGAGCAGCTTGACAGAAATCCAGGATGGTGCATTTTCTAGTTGCAACTCACTTGCAAACATAGGTGACATGAGCAGTCTGACCCGTATTGGAAACTGGGCGTTCTATGAATGCAGTTCACTTGTGCGCATAGGTAATATGAATAGCTTGACAAGCATGGGAGATGGTGCTTTCAGCAATTGCAGCTTACTTGAAAGCATTGGTGACATGAACAGTGTAACAAGCATTGGATGGCAAGTGTTCGACGATTGCGTTTCACTGAAAAGAGTTGGTAACTTGAGTAATGTAACGTATATTGGAAACAGGGCTTGGTTTAACTGTCTGGCACTTGAAACCATTGGTGACCTTCGAAGCGTTACTGAGATTGGGGATGCGGCCTTTACCAACTGCTTTTTCCTAACCATTCGTGTCCTGCCCAACTCCTACGCCGAGAACTACGCCAAATCCAACAACATCAAATACACCTACATCGAGGACTAATCCCCCCCGCGCCGCCGTCCCCTCGGCGGCACATTTTTCGTCCCCTATACAAATCCCCCAAATTGTCAGGCGGAAAAATCCCCCTCCTTGCAGGAATGCGCCCCCTTCGCGGCGAATCAACATAGAAACGGCAGCTGTCTGCCGCGAAAATCAAAATGCAAACAATCCGCCGATTTGGCGAATGTGAAGGGAGCGCTGTTTATGTTGGATTTGGGCGAAAATTTGCGCAAGCTGATTCTGGCGGGCGTCGGGGTCGCGGCGGTGACGAAGGAAAAGGGCGCGGATGTGCTGAATGAACTGGTCAAAAAAGGCGAACTGACCATTGAACAGGGCAAGGTGCTCAACGAGGAACTCAAGCACAATATTAAAGATGCCATCCGCGAGAATGTGACGATTGTCACGCCGCCGGATGATGTGATTTCGGCGGTGGATTCGCTCTCCGACGAGCAGCTGGAGGCGCTGAAAGCCCACATTGCGGCGCGCGAGGCGACGAAAAAGACGGCGGCATCGGCAGAATCCGATGCACCGGCATCCGGTGCACCGGCATCCGGTGATTCGGCATCCGACGAGACGACCGAGAACTGAGGGCAGACAGCATATGACAGAGAAGGAACAGCAGCCGGTTACGCCGGAAATCCCTACCGAAGCGGCGGACAAGCCCGAAAGTGACAATCCGCCGAAAAACGAGAACCGCCGCGGCGCGAATCAGGCGGAGCGGGAGCGGACAATCGCCCAGAATCGCCAGCGCCTGCGCGAAATTGTGGACGTGGTGCGCAAGCATGACATCCTGCACGGCATCACGCCGGAAAAACTCTGTGCCATCATCGAGGATCTTGGCCCGACGTTCATCAAGCTGGGGCAAATCCTCTCCATGCGGTCGGATATTCTGCCGCGGGACTACTGCGAGGCGCTGAAGAAGCTGCGCTCGAACGTGTCGCCCATGCCCTTTGAGCAGGTGCAGCGCGTGGTGGAAACCTCCTACGGCTGCCCGATGGAGGAAGTGTTCGCGTCGTTTGACGAGAAGGCGCTGGGCAGTGCGTCCATCGCGCAGGCACATGCCGCCATCCTCAAAAGCGGGGAGCGCGTCGTCGTCAAGGTGCAGCGCGAGGGCATCCACGAGGTCATGAGCCGCGATATCATCCTGCTCAAACAGGCGTGCAAGGTGCTGAAGTACACCCCCGCCGGCAGTCTGGTGGACTTCAATCAGGTGCTGGACGAAATGTGGGTTGTTGCGCAGGAAGAAATGAACTTCCAGACCGAAGCGGCGAACTTGGAGCGTTTCCACGCGCTGAATCAGGACGTCGTGTTCGTCACGTCGCCGATTCTCTACCGCGCGTACACCACAACGAACGTGCTGGTGATGGAGCGCATCGACGGCATGGGCATCGACGAACACGACAAGCTGGTGGAAGCGGGCTACGACCTCGCGGAAATCGGCGCGAAGCTGGCGGACAACTACGTCCGGCAGATTATGGAGGACGGCTTCTTCCACGCTGACCCGCATCCGGGCAACATCCGCATCCGCGACGGTAAAATCGTCTGGCTCGACATGGGTATGATGGGCAGCCTGAACGAGAAGGAACGCAAGCTCATCGGCAACGCGATTGTCGGCGTGGCGCGCGGCGATATCGCCCTTGTGCGCGACGCGGTGCTGGGGCTGGGCGAATTCCACGGCACGGCGGACAAAAAGCAGCTCTACCGCGACATTGAGGCCATGCTGGATAAGTACGGCTCGGCGGATTTGGGCACGATGGACTTGGCGGAAGTGTTCGAGGACATGACCAGCGTCATGAAGACGAATGGCATCGCCATGCCCAGCAGCCTGACGATGCTTGCGCGCGGTCTGGCGACAATTGAGGGTGTCGTCGCTGACCTCAGCCCCGAACTGAACATCATGAATGTCATTACTGCGCGCATCGGCGACCAGATGTTTGACAACGTGGACTGGCGTGCGCTCCTGACGCAGGATGCCCGCGCCATCTATGAGAGCAGCCGGAAGTCGCTGGAAATCCCCGCGCTGCTGGCGGATATCCTGCGCACAGGCTTGAAGGGCGAGGCGAATCTCGGCGTTGAGCATCACGCGGGCGAGGACATCCGCAAGCTCGTTATTGCCATGGTGCGCAAGCTCTGCCTGATGCTGCTGTCGCTGGGGCTGCTCATCTTCGGCGGCGCGGTTGCAGGAAACGGCCCGCAGGTGTTTGGCTTGTCCATATACAGCAGCGGCTGCTTCGTGCTGGCGCTGTGTGCCGCCGGATTTGCGCTGTGAACAAGAAAAAATGATGGAAATTCCTTTTACATTGTTGACACGTCAATAAAAATACGCTACAATGGGTTGTGACAACGAAGAGGAGGAACAATCCATGCGCGTGGATAAATCCGTGATTGTGCTGTTTCGGCAGATGAACCTGTTTCTGAACCGGAAATTGCTGGACGAGAAGCTCACCTCGTCGGACGTGCTGTATCTGGCGCTGCTGTATGAGCAGGACGGGCGCACGCAGGACGAGATGGCGGAGGCGTACACGGTGGATCGCGCCGCGACGACCCGCAGCCTGCAAGGCTTGGAGAAGAAAGGACTTGTGCGGCGGGAAGTGGATACGTTCGACCGACGGATTCGGCGGGTGTATCTGACGGAGAAAGCGATGCAGTACCGCACGGCGATACGAAGGATGGCGGACGACCTGGCGGATGCGCTGTTTGAGGGCATGAGTGAGGAAGAAGTGAAAGCGTTCATGGAGCAGGTGGAAGCGATGGGGCAGAGGGCGCGTATGTTAAACCAGCGCCAAGAGCGCCTGAAAGCGCAGGAAATCAATAAGTAAGGGAAGCGCGACCAAGCCGGGCAGCCAAAAAGGGTCAAGGGAGGGACTTCGTCCCATTTTCTTCCTCCCTTGCAGGGTCAAGGGACAGCGTCCCTTGTGGGGTTTGGGGCAACGCCCCAAC
>OLPA01001697.1_pt1 | contig 17762 bp, 20 predicted proteins | sample 1672811 | NCBI WGS metagenome assembly OLPA01 (sample SAMEA3136726, study PRJEB25190) | human gut metagenome | biome: human gut; feature: human-associated habitat; material: faeces | place: Austria | collected 2013
AAATAGAGCCTCGACCCATTCTCGTTTTCAAAGAATGAGCCAAGGCTCTATGTAACAGGATACCTGATATTATTTTTTTGCAGAATTCGTCAGAACTCGCCAAACGAACCTGACACTGTTTTTCATTCCATTTCAGCCGGATTTTTACCGAAAATCTGTCAAGGATATGGGGCTAATTTTCCCTCCAAAATGGCCTTCTGTAAACCCATTTTCCCACCCATTAGGCTCAAAAATAGGCCGTAAACCCATGGTAAACCCATCAAAATGGACTAATTTGAAGTCAAATTTCCTCAAATTTCACCATCGGAATCAGGTGATTTCAGGCATAGAAAAAGCCCGGAAAATGGCGTATTTCCGGGCTTTTTTAGCATTATTAAGCTGTAGATTATCGCTTGCTGAACTGAGGTGCGCGACGAGCGGCTTTGAGGCCGTACTTCTTGCGCTCCTTCATACGAGGATCGCGGGTCAGGAAACCGGCCTTCTTCAGGACGGTGCGGTACTCGGGGTTGACCAGCAGCAGAGCGCGGGCAACGCCGTGGCGCAGAGCACCGGCCTGACCGGAAACGCCGCCGCCTTCAACGGTGGCAACAATGTCGACCTTGCCGAGTTCCTCGGTAGCGGCCAGGGGCTGACGGACGACCATCTTCAGGGTCTCGAGGCCGAAATACTCGTCGATGTCGCGGCCGTTGATGGTGATGGCGCCGGTACCGTTCTGGAAGAGGTGAACGCGGGCGACGGAGGACTTTCTACGGCCGGTGCCGTACAGATAAGGCTTCTTGGACTGATACATTCTTCTCTTCCTCCTTAGACTTCGTAAGCTTCGGGCTTCTGAGCCTGCTGCTCGTGGGTGTCACCAGCGTAGATGTGCAGGCGCTTCAGGGAGTCCTTGGTCACGGTGTTGCGGGGCATCATGCCGCGCACGGCCACGCGCATTGCGAGCTCGGGCTTCTCCTCCATGAGGATGCGGTACTTGGTCTCCTTCAGGCCGCCGACCCAACCGGAGTGCGTACGATAGTACTTCTGCTCCATCTTGTTGCCGGTGAGGATAGCCTTGGAAGCGTTGATGATGATGACGTTGTCGCCGCAGTCGGCGTGCGGGGTATAGGTGACTTTGCGCTTGCCGCGGAGCAGATCAGCCGCAGCAACGGCGGTCTTGCCCATGGGCTTGCCGGCAGCATCGATGACGTACCACTTACGCTCGATGTTGCCCTTGTTCGCCATAAAAGTGGACATGGTGTGTTTCCTCCATTTGATCTATGAATGAAAGCTCGTGCTTTACATTTTCTTTGTCCCTTGGTAAAATCGGAACGAGTCTATTTATAGCATTCCCGCGCAGAAATGTCAACACCATTTTAATTTATCGCAGACAATGCTCGCAAATGCTTCGTTTTTCTTCCATTATCTCTTGAATTCTAAAATCACAAAATCAAATTCTTTTGTTTTTCTCAAGGAGTTACACCTATGCAGGAAATTTTAGGGCTTGTACGCCGCTGCGTCACGGACTATGACATGATCGAATCCGGCGAGACCGTTGCCGTCGGCGTTTCCGGCGGCAAGGACTCGCTCGTCACGCTCACCGCGCTCGCACGCCTTTCCAAATTCTACCAGAAGCCATTCCGCGTCGCCGCCATCACGGTCGAAACGGGCGTGCCGGGAATGAACTTTGACGCGGTCGCCGACTACTGTGAAACGCTCGGCGTAGCGTATATCCGCGTGAATGTGCCGATCTACGAGGTCGTCTTTCTGGAGCGCAAGGAGAAAAATCCCTGCTCACTGTGCGCAAAGCTCCGCCGCGGCGCGCTCTCCACGGCGATGAACGAGCACGGCATCAAGAAGATCGCGCTCGGTCACCACTATGACGACGCAGTGGAAACGCTTTTGATGAATCTTCTCTTCGAAGGGCGCATCGGCTGCTTCCAGCCCGTTACTTACCTCAGCCGCACGGACGTGACCCAGATCCGCCCGCTGCTCTATGTCAAAGAGCAGCAGGTGCGCAGCGCCGCCGCCAAGCTGGATCTTCCCATCGTACACAACCCCTGCCCTGCCAACGGCGAAACACGCCGGCAGGAGGTCAAGGAATTGATCGAGTCGCTCTCGATGCGCTACCCTGACCTCAAGCAGAAGCTCTTCGGCGCGATGCAGCGCTATCCGCTCTACGGCTGGGGAACCGGCGACGAGCGCGAAATGTAAAAATTGCCGCGTTCCTACGCGGCAATCATATATCAGAATATGTAGACTAAATAAACACCAGTCGCAGCAAAATAAGCAGCGCAAGGCCCGGCACGCCAAGAATGGCGATCACAAGCGCGTTGAAGAGATTCAGCCCCAGTGAGAGCCTTGCCAGCACGCCCAACACGTTCAGCAGCCCCAAGAGGGCAAAGCCGAGCAGCGTGTTGACGAGCAGCTTGCCTGTGAGCTTCAGAGGCGCCGCAAACAGCTTGAGCAGCGCCAGCAGCGCAAACACGCCGAGCAGGACGAGCAGCACCTTTTCTGTTATTCCCATTTCACCGCCCCCTCGCTGCACGTTTTGCACACAGCTCTGCCGCCGCGTTCCTTGATCTGCCGCAGCAGATAATCATAACGCGAAAGCTCGGCGTTGATCTCATATACGCAGGCGTCGACCAGCTCCGGCTCGCAGACCGCGTTGAAGCGGGCATACGCCTGCGAGAGCGCCACGCGTGTGTCGCTCAGCTCGCTGAACAAGTCCTGCATGGATGCGTCGCGCGCGATGTCGCAGCGCAGCAAATTGACCTTTCGCATTGTTCCGCCCTCCCATACCTTTGCAAAGTCAGTGTATGGAAAGTATGGACAAATATTCCTCTTTTCAAACAGGGAGTCTGCCATGGAGCACGAAAACTATATGCGCGAAGCGCTTCTTCTTGCGCGGGAAGCCGCAGCGGAGGGCGAGGTGCCCGTCGGCTGCGTCATCGTCAAGGACGGTGAGATCATCGGCCGTGGCCGCAACCGGCGCGAGGAAAAGCAGCGCACCTCTTCGCACGCAGAGATGGAGGCCATCGCGCAGGCAAACGAAGCGCTGAAGTCGTGGCGGCTCGACGGCTGCGCGCTCTATGTGACGCTTGAGCCCTGCCCCATGTGCGCGGGCGCGATCATCAACGCCCGTATTCCGCGCGTTTTCTACGGCGCGCGCGATGAGGCGATGGGCGCCTGCGGCGGCGTGCTGAACCTTTTTATGGAGCGCTTCCCCTTCCGCCCCGCGCTCGTGGGCGGCATTCTCAAAGATGAGTGCCGGGCCGTGCTGGCAGATTTTTTCCGCACCCTGCGATAAGCATCAAAAGAAATCATTCATTTAATACTTTTGTAACACTTTTCCCCGAACTTTGTTAACATGCGTCCCTTATCTTAATACTTGCAAGAGACAATAGCTTCTTTTCATCCAATCTTCCATCTTATAAGAAAAGGGACGCCGTGAGGCGTCCTTTTTCGTTTTCTTTCGACATTCCTGTGTCTCTGTGCCTTCACGGGTCAAAATCCGCCGCCGCGCCGATGGCAAGTGCAATGCACGCGCCGCCTGCGTAAAAGAGGATCTCAGAAAGTGCCGGGCGCGCCGCCAGAGCCGCGGCGCAGAGGATCACGCTCAGAGAGCTTGCGGGCATCAGCAGCCGCGGCGCACCGCCGCGGAAGGCAAAGGCAGCAAATTCGAGCAGCAGCACCGTCAGCGCTGCGAGCGCCAGCGTTTCGACATAATAGTGGCGCAGCACGGGGTCGGCCGCATGCTCGCGATAAAAGAGGATCAGCGCAAGCACCATCGCGCACACGGGCACGAGCAGCACAACGCCGGGGAACTCCGCCTTGCGCCGCAGCGCGGCCACGGCGTACAGCAGGCATGCCGCACTGACAGCCAGAAAGACTGAAAGCGCCATCGTGACGGTCGTGCGCAGGGAGAACACCATCGAGTACACCGCCGAGCCAATGAGCGCAAAGCAGCCGAGCACCGTCAGCATCACGGCAAGCGTGGAGCGGTCAAAGGCAAAGTATAAGTCCATGCCGCCGCACAGCTCGCGCTGCGCAGGGTAACGCCGCGCCATGACGAGCGCGATGACTGCCGCAACGATAAGCACCGCAGGCAGCGCCATGGTGTTCAGGTCCATCGGGACGGGCAGCCCGTTCGCATCAAAGCCCGCGGCGAGCAGACGGAGGCGCGCAAACGCCGCTGCCGCAGAAAACAGCGCCAGCAAAAGCCAATGAAGAATTTTCACAAAACCGAACCCTTTCCTTTTCCGGAATACGGCGCGCACGGCGCCGGAAAATATCTGTCCCATCATGATAGCACACTCATTCCCGTTTGTCCATGAATCATTTCACGGACAAGTCTGTCATATAGTGATAAAAAGCTCTCACCAGAGCAACTGCGGCAAACCGTCTGCAAGGAGGAACACATTTTGAAACAGCTCTTTCGCATTACGCTTCTGCTCATCGGCTTCATCTGGATCCTCGCCTGGGCGGCGGCAGGCCGCTTCGATAGCGCCGCCGCTCCCGCCGCCGACGGCGAATCCTCCGTTTCTTCCGGTGAACCGGCCGCCCCTGGCGAACGCGACAGCGCAGATCTTCTGCACGTTCTGATCCGGGGCGAGGTGCAGGAGATGGACATGGGCACATACCTTCTCGGCGTGCTGCGCGCGGAAATGCCCGCCTCGTTTGAAGAAGAGGCGCTCAAGGCGCAGGCCATCGCCGCACGCACCTACACGCTCTACCGCATCCGCGGCGGCGGCAGCGCCAACCACCCCGATGCCGATGCCTGCGATGACCACACCTGCTGCAAGGCGTACTTGAGCGCCGAGCAGGCCGCGGCGAACTGGGGCAGCATGGCCGTTTACTATGAAGAAAAGCTTGCGCGCGCCGTGAGCGAAACAGACGGCGAGGTGATCCTCTATGACGGCGCGCCGATCCTTGCCGTCTTTTTCTCCTCCGCCGACGGCAGCACGCAGGGTGCGGGCGACGTGTGGCTGAATGACCTTCCCTACCTCCAGAAAGTCTCAAGCCCCGAAACGGAAGAGCTCGTGCCGAACTACTACTCCGTTTCGACCTTTACGGCGGCGGAATTCAAGTCTCTCTTCCTTGCCGCAAAGCCGGACGCTGATCTCTCCGGCAATCCAGATGGGTGGATCCGCGACATCGTGCGAAACGACTCGGACTATGTCGCCTCCGTCACGGTCGGCGGTGTCAAGCTGCGCGGAAACGACCTGCGCACCATTCTCTCGCTGCGCTCGCCCTCGTTCACTGTGGCATACAAGGACGGTTCCTTCACCTTCCACGTCACGGGCTACGGCCACGGCGTCGGCATGAGCCAGTACGGAGCGAATATTCTTGCCAAACAGGGGCTTTCCGCCGAAGAGATCGTGCAGCACTATTTCTCCAACACCACGGTCGGCTATTATGGCATCTGAGCACTGCGCAGATATTGCAAAGCGGAGAAAAAATTGTTATAATTACAAGATTCAATGACGGGAGGCGAAACGTATGAAGGGAAAACGGTTTTTGTGTCTGCTGCTTGCAACGCTGCTGCTTTTTACGCTTGCGCCCGCCAAGACGGAGGCTGAAACGACCGTATACTTTACCGCGGTCAATGATCAGCTCCTCCCGGATCTCAGCGACGGAACGATGCCCTTTTGGTCAGGCGGGCGGCTGTATGTTCCCTACACAGCGATCGCCGGCACAGACCTGGGACTCTTCTATTCCCGCAGCCGCGACAAGAGCACCGCCGTTGTTTACCGGCAGGGCAGCGCGCTGACCTTTGACTTTGCCGCCGGCACCGTCACCGACCAGAACGACCGCCAATACAGCGGAGCAGCCATCGTGCGCGGCGATGTGGTATTTTTGCCGCTTGACCTTTTAACGCAATTTTTCTCGCTTGATTACAGCTACACGCGCGTGACCTACGGATACCTTGTGCGTCTCAAGAGCGACACCGTCGTGCTCTCGGACGCAAAATTCATCGATGCCGCCGCCATGTCCATGGAGCAGCGCTACAACGACTACATGAAAACGCACAATGGCTCCAATAGCACAGATACTCCTCCGGATACCGACACGGACAATGACCGCAATCTTGTCTGCCTCACCCTGCGCGTAACGGACGAGAGCGTTTCGAACACGCTGCTTGACACGCTTGTCAAAGAAAACGCGAAAGCAACGTTCCTTTTCTCGGAAGAGCAGCTCTCCTCGCTCGGCGATCTGCTGCGCCGCATCGTCATCAGCGGCAGCGCCGCCGCGCTGTACATCGATGCCTCCGGCGGCAGCGCGCGCACGCTCAGCGCGATCGAGCGCGCAAACGGCGCTCTCTGGACGGCATGCAACGAAAAAACACGGCTCGTCTACCTCTCCGACACATCGGACGAAACGCTGCGCGCCGTGCGCAGGGCGGGCTACTGCCCCATCGTTTTCGATCTGGATTACCGTGTTGATCCGCCCGTCGCTGGCGACATTCTCCGCAAGGCCCGCTCCGGCGGCTGCATCGCTTACCTGGGCAGCGATGCCAACCTTCAGGAAAACTGGAGCGCACTGCTCGCCCGCCTGTGTTCCTCTTCTCGGCCGGTCACTGCACTCAACGAGCTTTCCGCCGCAAAAGAAACGTGACGTTTTAACAGAATGTTCAGGAAAAAACCGCAGTTTCGCGTATAATAGTGATACCAATGACCATCACAGAAGAAAGGCACACGGTCGTGTGAAAGGGGATAAGAGCATGGCACGCAATATTCTTGTCGTAGAGGACGATAACAATATTTCCAACCTCATCAAAATGTATCTCGACAAAGAGGGCTTTGAAGTCCGCATCGCAGCCGACGGCGGCAAGGCGGTAGAAGAATTCAAGGAAAAAGAGCCGGATCTCGTGCTGCTTGACGTGATGCTCCCCGTGCTCGATGGTTGGGGCGTATGCGCCAAGATCCGCGAAACGTCCAAGTGCCCGATCATCATGCTAACTGCCAAGGGTGAGGTCAACGACCGCATTCATGGCCTCGAGATGGGCGCGGACGACTATGTTGTCAAGCCCTTTGAGATGAAAGAGCTGCTTGCGCGTATCAACGCGGTACTGCGCCGCAGCGAGATCCCCGACGACACACACAAACGCCTCGTTTTCGACAAGCTCGTCATCGACCTTGACTCCTATGAGCTGATCGTGGACGGCAAGAAGATCGACACACCGCCTAAAGAGCTGGAGCTTCTCTATCATCTCGCCGCCACGCCGAACCGCGTTTACACGCGCAATCAGCTGCTCGACGAGGTTTGGGGCTTTGACTATTTCGGCGACTCGCGCACGGTGGACGTACACGTCAAGCGCCTGCGCGAAAAGGTCGAAAATGTCAGCGATCAGTGGGCGCTCAAGACCGTTTGGGGCGTGGGCTACAAATTTGAAGTGAAGTAATTGAGCATGCCGGAAGAAAACAAAGAGAAAAAACAGAAAAAAGGCTGGTTCCTGAAGGCCAGAACGCGCTGCCGCACGATCTACTGGCAGAATTTCCTGCTCACAGCCAGCGTCGTCATGCTGACGCTGGCGCTGCTCGGCAGTGCATTCTTCGCGCTGACATATTCCTATGCCATCGACGAGCGCAGCGAGGAGATGCAGAGCAAGGCGAGCGTCGTTTCGCACATGGTCTCATCTTACATGGAAAGCGGCTCGCTCACAGGACTGCGCGAACTGGCTGATTTTGCCTCCAGCGTAACGGACGCGCAGTTTCTCATCTGCAACGCAGACGGGAACCTGCTGCTGACGACTGACCCCTCGCTCGCCAATCGCGTACTCACCGTGCCGAAGGATGTCTCCGAGGGAGCGATGAGCAGCGAACCATACGCGGTGCGCACCACGCTCGGCAGCATCTATGCGGATACACACTTTGTTGTCGGTGTGCCGATTGAATCCGGCGGCGCGACCGTCGGCTTTGTACTGGCTGTGACCGGCGCACAGGCGCTGACGACGATGTGGCGCACTTTCATCGGGCTTTTCTTTATGACGGCGGTGACGGTGCTGCTGCTCTCCTTCGTTGTGAGCGCGTGGGTCAGTATGCGCCAGTCGCACCCCATTCATGAGATGGCGGAAGCGACCCGCCGCTTTGCCGACGGCAACTTTGATGTGCGCATGCACAACTACGCCGGCGTGACGGAGATCACTGAGCTGGCCGACGCCTTCAACAACATGGCCGACTCCCTCCAGGAAACGGAGCGACAGCGCCGCGAGTTCATCGCCAACGTTTCCCACGAGCTCAAGACCCCGATGACGACCATCGCCGGCTATACGGACGGCATTCTCGACGGCACGATCCCGCCCGAGCAGGAGAAGGAATATCTGCGCATCATTTCGGACGAATCGCGGCGCCTGTCCCGTCTTGTGCGCCGCATGCTTGAGGTCTCGCAGCTCCAGTCGCGCGATCTCAACCGCACGAAGGCGCCGTTCGACGTGTGCGAGAGCATGCGCCGCGTGCTCATCTCGATGGAAAAGAAGATCACCGACCGCGGGCTTGATGTGGACGCCGACATTCCCGACAGCGGCATCATGGTGCTCGGCGACAATGACCTCATCACGCAGGTCATCTACAATCTGCTGGAAAACGCGACCAAATTTGCCCGCAAAGGCTCCGCGCTCTACCTCGGTGTGACCACTTCAAACGGCAAAGCGCTTGTTTCCGTGCGCAACGAGGGCGACACCATTCCCGCCGAGGAGATCCCGCTGCTTTTTGAGCGCTTCCACAAGAGCGATAAGTCCCGCTCCGAGGATAAGGACGGCGTGGGGCTCGGGCTCTACGTGGTCAAAACCATTCTCGATCAGCATAAGGAGCACATCGCCGTCACGAGTGAAAACGGCTTGACCACCTTCACCTTTACCGTCACGCTGGCCGGTGGGCAGATCGCCCCCCAGTGAGTCCCCCGACAGGAGAAATAATCACTATGGATCAGGAAAATCAGAATCTTCCTCAAAGCGGCAGCACCAATGAGCCGCAGGAGGTCGTGCTGCGCTACGAGGCGCGCATCACTCCCATCGTGGAGCGCTATGTGCAGCCCACGCCGCTGCCCGGACAGCCCAAAGCCGCCGCGCCGCGCAGAAAAAGAAAGGGTCTCAGGATCTTTCTTTTCTGCATGCTCGGTCTGCTCCTCATCAGCGGCGGCATCACGGCTCTGTGCCTCAGCGGTGTGTTCGACAGCCACGACTCCTATTTTGACGATCATTTCGAGCATCGCAATGACGCCGAATCCTACGACAATTCAAACCACGGCGAAACGACCATCAAACGCTTGCCCAACACCGACAAGGTCAAGCTCCGCTACAGCGAAACGCACGGCGAGGCGCTGAGTATTCAGGAGGTCTATCAGAAGGTCAATCCATCCACCGTCACGGTGTTTGCCTCCATGAACGACGGCAGCGCCATGGTCGGCACGGGCGTCATTTTCACGTCCGACGGTTATATCCTCACAAACGCGCATGTCATCGCGGGCGGCGCTGAGTGTTATGTCGTACTCGACACAGGCAAGAACTACCGCGCCAGCCTTCTGGGACTGGACGAAGAAAAGGATCTTGCCGTCATCAAGATCGCCGCCAAAGACCTCCCCGCTGCGGAGTTTGGCGATTCCGATGCGCTGACCGTCGGCGATACCGTGTACGCCATCGGCAATCCGCTCGGCGTGGAGCTGCGCGGCACGCTGACCGACGGCATTGTTTCGGCCATCAACCGCGATGTAGACGTTGACGGCATCACAATGACGCTCATTCAGACGAATGCCGCACTCAACAGCGGCAACTCCGGCGGCCCACTCATCAGCGTATACGGACAGGTCGTCGGCATCAACACGATGAAGATGGGCTCCTCCTCCACCGTAAGCGTAGAGGGGCTCGGCTTCGCTATTCCCATCGCGTCGACCGCTTACATGATCAATGATCTCATCGCCTACGGCGAGATCCACGGCGAGGTGATGATCGGCGTCTCGGTGCAGATCGCACCCGTCACGCTCGACAGCGGCGAGACTGCGCTGCTCGTCATGGAAGTCACGCCCGGCGGCCCCGGCGACGAAGCCGGCATTCAAAAGGGCGATCTCATTTTGAAGGCAGACGGTGAGTCGCTGACCAAATCCACCGACCTTCTCCGTGTCCGCCGCCGCCACGAAGCGGGCGAAACGCTCAGCCTTCTGGTCGAGCGCGACGGCAGACGCTTCACTGCGGACATTGTTCTGCGGGAAAGCACATCGTAAGTCTTGCAAAGGAGCTGTCATGAAAAAGAAACAGGGCTATGCGCTCGGTTCGCTGCTGCTCGGCGCTGCCTCCTGGCTGTGTCTGCTGGGTCTGCGGCGCATTGAAAAGCGCATGAAAAAGAAACAGGAAAAATGATAGAAAACCACACCGCGGAAGCTCTTCCGCGGTGTGGTTTTCTTTATTCCTCTGCTCTTCCGGTTTTCAGGGCCTGCTTATGCCTTTCGGATTTTCCGCTGTAATCGAATGCGGTCGGCGATCATGGCAATGAACTCTGAGTTGGTCGGCTTTCCCTTTGTGTTGGAAACCGTGTAGCCAAAATAGTGCTGGAGCGTTTCAAGGTCTCCGCGATCCCATGCGACTTCGATCGCATGACGCACGGCGCGCTCGACGCGCGAAGGTGTGGTGCTGTAACGGCGCGCGACCTCCGGATAGAGCACCTTCGTCACCGCATTAATCACGTCCATGTCCTGCACCGCAATGACGATCGCCTCGCGCACATACTGGTAGCCCTTGATGTGCGCAGGTACGCCGACCTCGTGGATCACCGCCGTGACCTCGCGTTCAAGTGACTGGGATTCGCTCTCGCTCTCTTCCCCTTCGTTCATCGCGCGGCGCATCTGCTCCAACAGCGAAGCCGTTTCACAGGGCTTAGGCATGAAGAAGGACACGCCGCGGCTCATCGCCTGCGCAACGATCTGGTCGCGATAGAGCGCCGAGACAATCAGGCTCTTCACCTGCACCTTCGCCTTTTCCAGCTGCTCGAGCACGCCGAAGCCGTCCAGTCCCGGCAGCAGCAGATCCATGACAAGGAGCTGTGGTCTCTTCTCCTGCACAAGCTGAGCGGCCGCCAATCCGTCGGCCGCGCTTCCCACTACGTCGAATCCCTCCGCGTTTTCCAATGTCTGCTGCAGTGCCGTGCGAAACTCCTCGTTCGCATCTGCCAATACGACTGTAATCCTGTTCTCCATGTCATCCCGTCCTTTTTACACAAGTTTAGATTGCCGGCCAAGCCGGTCGGCTAAACAGCAAAATATGACGTCTTCATTCTGCCATGGCATAAAGTTAACATATTCGGACAGCGTTTTCAAGCAGTTTTTGTCGAAAATAACTATCTTTTTTGCATTTTTCCATCTAAAATCAGCTATTTTCACACTTCCTTAACAGAATGCCATCTCTACCGGAACGGTGGGTTATGCCGTCTGCAATCCGGCGGCAGCAAGCATATTTTCAATAAAAATGCCATAACCTCTTGTCGGGTCGTCCAATAAAACATGGGTCACTGCGCCGACGATCTTCCCGTCTTTTAAAACAACACTCCCACTCATTCCCGGTACTATGCCGCCGGTCTGCGCAAGCAGCGCCTCATCCGTCACGTGCAGCAAAAAGTTGCGCGTGCTGCCGGAAGACGAGTAGATCTTTTCGATCTCAATGTCGTATGCGCGTGTTTCTTTGCCCTCCACGGTTGCAAGGATCTGCGCTTTTCCGGTTTTTCGCTCGCTTTTTCCGGCAATGGGCAGCGCCTGCGTGCGAAGCTTCTCTGCGTCCTCGGCGGAAAGTTTTCCAAAAATACCGCTCTCGGTATTGGCAAAAAGCGTACCGCTGTCACGCGTCAGGTCAAAATCGCCCTTGAGTTCTCCCGGCGCGGCGCGCTCGCCTCGTTTCACCGCCTTGACCGATGCGTCCATGATACTGCCGTGGTCAAGCGGCAGGAGCTTTCCCGTATCCGCATCTGTCACGCCGTGTCCCAGTGCGCCGAAAATGCCGCTCTCCGGGTCGTAAAAGGTCATCGTGCCGATGCCCGCCATGCTGTCGCGCACCCATGCGCCGAGGCGGTAATCACCGCTTTCGTCCTTCTCCGGCGCTGCGCGCAGCTCCAGCGTGCGGCTGCCGCGCTTGACGGTCAAAGCCGCAGCGTCCGCGCCGTTTTCTGCCAAAAGCCGACGAAATTCTTCGATCGTATCAAGCTCCTGTCCGCCGACAGCGGTGATCACGTCGCCTTCTTTCAGCCCGCAAGCCTTTGCAGGGCTTTCTCCGTCGGAAAGGCCGACGACGAGCACGCCGTCAGAAAAGAGCTTCACGCCGATGACCTGTCCCACGGGGATCAGCTCGCTGACCGTCCGTTCTGCCGCCTGCGCAGACGGCAGCATGAGCGCGGCGGCGGCAAAAAATCCCAGCAGGATCGCCGCCGCGCGCTTTCCGATGCAATGCGTTCCATCCATTCTCTCACCCCTTCAAAAAATGAGAGCGGGCGGCGCGTCCTGTGCGCGCAAGAAAGCAGCCGCCCGCCCAACGCCGGAAATTTTTTCTTTCTCATTTCTTTTTCTCTGTCCGGCGCATTTACTTTCTGCGCTTCGGGCAAAATTAAAAGGTGCAAAATTTTGATGCGTTGGCACCGGCATCTGAAAAAAGGACGGCATTGGGGGGCAAAAAAATTCCGCAGACCAAAGTCTGCGGAATTTTGGAAATATTTTCGTTAGCGCTCGCGGTTGAAAATCTTGAAGATATCGTCGAACGGGTCGGGCTCAGCTTCGTGCTTTGCCTCTTCCTCTGCCTTTTCCTTATCGAAATCGAGCGGGGTAAGACCGGCAGCAGCCTCGCCGCTCTGCTCCGCCTGACCCTTTTCCTTGTTGAAGTCAAGCGCACCGGGCGCCTTGTCAAAGCCCGTGGCGATCACGGTGACGCGGATCTCATCGTCGAGCGTTTCGTCGAACGTAGCGCCGAAGATGGTGAGCGCATCGGGATGCACGGCCTCCTGCACGAGGGACGCCGCCTGCTCGACCTCGTCGAGACCGATGTCCATCGAGCCGGTGACGTTGATGAGCACGCCGTGCGCGCCGTTGATGGAGGTCTCCAGCAGCGGGGAGGAGATCGCCATGCGCGCAGCTTCCTCGGCCTTGTTCTTGCCTGCGGCGCGGCCGACGCCCATGTGGGCAAGGCCCGCGTCCTTCATGATGGCGGTCACATCGGCAAAGTCGAGGTTGATGAAGCCCGTGTCGCGGATGAGGTCAGAAATGCTCTGCACCGCCTGGCGCAGCACATCGTCTGCGATCTCAAAAGCGTTGGCAAAGGTGATCTTCTGATCGGTTGCATGCTTGAGCCGCTCGTTTGGAATGATAACGAGCGAGTCGACCTTGGTTTTGAGTTCATTGATGCCCGCTTCCGCCTGCGTCATGCGGCGGCGGCCTTCAAAGCCGAAGGGCTTCGTCACAACGCCGACGGTCAGAATGCCCGCCTCGCGCGCGATCTCGGCAACGATGGGCGCGCCGCCCGTGCCGGTGCCGCCGCCCATGCCGGCGGTGATAAACACCATATCCGTGTCTTCCAGCGCCTTGGCGATCTGGTTGCGGCTCTCTTCGGCGCTCTTGCGGCCGACCTCAGGATCAGAGCCTGCGCCCTGACCGTGCGTCAGCTTCTCGCCGATCTGGATCTTATCGGTAGCGGCGGAAACATTGAGCGCCTGCTTATCTGTGTTGACTGCGACAAAATCCACGCCGCGCGCACCGGTGCGCACCATGCGGTTAACAACGTTGTTGCCGCCGCCGCCAACGCCGATGACCTTGATCTTCACTACGTTCTCGGGGCCGGTTTCCAATCCGAATGCCATGTCGGTTCCTCCTGCAATCTGTTGTATGGGCAAAGCGCCTGACGATGCAAGCGCTACAATATCAGGTATTTGTTATCTTCATCATTGTATTACGGTTTTCCCGCGGGGTCAATAGCAATCGGCCATTTCGGAAAAACTTTTTTACGTCAACCTATGCTTTCTCACTCCGGGATAAAGCTGGCCTTGCCCTCCATCATCAGATTGATGATCCCCGTCTGGTTATCCTCAAGTTCACCCACCACTGTGCGCACATTTTCGAGCTTGTAGGCAATGTCCGCATCCCACGGCATCTTGACGGTAAAGCGGCCAAGATAAGTAAAGGTGATCGCCGTGCCGTCGCTCAAATCGACCTCGCCGATCATGGACATAAGCTGCTTATCCTCCGCCGTGCGCAGCAGCGCAAGGAGCCGCTCGAATTTGTACGAATCTTCTTCCGCAAACATCGCCTGCGCACCGACCTCCGGCGCGACAAGCGCGCAGCCTGTCACGCGCGCGCAGCCCTCGGGGATCTGCGCGGTGCGCTCAAGGAGCTTTCCCTCGTCGCTCATCAGCCACGTACCGTCATTCTCTGTCAGCGCGGCAGACGCCGCGCACTCCGTTACCGTCAAGATAAGTGCATCAGGATATTTGCGGTTGATGCTGACGGTCTCCACATAGGGGAGCGCATCAAAAATAGCCTGTTTGACCTTATATTTGTTCAGCAGCACAAGGTTCTGTTCCTTCTGCACGCCGGCCGCCTCAATGAGCTGCTCCTTCGTATAGCGCTCGTTGCCTTCCACCATGATCAGGTCGATGCGGAAGAACATCGTCAGCGCGCCGAGAAATGCAGCGATCACGACCGCCAGGCACAAAAGTCTCAGCGGGAAAGGTGCTCTTCCCCGCCTGCGCCGCCTGTTTCTTCGCTTTGACGCCATAGTTTTCCTGCCTTTTTCTTCATTTGCTTATGGATCCGTTTCCCGCCGCACATGCGCGCCCAGTGCGCCGAGGCTCACCTCGATGCGCTCGTATCCGCGGTCGATATGCTCGATGCGCGAAATGCGCGTCAGCCCCTCGGCCTGAAGTCCCGCGATAACGAGTGCCGCGCCCGCACGAAGGTCGGTGCACTTGACGCGTGCGCCGTGCAGGTGCTCGCGCCCCGTGACCACAGCAACGCGTCCCGCAACGCGCACCTCCGCGCCCATGCGCGCAAGCTCATCGACGTGACGGTAACGGTTTTCAAAAATATTTTCTACAAAAACGGTGCTGCCTTCACTCTTGAGAAGAGCCGCCATCAGCACAGGCTGGGCGTCGGTCGGAAAGCCCGGATAGGGCGCTGTGCGCACCGGACGAATGGACTTGAGAACGCCGCTGCTGCGGAGAAACACCTCGTTCTCTTCGCTCCTGACAAGGCAGCCCGCCTCGCTCAGCGCGCCGGACACGGTCGAAAGCGGCCGCGTTTCAACGCCGCAAAGGCGCACCTCGCCCCCGCAGCAGGCCGCAGCGCAGAGATACGTCGCGCCCACGATGCGGTCGGCGATGATGCGATAGGTCCCGCCGTGCAGCGCGCGCTTTCCCTCCACCGTGATGATCGAGCCGCCCGCACCGCGGACATTGCCGCCCATCGCGTTGATGAAGTTCTGCAAATCGACGATCTCCGGCTCGCGCGCGGCGTTGTAGATCGTTGTCACACCGTCTGCGCCGCAGGCGCAGAGGAGCGCGTTTTCCGTCGCGCCAACGCTCGGCATGGGTAAGTACACATCGCTCCCGAGGAGCCTTCCGCCGCGGCATTTGAGTTCGCCGCCCGTTTCCCTGATCTCCGCGCCCAGCGCGCGCAGCGCACCGAGGTGCAGGTCGATGGGGCGCGGCCCCAGCTCACAGCCGCCGGGATAGCAGATCGTCGCTTCCTTGCAGCGCGCTAAGATCGCGCCGAGAAAAATGACCGACGAGCGCATCTCGCGCATCAGTGCGTCAGGCACTGTACAGCGATCCATGCGTGCCGTATCCACCACAAGGGCGTCGCCCTCCCAGTGCGTACAGCAGCCCAGGTGCCGCAAAATGGCAACGGACGCCTCCACATCTCTGAGCTTTGGACAGTTTTCGATCACGCAGGTATCCGCGCACAAAAGCGTTGCCGCCAGGATCGGCAGCACGCTGTTTTTCGAGCCTTGTATCGTCAGTTCCCCGTACAGGCGCTCTCCGCCCTCTACCAACAGCTCACACATGGCATTCCCTCCCGCAAGCACATTACTTTTCCATCGTATGCTTTTGTGGGGAATGGGTGACTGCCGGCTTCTGCAGGGCAATAGTAGTTCATTTTCAGTATAGTCATTTTCGCGCGGCGCGTCAACTTCTTTTTGCCTTGCTTTCCTAAGCGCTTTATGGCAGAATAAAGAAAATACTGTTTTCAGTCCGAAGGGAGTTTTCCACATGAAAAAACCGCTCAAGATCGCGCTCTATGCGCTCTTGGCGCTCGTTCTGATCGTCCTTGCCTACGTCATCTATGTCTTCGCCGCTTACTACCGCGTGGAAGACTATCAGTCGCTCGACGTGGTGCGCACCACTTGCGAATCCCCCGTCCCCATGGAGGACGCGGCCGAGGCGGACGTCACCTACCGCATCTCTTCTGCCAATGTGGGCTTTGGCGCCTACAGCAACGATTACAGCTTCTTCATGGACGGCGGCAAGGAAAGCCGCGCCCGCAGCGCCGAGGCTGTTGATGAAAACATGCGCGGCGAGGCTTCGCTCGTCAAGGCTCTCTCGCCCGATTTTGCCCTCTTTCAGGAGGTCGACATCGACGGTACGCGCAGCTGGCACGTTCCCGAGGACGCCTATCTCCGCGACGCGATGGCGGGCCGCGAGTTCGACGAGGTCTATGCGCAGAATTACGACAGCCCCTATCTCTTCTACCCCTTCCTCTCCCCGCACGGGGCGAACAAAGCAGGCATCATCACCTATTCTACCTTCCCCATCTCGTCCGCCATTCGCAGGTCTCTTCCCATCGAGCAGGGGTTTATGAAGCTCGTCGACCTTGACCGCTGCTACTCTGTCAGCCGCATCCCGATGGCAAACGGGAAAGAGTTTGTGCTCTATAACCTCCACCTTTCCGCCTACACCTCCGACGGCACCATCGCGACCGAGCAGCTTGAGATGCTCTGCGCCGATATGCTCGCGGAGTACGAAAGCGGCAACTACTGCGTCGCGGGCGGCGACTTCAACAAGGATCTGCTCGGTTCTTCCGCTGAAATTTTCGGCGTTACGGGCGGTGAAAACGACACCTGGGCGCAGCCCATCCCGGAGGGAACGATTCCCGCGGGACTGACGCTCGTCGCGCCCTTTGACGAGACCGCGCCCACCGCCTCCTGCCGCACGGCGTCCGAGCCGTACAGCATTGAGACGACCTTCCGCCTGACGGTGGACGGCTTCCTCGTGAGCGATAACGTGGAGGTCGTGGACAGCGCCGTGCTGGACGCCGGCTTCCTCTACTCCGACCACAATCCCGTGTGGATGGACTTCAAGCTCAACTGAATATGCTCTGAGCCTGTGGCTTGCGCCGCAGGCTTTTATTTGACAAGCGCCATGACGGTCTCATAGATGCGCTCGGTCGCGTCGCGCACGCCGAGTCGGAGCGAAGCCTCGTGCATCGCCGCGAGCCGCGTTTCGTCGCGCAGCAGCGCGGCGGCCTCGGAAACGGTCAGCATCCCTTATTCCTCCTCCGGCAAAACGGCGTCATTGTCGGGGTTTGCCGGCTTTACCTTCTCCGGATCCCGGAGGACCTCCAGAATGTGTGCGCCGTAGGCGATGGAATCGTCAGCGATGAACTGAAGCTCCGGGGTGTAGCGCAGCTGGAGGGCGTGGCCCAGCTCCCGGCGCAGGAAGCCGGAGGCGGATTTCAGGCCCTTGAGCACGTCCTTTTCCTGATTCTTATCCAGAACACTGACATAAATTTTGGAATAGCGCAGATCTCCGGTGGTGTCCACACGGGTG
>OLPA01001705.1_pt1 | contig 17679 bp, 11 predicted proteins | sample 1672811 | NCBI WGS metagenome assembly OLPA01 (sample SAMEA3136726, study PRJEB25190) | human gut metagenome | biome: human gut; feature: human-associated habitat; material: faeces | place: Austria | collected 2013
CTTCGTGGATATCACGGAGATAGCCGTCGATGTAGAGCGTCAGACTGTTGCCGTAGCGTTCCATCAATCGCTGCAGTCCGCTATCATCACCGCTCAGAAATCTTTGGTACAGCGTTATGTCATTTACGTCCGAATCAGCCATACCTTCCGAAGAATTTCTTTTGTACCTGTTCGCTTCACAGTTTTTCGCTTCCATCCCGCGGCTCCTTTCGTTTCGATTTTTTTGCGCCGCCTTACGGACCGCGATCAGCTGCCATCGTCTACATACAGCGCGTCTGCGCCTGATACAGCGTGGCGAATTCCCCGCCGCGCGCCAAAAGCTCCGTCTGCGTGCCTTCCTCTTCAATCCTGCCGTCTTCAATGAGCACGACGCGGTCCGCGTTCCTGATCGTTGCCAGACGGTGCGCGATGATCAGCGTAGTACGCCCCACAGCAAGCTCATCGAAGGCCTGCTGAATATGCGCCTCGGTTACGCTGTCCAGCGCGGAGGTCGCCTCGTCCAGCAGTAGGATGGGTGCGCCGCGCAGCAGTGCGCGCGCGATAGCAAGGCGCTGCGCCTGCCCTTCCGACAGGCCCTTTCCGCGTCCGCCCACGGCATAATCAAGGCCCTGCGGCAGCGCAGAAACAAATTCGTCGGCGCAGGCCGCGCGCAGCGCAGCCCAGAGCGCCTCATCATCCGCCTCCGGTGCCGTCAGGCGCAGGTTGTCGCGGATGGTGCCGGCAAACATGCTGTTGCCCTGCGGCACATAGGCAAAGGCGCAGCGCGTGGCGGCAGAGAGCGCATAGCGCCGCTCGCCGCAGCGCAGCTCGGCCTTCCCCTCCCGCGGGGCGATCAGCCCCAGCAGCAGCCGCAGCATCGTGGTCTTTCCCTCGCCGGAGGGGCCGGTCAGCGCGACGAGCTCGCCGCACCCGGCACAAAAATCCACATCCTCGAGCACGCGCTTGCCGTTCTGATAGGCAAAGCCCGCACCCGAAAGTTCAACGCTCGCGCCGTCCAGGTCTCCTTCGGGCGCCTCCCCCGCGATCTCGGCGGGAAGCTCGGTCACGGCCATCACACGCCCGGCGGACGTGGTGATGGAGATCGCCGACGACACCATCGAAATGAGCGCGGAGAAGGATGAGCTCAGCGCCGAGGCCAGCTGCAAAAACATCGTCAGCGAGCCGTAGGTGATCGCGCCGCTCCACAGCCGGTAAACACCCCAGCCGAAGCATCCGGCGGATACCGCCGTGCCCATCAGCGACAAAAAGGCCGACGTGCGGACGGAAAAGCGGTTGTAGTCAAGGTATTCCGTGCGGTAGCTCCCCTGCAGGCGCAGCATCCGCTCGTAGAAAAGGTCGGTGATGTCAAAGCCCTTGATGCTTGTGATGTTGCTCAGCGAATCCTCGTAGAATGACATCATGTCGCTCGAGATGGCTTTCATCTGCTTGTTGTGCTCGCGCATCCTGCCGACCAGCAGGCGCGAAAAGACGGCCGACACCGGCACGGCGACGAGCGCAATGAGCGCCATCGTGGGGTCGAACCACAGCATGATCGCAAGCGCGCCGAGGAACTGCACCATGCCGGAGATCAGCCCCGGGGCAAAGCCCGTCACGCCGCCCGCAAGCGTGCTCACATCGCCGCTGAGGCGGCTGAGAAGATCGCCCGGGCGGAACTGCTCGAGCAGTTCCCACGCCGTTTCCAGCACGCTCCGGTAGACCTCGGCCTGAATCTCGTTCTGCACGCGGATGTTGATGCGCGCGCCCACGCGCGCGGAAACGCTGCGCAGCAGAATGCCGAGCAGCAGCATCCCCGCCATCGCGGCGGCGGCGCTTGCGATGAGACCTGATTTGTAACCCGTCACCGCGTCGATGAGGTACTTTGAAGCAACGCTCGTGCCGAGGCTCATCATCGTCGACAGAACGCCCAGCAGGATGTGGATGGCCACCACCGCGCGGTAGCGGCGGACGTAGGCAAGCACCCACCGGCCCTCTCGCAGCATCTCCCTGAGCGCGCCTTCTTTGATTTTCTGCCTGATTCTCCGAAGGCGTTCCATTCTCTTCCCCGCCGTCCTCTGTGTGCGTTTTTCGGCGCTTTTCGCCGTTTGTTTAACGATTTATACTAGCATATTGTGCCGTTTTTGTCAATTTTTGCCCCGGTTTTCCGCGTTTTTCCAAATCTCGTCCGCGCGGATCTGCTCAAGCAGGCACTTCGTCTGCTCGCACATGTATTCCGGCGCAGCCGTGTAGCTGCCGCTCTCTGCAAAGCAGACCGCCGCGCACTGGTCGCAGGCGTTCGCCATGGGGCAGGCGCTGCACTTGGCCGGCACCATGATCTCCTCGCGCAGCGCGCGGATCTTTTTCCAGCTCTCTGCAAAGCTGCCCGCCGTCAGCGGGACGCTCGGCTCGGTCATCATGCCGCAGGGACGCAGCTGGCGATCCCACGTCACCCAGAAGGTGCTGCTGCCCGCGCGGCAGCGGATGCGCTCGGTCGGCAGCTCCTGGCACTCATCGTCCGGGTCGGCAACGCTCTCGCCCTTGAGAAGCGCGCTCCAGCGCTCGCGCAGCTCTTCCGGCGTGAAGCGCGACTTGTCGTAACGGATCTTTTCCGCGGCGGCCTGCGCCGCCGTCAGCCGGTCGGGCGCGTAGCAGCCGTGCTCGCAGGCGCGCACGGGCGGGAACATATAGCTCGCCGCCTGCACGGGCAGTTGGTGCTCGTGCGCAAAGGCGTAGATCTTCTCCGCGTCCTGCCGGTTGTAGGGCGTGACGGAGCAGTTGAGCTTGACGAGCACGCCCGCGCTTTGCAGCGCGAGAATGGCGCGCACCGCGCGCTCATAGGCCGCCGGGTCGCCGCAGAGCGCGCCGTAGGTCTCGCCTGATGCGCCGTAGAGCGTGATATTCACGCGCGAGGGCGGGTCGGCGGCCAGAAAGTCGACCATTTTCTCGTCAATGAGCGTTGCGTTGGAGTTGATCGAGAGCATCAGCCCCATGCGCTTGCAGCCCGTATAGATCTCACGAAAGTCCGGCCGCAGCAGCGGCTCGCCGCCCGTGAGCAGGAGCAGCAGCGTTCCCTCGCGGCAGCATTCCTCCGCCAGCGCGAGCCATTCCCTGGCGGAGGCCTCGCCGCGCAGGGCCTCGGCGTCGTTTTCGCGGCGGTGGATATAACACATCCTGCAATCGAGGTTGCAGCGCGGCGTCAGCTCGAAGGTGCCCGAAAGCGGCACGCCGCGGCTGCTCGCCTTGGCAAATAGCAGTTGGCTGTAGGCCTGATAGGCGTTCATCCTTCTCTCCTTTCGCGCGCCATCGCTTCCTCCAGCGCGCAGACCGCGCGCTCGTCCGGCGTGCAGGCAAGCGCATAGACCGGCACGCTCGCAGCAAGGTCCAGCAGCAGGTTCAGCGCCGCGCTCCATTCCTCCGCGATCGACCGGTCGGCGAAGACATTCTTCCCCAGCGCCGCGACCGCCGCGCTTGGGCCGAGGCGGCGGACGGTGTTCTCCTTCGCCTGCGAGAGCACGACCACGCCGCGCAGCGGCAGCGAGACATTCTCGCAGATGCCGCTCGTGCCGGAAAAGGGCATCCCGTGCGCCGTCGGCGCGCCGGAGAGCCGGACGGCGGCCTTGTCGCCGTTGAGCACGCGCGCGCCGCGGTGGACGCGCCAGAGCTCGGCCTGCGTGGACTTGCCCGTGCCGCTGGGCGCGGTGAAGAGCAGCGCGCCGCCGTCATGGGCGACATACGAGGCGTGGAACACCAGCGTGTGGAAGGGCAGCAGGAGCTGCGGCAGCGAAACGCCCGGCCAGAAAAAGGAGGATCTCGTCGCCCAGCGCCAGCAATCCGCGCGCGCAAGCGCGCGCACCTTATGCGGCTGAGAGAGCGCGTAGGAAACGCTCAAATGCGGGCAGCTGCGGAAGATATCCTGCGTCTGCCGCGTGATGCACTCCCCCTCGCGCCAGATGCGCTTTTCTCCCCGGCGGCCCAGAAACGCCCCCGCGGGGGGCGGCAGTTCCGGCGCGGAGGCAACCTCGATCGTCACATCCGGCGCGCAGGGCAGGATATGAAATTGTTCGCTCTGCGTGTCCTCCCACAGCGCTTCCTCCGGGGAGACGCGGAAGCGGACGCCGCAGAAGCTGTAATAGTAGTCCATCTTGTTCTTCCTTTGAAACAGGGAAAGCGCCCACGCCCGCAGGGGCATGGGCGCTTGTTGATTGAACTGCGATGCCGGGAGATCAGGACCAGAAAATGGCCTTACCGTCATTTGCGGTAAACTTGCAGTACATTGCAAAGTCATCGGGTGTCTGATCGCACTCACGCTCAGCTCCAAACGTTCCCAGATCGAAATCCTTGTCATCTAATCTGCCGTCGCTGTTCCTGTCATACCACTTCAACAAATTCTCATTAAAGCCGCTATCCTTCAACGGGTCACCGCAGCCGCAGAGCATGTCGTTCGCCGAAATGGAGAGCGCCATCATGGCAGGTTTCGTATATTCCTTCATGTTTCTTCTCTCCTTTCTCACTGACCCGTAACGACATGCGCCGCGCTTGCCACACCATCTGCATTGTAGCAGATGATCTCAAAAGGCCTGCTGTCGTTCCTGGGCATCTTTTCGCTCAGGATGTAGGTATAGCTGCTGCTCCAGCCCATCTTGACCAGCCAGCCGTTGACGGGACGCAGCTCCTTGCCGTTGACCGTCAGCTTTGCCACGTCGGAGGACGTGGTGACCGTCAGCCGCACGATCTTGTTGCGGCCCAGTCTGGTGGCGCTGACCTTTGCATCGAAATGCTCCGGCGTGAAGGCCGCCGGCTGTTCAGGCTCCTCCGGCGCGGGCGCCATGCTCAGCAGCGCAATCGCCATGGGAATCTGCTCATCGCTCAGCTCTGCAACCGTCTGGGTGGACTTGACCTTCAGGTTGCCGAGTGCGAGCATCGCCTCACCGATGTTCTTGATCGTGATGATACCGTCATCACCAGCTGTCACCACGTAATACATTTCGGTGTTGGAGCTGATCCCGACAGGAATACCGCCGTTCACAACCATCTTGGCGGTTTTGCCATTGCTCTCGACGGCGCGGGCGCTGATCTGGACAGTCTGATATGCGCCAACGCTGAACGCAACCGCATCGTCAGCAGTACCGTCGGACGAACGCAGGTAGATCTCGTTCTGCGGGCCGCCGTTGGATTCATAGTCCCCGCGCGTCATCCACTTGCCACCGTCGTTTTCCGTGAAGGCGGTAAAGCCTCCATTTTTGAACGCATCCAGAACGTTCGTATACGTCACATTCTTCTCGTTCTCGGGATAGTTGGTGTCATTGGCGCTGCGATAGACGCGGAAGCTGTCGATCTCGACGCTGCAAGAGCCTGCTCCGCCTTCGTCAACCAGTGCAACCGGTCTCAGCGACATCGTTGCAGCCGCGCTGGCGCTGTCAGCGATATCCGCAAAGCTAATACACTCCACGTCGCTCATTCTCACGCCATAGGAGTCGAGAATCGACGCAAACCCGTCTGCATAGTCGTCGTAGCTGTAGGCAGCGGCGCTCACGCTGCGGCTGTTGGCTCTGGCGTTGTTGGTCTGCTCCTTGACGCCGGAAGCGTAAATCTCCACTCTGTACTGTGCCTCATCCTTCAGCATGACATGCGCCAAGGGCACCTGATACAGCATCTCGGCAACGTTTGCATCGTCGAATTTGGTATCAATAATTCTAGTAGCAACCGGACGTTTTTCATTGCCCTTGAAGATGCCCAGCAGAATGCGTCCGGTGTTCTTGCCGCAGCTGCCGATCAGGTCAAAGCCGTTGCCGTAGAACTCGGTGGTCATAACGCCGGTGCTCGTACTGTACTGCAAGCCGCTGGCCTGCCACACGCCGAGCTGGCCGGTGACGTTCTGCTCGCCGTTCTTCACGTACGCATTGTCATAGCCAAAGACGTTGTAGCTGCCGTCGCCGCCGACCTTCTGGGGCTGCTGCGCGGTGGTGGGGGTGCTGCCCGCCTTCCTCCAACCGGAATCATTCGCCGCCGTCAGGAAGTTCTCCTCGTAGAGAACGTTGGAGGCAGGGAGGATGTTGATCACGAAGGAGGCAGAGCCAACCTCTTGCGTCTGCGGATTCTTGCCGGTGTAGGTGACGGTAAAGGTATCGCCGCTGTTGCTCGGGAAGGTATTACCCGGCGTGTAGACGATGTCGATACCGTTGAACACAGCCGTGCCGTGCTTCGGCTCGTCATTGACTACCTTTTTGGTAACATGGCTTCCGCCTTTGAAAGCATCGCTCAGGTCTTGGGCCTTGATCGTCAGCGGGAGGCCGAAGTCAGCAACGAAGCTCACGCTGTTGTCGAAGGTGTAGTAGAGCGTGAGAACCTTATTGCCCTCGCTGAGCGCTATACTCTCGCAAGTGATCTTACTAGCATAGCGATAGGCCGCAGGCACACCGTCCATTTTCTTGAGGTCGCTGTACACATATTCTGTCGCAACTAAACCATTGACCGTATAGCCTTCCAGCTTGCCATTATTGAAATAAGGCTGGGGGTCACTAAACGTTGTTCCGTTCTTTACCGTGATGTTGTAAGTATAGAACGGATTATTCGGGTTCGATTGCTCTGCATAGCGGACAGTCAAGCTATCCTCCACTACCTTGGCGCGAATATAATAAGTAATAAGCAGGCCGTATTTTTCCTGAATTTCAATTACCGGAAGTACGGGAGCTCCGCCGACATTCTTGCCTTCATCCGCGTTAAAGGTGAGAGAACTGGCCTTCGCAGTAGCCGCTGTGTACCAGCGATTTTCGCTTCTGTAGTCACTCGGCAGGTCATCCACTGTTTTAACCCACACGACCTTTTCCGCATCAGTGTCTACCGCATAATCATATTTTGCAGTGTCGGTGGTCAAACTGTTGGCAATTTTTTCATTCGTGGGGGTCAATGTAATCATATAGACTTCAAAGTTCGTCTCATTAGATACACTGATCTCGCTGGCGATTCGATAGGTCTTGTTACCAGCCGTATCCGTATTAACATTGCCCGACGTGTTGAGAACACAGGTCTTGTCACCAGCCGGAAACACTTCAGGACGACGCGTACCGGATTTATATTTGACGGAGAAATCGAGCACTGCAAAATTCGCGTTGCCCTCATCGCTAATAGTGCCGCCCCAGTCAACGACATCAGTTGTGACCTCTTCGGTCACGGTGGTTCGCATCTTGTAATAGGCAATGATCTGCTCTCTGCACGTACTATAGGATTCCGTACTGCCCTTACCTGTAACCGGAATCCACTCCTGACGGTCTGCGGAAACTGCCCAGTTGCCTCCAAAATAGCGCACATAGGCAAAATCCTGCCCCGCAGAAGACATATCGTCCTGCAAGACATATTGCAGTCCAGATGTGCCGGTTGTACTTGTATGGCGAGTGCCCTTCCAGAGCACATGCGTCGCCGTGGGATCATCGCTTGTCGTCGCTGTTCCACCATTTTGACCAATTACACCGCCGGGTACCAAAGACGACAGCGAGACGCCCTGCTTGCTATTGACACCATCCGCCTTTGCGCTGGCATTAATGTAATAAGCATTGCTTCCAGCAGGTGCAGCATAGTTCGGATTATAATAGAACGTTCCATCCGTCTTCTCTGTCATTCTGTTGACGCTAATCGGTGAATTTGTAATCCACAGCTGGATGGGCAACGCGGGGGCGCTGTTCAGATCCTCGGGGTTGACGTTGATGGTGTAGCGCGTATCGCCGATGGTCACATAGGTCATGCCCTTAGCCACGCCGGTGAAGGTGATTGTGGTGGAAGCAGGAGTTGCGGGGTTGGTTTTCTTTACGTAAAGGGTTACCATCTTACTGGAATCGGTAGTATTGTCAATTTCCGTTACTTTGTTGGAAGAATCCGTTTCAAGGTAGCCGTAATAGTAATACTTTACAAAAAAATATCTCTTCTCATATTTAGCATAAGCGGGATAATAGTTTTCGCCAACCTTACAGTAACGATTCTCGACTTTTGTCCAGGTATTACGCGTAGTAGCAATAGTGCCAATCGCTACGTTTTCGACCTCATACGTTGTGCTCGCGGGCTTACTGTCCTGCCCCGTCACGGTGACGGTGGCGATGTTCTCATTCAGTTTGCTTCTATCTACATTGTTCTCGTAGTTATGACCGTTCACCGGAATCTGCTTTTTTTCGCCGATCGTCAGGTCGATGGTCTCATCCTTTGTGGGGGCTTTGCTGTCGACGACCGTGAGAGAGTAGGGCTGGGGCGTGCCGGTCTCATCCGCAGCAACGGTGATTCCCGCATCGCCCGCCTTGAGCGGCTTGACGTTCACGGACTGAGCATAGAGGGTCTGTTCTGCGTAGAGCGCGGCCATACTGACGGTTTCAACGGGGTCTGCGCTGGTCAGCTCGACCACTTCGCTGTTCCAGCGCCAGTAAACCGGCTTGTCAGCGGTGAGCGTCAGCGAAGTACCCGGCACAGCAATATCCAGTTCCGGTTTGCCGGCGCTGTTTTCGACCTTGATCTCCGGCTCAACCGGCGGCGCGGCTGCCGTGAAGTAGTCGGGGTTGTACTCAGCCATCTTGGCAATCAGGTCATAGACCTTTGTGCTATCATAGGTGTAAGAGGGATGGTCACACCATACGCAGAGGACACTGCCAACCACCGGTTTGCCGCTGCTATCCTTAAGAACGGTGCATGGAGTATTTTTCAGCCCGTTCAGGCAATCCTCATATCCCCACTGTCCCTGCGCCCATACATCATAGAGTGCATCACCCAGAACATAATACCAAGTATCATTATTGTTCAGCAATGCAAACCCATTATCAGACAAAGTCTGCGTGGATGCATAATTGTCGGCCTTCGTCCAGTAAGCGATGATGATATCCTTTGCAATAGAATCCGCCGCTTCCGCAAAAGAGGCATCGTCCGATTTGTAGTAAATACCATCGTTATATGCAATGGGCTTTAACCCAGCATTACGAATCATCCCTGCAACGGTATTGACATACTGGACAAATGCAACATATCCGTTGCTGTCCAGCTTGTCGAATGCATACTCATCAGCGCCCATGTTGAAATAAGTGCACTTACCCGCAAAGTAATCAACATACTTCTGTAACAGGCCCTGAATAAAACTCAGTTGGCCTTCATTGGTAAGGGACATGGTACTGTCGCTGGACACTCCCAGATTCTTCATCGCGGTAGTTAACACGTTCATGTGACCGGGAGAGTTGAGCAAGGGGATGATCTCAATGCCATTTTTCTTGGCATAGTCGATGATCGTATCCATATCGCTCTGGCTCAGATAACCATTGACAGTGTTTTTTGAGGTGGAATAGTTCTGGTTGGCAGTATTGATGGCTGTTTTCACCTGGTCACTGGTGTACGAGCCAACAGACATATCTCCCAGAATGAAGCGTAAAGCATCATTGCCGAAGGCCAGCTGCAAATGCGTATAGTGATTCGCCGCAAGCTGGTCGATGATGCCCTCGATCTCAGTGACAGAGAAGTACTTTCTGCCGCAGTCGAGGTGGAAAATGCGCATAAAACTGCTATTGTCCGTAGTGGCGGCGGGGGTGGCTTCCTCCGTGTACTCGTCGGCGTTCCACCACCAGTTGCCCGCGGCGATGGCCGAGGCGGGGAGCAGCGTGAAGACCATGGAGGCAACCAGCAGCATGGTCAAGACTCTGCCGAGAAACTTTTTCTTCATGATTGGCTTTCTCCTTTTGTCAGTTCTTGTTCAGATCGCCGTTCTGACCGTCGACCACGTCGCCGGGGTTGGCGGCGGAGTTGGCGGAGGACCAGGCGCGCTCAAAGGCGGCCCAGTCGCGCACGGGCAGGCGCTTGGTCCACTGCTCCTTCGCAGTCGTGGAGGCGCGGCTGTACTCGTGGGAGTTGGTCGCTTCCTGAACCGCCTCGTAGTACCAGGCGCTCGCGGCGTTGTCCGGCCAGGTGATCATCACGCTGACGGGCAGCAGGCCCTCCTTGCAGGGCGTGCGGCGCAGGGTGTTGTTCACGATGGTCATGGACTCGGCACGGATGATCTTATTATCCGGGCGGAAGGTGCCGTCGGGATAGCCGTTGACGATCGCCAGCTCGTTGGCGAGGTTGACATACTCAGTGTACCACTTGCCGTGGATATCGCTGAAGCGGTCGCCGATGGTCTCGCGGACGTTGTCCTTGAAGAAGCTGACGGCGATCTTGGCGAACTCGGCGCGGGTGATACCGGCGTTGGGACGGAAGGTGCCGTCGGGATAGCCGTCGATGATACCCATGTTGGAGAGCGTGGAGATGGCGTTATTGTACCAGTCGGTGCTCTTCACGTCGCTGTAGCGGTTGTCGGTCTTCCAGTACTTCTCGCGCGCGTCGTCCTTGAGCATGCGGAAGAAGATCGTGGCGACCTCGGCGCGGGTGACGTTGCCGTCGGGGCGGACCGTGCCGTCAGGGTAGCCGATGACGTAGGCAAAGTGGTCGGTGATGTTCAGGTCGGACGGCTCCTTGCTGCCGCCGGGCGAGGGAACAACAGGCGCGGAGGCGCTGCTGCGCTTGAGCAGGAGCGTGACCTCGTTGGACTTCCACTCGGTGATGTCAGCATCGTTGCCGAACTTGAGCGTCTTGACATAGCTCTTGTTGGCGGCAAGCTCTGCGGCGTTGCCGACATTGCTCGGCACATCGACCGTGATGTAGGTGAAGCCGCCTTCCACCGTGCCGGAGGCGCGGAGGGTCTTCCAGGTGGCCGTGTTTTCCGTAACGGTGGCGGCCTTGTCGGCTCTGACCTTGAGGCCTTCGAGCGTGAGGGTGATGGGCTTTACCCAGTCAGCCGCGGTGTAGTTCCAGAACATCCCCTGTGCGCCGGAAGCGGAGGCGGGAACGCTCTCGATGCCGCAGACCGTGTCACCGGCATGGAAGTAGATGAGCTCCATCGGGACGGAGACGGCGCCGTTCTTCCAGTTCGCCGCGATCCAGGACTTGGTGGCGGTGATGTCGTAGATGAAGTACTTCGTCTTTTCGTCGTACTTTCTCAGCTTGAAGCTGTAGTCCGCGGCGGTGCTGCCAGCGGGCTGCACGGGCTTGAGGAAGGTGCTCTGAAAGGTAAAGGTCAGCTGATTGCCCGCAGCCGTCCAGTCCAGCCAGTCGAGTTCAACGTTCATCTTCACGTTGAAGTCGGCCTTGCAAAGCTGCGTCTGGCGCATGGTCAGGTACTCCGCCATGACGTCCGTCATGCGAAGCTCCGCCGCATAGGTCACGAAGACGTCGCTGCCGTCCGTGCGGTAGTCGTGGACAGCGTTGGCTGCCGGCTTAGTGTTGTAGGTCTGCGTGATCGTCACGTCCGCAAGCGAGGCCTTGGCCTCCTCGAGGCTGCCGCTCGGCGCATTGGCCGACGCAGACATGCACAGCAAGGACAGCAGCATGGTCATCGCAAGCGCGAAGGACAACCATCGTTTCCCGTTCGTCCAGTGATTCATTCTGAACTCCCCCTCATACATATGATCGAATCGCCGCGCTTTGCTTGCGCATCGAATGCACGGCAATTCCGGCCGGAAATTATTCCCGACTGTGATTCAGTGTCACTATAGCTCATTTTGCGGGAAAATACAAGGCAGTTTTTAATAAACTGTTAAATTTTTCCCAATTTCCCGCTGATGCAAGCGGTTTTCTTAACGAAATCTTGATTTCCGTGCTTTCGTCCTCTGTTTTTTAATATGTATTGGCCGCAAGGAAAGGCGCGTCTCCCCTTGCGGCCACGGAAAAATCCTGCTATACTGGCAGCACCGAAGCGAAAGGAGCACAAGGCCGTGAGCAGGAAGAAGAGGCTTTTATGCATATTGCTGGCACTGGCCGTCGTCATCGGCGGCGTTTGCTGCTGGCAGCGCAACAATCTGCGCGCGCTGGGCATGTCGATGAAGCTCTCGCAGGACGAGCTGAGCGGCAAAATGAACCAGCAGCAGGAGCGCACGGAGGAAGCGTCCCGTCAGGCGGGCGTGACCGTCCGCGCGCTGACCGACGAGGAGAAGGCCGAGCTGCACGGCAGCGAGGTATCGCGCGAGGAGCTGATCAACCGCATCGCGGGCAGCGAGGAAAGCGTCGGGGCCGACGCGCCCGCCGCCTCCGCGCCGCAGGACGACGGCGAGAGCGCATTGCGCAGCGAGCTTGCCAAGTACATCGCCGAGATCTATGTGATGGAGGCGGAATACACCGGCTGGCTCGAGCAGGCGAATCAGGCCGCCATCGATGAATTTGTCGCGCTCCCCGAGGAGAAGCAGACCACCGCCAACAAGTACAGCATCGGCATGAAGTATCTCTCCGCCGCGCTGGAAAAGGAAAAGGAATGCGACGCCAAGATGAAGCGCATGGAGGACGCCATCTCTTCGCTTCTCAAGCAGCTCGGCGAAAGCAGCGCACTCGTCGACGAGATCCACGCCGCCTATCTTGAGGAAAAGGCTGCCAAAAAGGCCTACTACCTGACTATTCACTGATTGCTTGTAAGACCTGCTAACAAAAGTCAAGTAGGAATTCAAGAAATTTACGCAGGGAGAAATAAGCGCACTCAATCATGCCACTTCGCATCTGCAATTAAAGATGGTGGCAGTCCGTAGATATAGAAGTGACGTTATGCCTCGTCTAAGGAATCCAAATACGCCTTCACAGAGGCATAGTAAATACGGAGAAATTTATTTGCAGAGGCCATCATGTAAACCTTGTAAGGTTTGCCCTCAGAGCGCTTTTTGTCCATGAATTGGTACACAGGCTCGTTTACAGGAGCATTTTGGAGATATACACCCATCAGCAGGAAAAGTGTTCTGCGCAGCGAAGCTGAACCGCGTTTGGAGATACTGCGGCTGTAAATATCCATCTGGCCGGACTGGTAAGGTGGGGCATCAATGCCCGCAAAAGCCACCAGTGCTTTCTTGGAATGGAAGCGCCGGACATCGCCGATTTCTGCCATGAGCTGTGGGCCGAGCGCTGGGCCAACACCAAACATCCTCATCACCACGGGATATTCCGGGAGTGAAGATGCCAAAGATTGCATTTCCAGCTTCAAGGCAGCCAAAGCTGCAGAGGTTGCCCGAAGTTGAGAGACAGCTTGCTCTACTAGAAGTTTCGCAGTATCGGTCTTCGGCATAACACTGAAGTGACCGCAGGCAGAAGCATAAATATCCAATGCCTTATCTTCGCTGAAGTTGTAGCTACACTTCTTACACCACTTTTGGTATTTGGAAATAAAGGCTTTTTCAGATAGACCACAAACGCACTCACAGTGCCAAAATGCCGCTACGAAGTCCACCCATTTCTCGCTTCCATCGGCACGCGGAGGACTTGAAAATAGGCGGTTTGCGCCCGGGAAAGCCGTGTCTAACAGAGAGATCAGGTTGTTCTTCAACATGGTCCGCACTTTGGAATACTGCTGGTACTGCCTGTAGCAGTTCTTGAGCATCAATCGGGTATCTTCTTCCGGAACATACCTCGGCAATGTAAGCCAGTGGTCAAAACCGTAGTTTGCCAGTTTAATGGCATCCTTCTTGTCGGTCTTGGCACGGCGCAAACTGTTGTTCCCGTAGTCATGCACCAGCATTGCGTTGACTACCGAAACATAGAAGCCGGAGTCATTCAGCAGCCAGGCTACCGGTAAATGATAATTACCCGTGGATTCCATTACAACTCGGGTCTCGCCGGACAGCCCACTAAGCAGTTTTGTCAGCTCGCATAGTTCGCTGTCTGTGTGATGGATCTCAAAGGGAGAGACCACCACTTCTCCAAAGGGACGCATAACGGCAATCATGCTCTTTCCTTTGGAAACATCGATGCCAACAGAGTTCATTCAAATTCCTCCCGTACTTTGTTTATAATCGGAGACCATCCTTCTCTCAATGCCGATTCAAGCTACTCCGTGACACGGGCAGCAAGCCCAACCTGCTCAACCGAACGCTACAATGAGGGATGGGTAACAGTCTTACGTGCGGACGTGAGAAGCCCAAGCGTCAAAGCGCTACCCGATTACGCCCCCATTGTAGCTGAGGCTTGAGAACGAATAAAGCATGCCTGGCTGGCGTGCTTTACCCGGCAATTATATTGTAGTAGCGTCAAATGGGTACAAAAATGAACCGCACTCAACGAGTGCGGTCCATTTCAAATCAGGAGTTCTGTTGTAAAGAATGGCAGTCTGCCGGGGCGTTGGCTGGCAGGAACTTGTCCGCCCAGCTGTCGTCCCTGGCGGCCAGGATCGGCGCGTTGGTCAGCAGCCATGTCAGATAGCGGTACGGATCCAGCCCACTTTCTTTCGCTGTTTCAATCATGCTGTAGATCACGGCGCTGCCCTGTGCGCCCCGAGGCGTGTTGGCAAACAGGAAGTTCTTCCGGCCAATCACAAAGGGCTTTATGGAGCGTTCGGCAAGGTTGTTGCTCAACTCCAGCCGTCCGTCCTCCAGCACACGGGTCAGATACGGCCACTGTTCCTTCAGATAAGCTGCCGGGCGTGGTACACATTCAAGACAACCAAATCATCTCTTGAAAACTTCAGGCGTCCTGCATCCAGCAGCATCTCCACAACAGCCTTTTCATTGGGGCCTTCACACATCACAAGGAGCTTCACGTGCGCATCAGCTCCTTCTTCAGCCTCATCAGATCTTCGTAGTTAACGGAAGTCTGGAAGGCATTGTTGTAGAATTGCTTGCTTTTCAGCAGTTCAGGACGAAGATCGTAAGTGTCATACATATTGCTCAACGATACTTTGCCGTTCGCTTTGGAAATCCAGATGTTGTCCTGACGATTAAATATATCCAGAACCTCGCAGTAGTGCGTCGTAAAAATCAGAGTAGCATTGTGACGGTTGACCGATTTATCTTTGTAAAGGCTAAGCATATTTTCAACCAGCGTTTTGTGGAAGTGATTTTCAACCTCATCGATAATCAGATCAAACCCATACAGGAGAGATGCGGCAACAAAGGTGTAGAGGAGCATGCCCTTAGTCGTACCGCTGGAAAGAAAGTAGAGCAGCTCTTTGTCGGACATGATTTGATCTCCGGCCTGATTGCCTTCGAATTTCAAACGGAAGTTGTGCTCATCTTTCACGGAAATTTCATGAATGTTCTCATCGAAAATCCGTAGGATATGAGAAAGCATAGAGAGCGAGATTTTATACTTTTTGAGTGCCTTGAACATCAACTGATAGGTGTCGGCACCCGCTCCATCGCTGTCAAAATAGACTGCGCGTGTTTCTTTTTTCTGGAGGACAAAGAAGACGATGGAGGTATCTTCCGGAAGAGCACCAATGTTGGATACCGGTTCAAAATCATCGTCCGCATAGATGCTTTTGATTTTGGATTTGTAATACCTCTTCTTCTCAAGGATTTGGTTCACAAAGCTCGCCTTGTTATTGAGGGTTGTGCTGGCAGCAAGCTCGGTACGGTATCTGTAGATAACGCCCTCGTGATAGAAGATAAGCTCCAGCTTGATGCCGTCATAGGAATAATGCTTATTCTCCAGACAGAAATCGCCGAGAATGGAATAGCAGCAATCGAGCAGATCGACGGCAGTTGTCTTGCCGGAAGCATTCTTGCCAACGAAAGCAACCGTGTTAAATACATAAAGCTCGTCGGCAATGGCTTGCAGCTCGTACTCTTTATCTTCTGATGTCTTTTTGGATTTTGCTATAAAGTCAATGGTGAAGTTATCGCAGCAATTCTTAAAATTGCTTGCGATTACTCGAAGAAGTTTCATGTTCAACACCTCCATGAATAGTATAGCCCACAAATTTAGAATAAACAAGTTTTTTGTTTTAAATCTTGCAAAATGATGAGAATTCCGAGATTGAACATATGAAAAAAGCGCAGGATGATTCTCAGATAGAACCATCCTGCGCTTTGCGATATTGAGATTTTCCCCGTTCGTTGTCCCTCGTCCCCGCCGTGCGGATCGCAGGAATGCAGAAGAAGCTACCGTCCCCTTCTTCTGCGTTCCCACCCAAAAGGAAGTCTGTGCCATGTGCCTGCGCAGGCTTCCTTTTGCATTTTCAGAGCAGGGATGACAAGCTGCCTTTTGCAGTTTGTATATGCAGCTGCGAGGAAAATGTGGGATTTCAAAGGGAGCATCCCTTTGACGCTGGGTTTCCAATAGGGGCGCGGACAGCCATGTTGGCACACGATTTTGCTTGCAAAGTCTAGTGTGTTACACCTTTGCTTCCGGCTGACGCGGGAAAGGGGTTGGCGGCATACTCTGCGGTGCGGCAGAGTGTGGCAACAAACGCTTTTTCGCGGCAGTAGGACAGGCGGATTTTGTGATGTGAGCTACAGCACAAACGCAGGATTTTTGAGAAGCAAAATCCGACTGGCCGGAAAAGGATGCAGAGGTATATAAAAGCCCTCGTCCCGCCGCAGCGTTTGCGCGCTAAAACCACCACGGCAGCTCCAGCCAGAGGTCGTCCATCGCCTCGCCCTCCAGCTTCTTTGCCCTGTTCTCGCTGAGATGAAAATGAATCGCTGTGCCGATCAGCGTGTGCCCAATATCGTCCGTAAAACCATGACGGTACAAAAGATACATCTGCTCCCGCTCGGAGATTTGTCCCAAGCCCCCGTACAGCTCCCGCAAGGTTTCTCTTTCCTCATAAACCTGTTCCGGAGATTTGGCGGCGATGTCTGCAACCGCTTCCATGCGCAGCAATCGCTCTTCACCGGGGAGAACTTCATCCAGCCGGACTTTTTGAAGCCCCAGCCCATTTTCGGAATCGACCATTCGCTGCTCATATCGGGAGAAGGCGTCCCGAACCAGATCGGTCATGGCGTTTCGGATGAACGGTGCGGCATAGGTCAGGAACTTGATCTTCCGCGCCGGGTCGAAGCCATCGACCGCACGCAGCAGGCCGATGCTGCCCTCCTGCACCAGATCGTCCACATCGATATTCAGGTCGCTGCCCTCCAGCGACGAACTCCGGTATACAAGGTCAGCCGTCTGAATGATGAAGCCCATGTTCTTTTCAACAAGGAGTTCCCGCGCAGACTCATCGCCCTTCTGAGCCAATACGCAGAGCCGCTCATTGGTCATGCTGGCCGGATTCATCGCTTGCCGCCGTGCCGGTCATGGAGAGGAACAGCCTTTTGACCTGCGCCGTGTCAACACCGGGCAGATGGGAAACGGAGGCCGCCACCGCGTCCGCAATTTGTTCCCTCGTGATTTTCCGGTTCAGTTTTTGGCCGCCTTTGGTCAGTTCCGCATAGATGCTCTTCATCGCCTGCGCCGTAAGCTGGCGCGTGGGCGGCATCTCTGCCTCGGCTTCCTTTTTCACGGCGCGGACGGCCTTCATGAAGGAGTGTTGGATGGAGCTCAAATCTGCCTGATCGATTGGCGTCCGCAGGCTTTTGACCTCATCTGCGGCCTGCGGCGACGCGCCCAGCATGGATGAAACCATCGAATAGAGCTGGTTCTGCGCGGCAAACCCAGCGGTCAGCTCATTGTTCAGATACCGGGCGATCTGGTATGTGGTGTCGGCAAACTGCGGGTTTTCAAGAAGGTAGCTGACGATTTTGGGGTTGACCTTCTGCGTGTAGAGATTCCGCGCCGCTTCAACCGAAAGACCCAGCTCTGAGATGTCGTAGTTTTTGCGATCCGGCTCATCCACCTCGCCCAAGAGGAAGTCGGTGGACACATCAAACGCGCGGGCGATACGGATGATATTTTCGTCACCCAGCTTGTCCGTCTTGCCGCTGATGAAGCGGCTCAGCGAACTTTCCGAACAGC
>OLPA01001721.1_pt1 | contig 17560 bp, 19 predicted proteins | sample 1672811 | NCBI WGS metagenome assembly OLPA01 (sample SAMEA3136726, study PRJEB25190) | human gut metagenome | biome: human gut; feature: human-associated habitat; material: faeces | place: Austria | collected 2013
CGGGTCAGTTCGTTTTGCGGTAAAAGGTCATGGCGGTGCCGGTATCCTGCACCAGGGTGTCACGGGGCGCGCGCAGGATGCGGCAGGGGCAGTAAAAAACCCCCGCCGCCCCGCTGATATTCACAAGCTGCCACAGCCACACCACCCAGAACCACTCCCGCGGCAGACAGGCGGTAAGCACCGCGAAAACGATGCCCCACAGCACCACCGGGGCCAGCGCGATGACGATATAGGCGGAGCGGGTGAAGTAGGCATCGCTGCCGGCGTAGGCGTAGACCACCTTATAGCCGTAGCGCACGGAGGCGCCGCAGGCTTTCATCACGACGCCGTGGGTCAGCTCGTGCAGGGCAATGTAGGCGAATATCCCCGCAAGGGCGCCGAGCCGGAGCAACAGCGCAGAAAGCGGGTCCTCCCCGACAAAATCCCGCAGCGACCGGCCCAACAGAAAGGGCAAAATCAGCATGATCACACACAGCACAACGGAAAGCCCGTTGACGATCCAAAACTGCTTTTTGTTGTGCACCAGATCGATGGAGGCGAAAGGGACATAGCCCTGCGGCAGGGCGGCATAGCTTTTCATCAGGTCAGTCCTTTCGGGTGGGTTTATTTCAACCGGCGGTGCCGGGGGTTTGCGGGTCAATCCTTTCGGGCGGCAAGGTCGATGATCTTTTCCAGACGGTGGTTGACACCGGAGCGGGAAAGGGGCGGGGTCAGCTTTTGCCCCAGCTCCCGCAGGGAGTCAAAGGGATTTTGCAGACGCAGCTCCGCCAGGGCCCGCAGCTCCTCCGGGAGGGAATCCAATCCCACGGCATTGATGGCGGCGATCTGCCCGGCGGCCGCCCCGGCGACCTTATCCATATTGGCGGTATCGCAATTGCTGGCGCGGTTGGCGGCGTTGCGGCGCTCCTTCAGAATTTTGGCGTTCATGATCTCCATGGAGGTGAGCGGACAGCCCATGAAGGTGAGCAGGTCCTCGATCTGGGTGCTATCGTGCAGGTAGACGATGGCCTGCCCGCGGCGCTGGGTCAAAAGCGGGGAAAAGCCGACATCCTGCAGCAGAGCCACGAACATCATCAGCAGCTCCTCGCGCGGGACGGCGAATTCCAGATGGTACTTGGTTTCGGGATCGGAGAGGGTGCCGCAGGCCAGAAATACACCGCCCACAAAAGCACCGGCTCCCTCATCGCCGCCCAGCAGCTCGAAGGTGACGCCCTCCGGGTAGAGCATGGCGAAGTGGTTATACAGGTCGATGCGGTCGGCCATGTCATCCACGGTAACGCGGTAGGCCAGCTGCCCGGTGGAGAGCTTTTCCTCCCGCAGGGTGACGGTGCCGGTCATGGGGCGGACGCTTTGCACCAGCTGGGAATAGTACTGGGCAGCCCGGCGTTCGCGGGTCAGCATCTGCATTTTGGGCACCGAAAACTCGCGGGAAAAGACCATCAGCCCAAAGGACTGCTGGTTGGGAAAGTGCTGGCGCACGGCTTTATTGGAAAGGATCTCATCCTTGGCGGCAGTGGTAAAGGAGGGCATGGTGTTATTCTCCGGTGATGGGGTGAATTTTGGGGGGAGGGCGAGGAAAAATGGGGGATGGCAAGGGACGGCCGCAGGCAGGCTCTTGTCCGACGCAAGGCGGACTGATGCCTGTCAAGGACGGGGCGCAGCCAGCGTTCATTTTTACCGCCGTCCCGCAGCGGGGTGGGACGGTTGGTGCAGGGGGCCGTGGCGGGCGCAGCCCGCAGGGATGGGCAAAGGGGCAGCCGCCGCACCCGGCGCTGGCTCATTCGATATACTTGATCTCGCATTCGAGGGTATAGCCGGTCTTTTCCCGGACGATGCGCTGTACTTCGGCGATAAGCTGCCGCACATCGGCGGCGGTGGCGCCCCCCCGGTTGATGATAAACCCGGCGTGCTTTCGGCTGACCTCGGCGCCCCCGACCGAAAGCCCCTTGAGACCGCATTGGTCCACCAGGGCGGAGGCATAGTTCCCCACGGGGCGCTTAAAGGTGGAACCGGCGCTGCCGTATTCCAGCGGCTGCTTTTCCCGGCGGCGGGACATGTAGTCCTCCATGGCCGCGCGGATGGCGGTTTCCTCGCCGGGGGTGAGGGTCAGCACCGCTTCCACGATGACGCAGCCCGGACGCTCCTCAAAGATGCTGTGGCGGTAGGAAAGTTCCAGCGCCGCGGCAGGCAGGGTGCGGTATTCCCCGGCTTCATCCAGGAAGGTGACCTCCGTGAGGACATCCCTAAGCTCGCCGCCGTAGGCACCGGCATTCATATATACGCCCCCACCCAAGGAGCCCGGGATGCCAAAGGCCCATTCCAGGCCGGAAAGGCTGTTTTCTGCAGCGGCCCGGCAGGTAGCGATGAGAGAGGCCCCGGCCCCGCAGCGCAGGGTATTGCCCTGCCGGGAGATGGCGGTAAAGTCGCCATCCAGCCGGATGACAGGGCGGGCAATGCCGCTATCGCTGACCAGCAGATTGCTGCCCCGGCCCAAAATAAAGGGGTCGGTCCCCGCCGCCCGGCAGAGGGAAACGGCGGTTTGCAGCTGGGTACGGGTGCGGGGGTGCAGCAGCAGCGCCGGCCCGCCGATGCCAAAGGTGGTACGGCGGCTCATGGGTTCATTTTCGGTATAGGGGATGCCCGCATTTTGCAGCTGTTCCAGTAGATTCATGGGGTTTGCTCCTTTCGGCGGTCAGGGCTGCACATCATCGGTAAGGCCCAGCTGTTCCATCAGCTCCTTGGCAGAATTATTGCCCATGGCGCGCTGACGGTAGTTCATGGTGGCCACCTCGATGATAACGGCGAGGTTTCGGCCGGTCTGGACCGGGATGGTGGCGGCGGGCACCTTCATGCCCAGAATATTGGTGGTTTCCTCCTCCAGCCCGATGCGGTCGTAGACCTTTTCGGGGTCGTAGGTTTCCAGCTGAATGACGAAATTGATATTGGCGGTATTTTTGACCGAGCCGACGCCGAACAGCCGACTGACATTGATGATGCCGACCCCGCGGAGCTCCATATAGTGGCGGATGTTATCCGGGGCGGAGCCGACCAGGGTGGTATTGGAGACCCGGCGGACCTCCACGGCGTCATCGGCGATGAGACGGTGGCCGCGCTTGAGCAGCTCCAGGGCGGTCTCACTTTTGCCGACGCCGGAATCCCCGGTAAGCAGCACACCCTCGCCGTAGATCTCCATCAAAACGCCGTGGACGGTGGTACGGGGCGCCAGCTCCAGACTCAGCTTGGCATTGAGCTGGGCGGCCATATGGGTGGTATTTTCCGGAGACTGCATCAGCGGCACGCAGTACTTTTCCGCCAGCTCCAAAAAGAGGGGGCGGAAGGAGAAATCCTGAGTGATGATGACGGCCTTGGGGCTGCGGGAAAGGAAGCCCTCCAGGCTCTGCCGCAGCAGGTGGGGCGGCAAAGTTTCCAGATAGGCCAGCTCGGTACGGCCGATCATATTGATGCGGGCCGGGACAAAGCCCTGGAAGAACCCGGTGAAGGCCAAGCCCGGGCGCATCAGCTCGGCGTGGCTGACCAGGATCTCCTCCTCGGTTTTGGGATAATAGAGGATCTGCAGGTTCAGGTCCTTGATGAGCTTTTTAAGCGGGACGGTATACTGGTGCGGCATGGGTAAAACCCCTTTCTATGATGAAAGCTGGCGGCGAGGGAAAATGTCGGGATGGCAAGCGGACGGCCGCAGGCAGGCTCTTGCCTGACGCAGGCAGGCTGATGCCTGTCAAGGGCGGCCACGCAGCCAGCACCCATTTTCACTGCCGCCGGGCGGCAACGCATAACTGCTATGCGGCAGCGACATGCAAAATAGCTATATACAGTTTATTATAATACATTTATCGGCGGGATACAAACAATATTACACGGTTTTTGCAAAAAATCGTTACAAAAATAACAGAGATGATAAGAGGCCCCGCTTCCCGGAGGAAACGGAGCCTGAAAAAACAATATTTTAGGCGAGGATATCCTGGATATCCCGCAGGCCGGTAAGGGTGGTGATAACAATGGCGGAATCGCCGGGCTGGAGGGAATCGCCGCCGGAGGGGATGATGACCTCGCCATTGGGGCGGGTGATGCAGCCCACCAGCACATTGGGGCGGGTGGCCATATCCTTAAACGGCACACCGATGAGCGGCGAGCCGGCGGTAATGTGGAATTCCAGGGCTTCTACCTGGTTTTCTACCATGCGGTGCAGGGCAATGACCCCGCCGCCGGTGCTGTTTTCCATCGCGCGGACATACTGCAGGATGCGGCTGACGGTAACCACGCTGGTGGAAACGGTGCTTTCCACGATGGCGGTCTTATTGATAAGCTCGGTGAAGGAATTGCGGTTGACCTTGGCCACAGAACATTCGATATTGTGGCAGCGGGCATACATGGCCAGCATGATATTGAGTTCATCCAGGCCGGTGAGTGCCACAAAGGCATCGGAATCATCCAGGCCCTCCTCGGCCAGCAGATGCACATCGGTGGCATCCCCGTGGATAACCAAAGCGGTGGGGACTGCCTCGCTGAGATCAACACAGCGCTGTTCATCCCGGTCCACCACGCGCACACGCATCTTCATCTGGCTCAGCTGCTCCGCCAAAAAGCGGGTGATGCGCCCGGCCCCGACCACCATGACATTGCGGGCATGGTCCCGGAAAACGCCCAGTGCCCGGAAGAAGTTCTCCAGTTCCTGGGGCTTGGCGGTAACGCTGATGCAATCTCCCGCGCCCAGCACATAGTTACCATCGGGAATAACGACCTCTTCCCCGCGGCGGACGGCGCAGACCAACACCTTGACCTGCAGGGAGGCGGCGACATTTTTGAGGGCCATGCCATCCAGCAGGCTGCCCTGCGGAATGTGGTATTCCACCAACTCCACCCGGCCCTTGGCGAAGGTTTCCACCTTGGCGACCGCCGGAAAGCGCAGGATACGGGCGATATCACGGGCAGTCTCCCGCTCCGGGTTGATAGAAAGAGAAAGCCCCATCTCCTGCTGCATGAATCGCAGCTGACTTTCGTATTCCACGCTGCGCACCCGGGCAATGGTATTCTTGGCGCCCAGCTTTTTGGCGGTCATGCAGGCGATCATATTGACCTCATCCTCGCTGGTAGCGGCAATGACGAGATCCGCCTGACTGGCCCGGGCCTGCTGCTGCACAGTATAAGCGGCGCCATTGCCCTCGATGCCCAAAACATCCAGTTCCTCCGCCAGGCGCTCCGCCATGCCGGGGCGGTTATCGATGACGGCGACATCGTGGCCCTCGCGGGAGAGATGCTCCGCCAGGGCCCGGCCGACCTTTCCGATTCCGACAATTACGATCCTCATAGTATTCTCCCTTGGTTTTGGTGGTGAGTGTATGGGCCTATTCTATCGCTTTTGGCGGGGATTTGCAAGAGGGCTGAGGGGATGCGCAGAGGGAGGGGCCCGCAGGGCAGGCCGCCGCAGGCGGCTTTGGGGCGGCCGAAGGCCGCCCACGAGGGGCTTTGCCCCTCGGCCCTGCGGGCCCCAGCCGGGATGCTGCAGAAACCGGACGAGGAAATGCCGCGCAATTTCTCGACAACGGAGGAGCTGCGTGATATAATGAGATATTATTCCAAGAGGGGGCAAGCGGAAATGCAGGAAAATTTCTACCGGGCTGTATATGCGGCGGTGCGCCGTATCCCGGCCGGGAAAGTGGCTACCTACGGACAGATTGCGATGCTGGCGGGCAGCCCCCGGGCTTCCCGCATTGTGGGCGGGGCACTGCACCGCAACCCCGAACCCGGCAAAACGCCCTGCCACCGGGTGGTATTCCGGGATGGCAGCCTGGCACCGGGCTTTGCCTTTGGCGGGCCTGGGGCGCAGCGGGCGCTGCTGGAAGCGGAAGGAGTCGCTTTTCTGCTGGACGGGCGGGTGGATATGGCCCGGCACCAGTGGACCGGCGAAAATGAAACGCTGTAATATAGGTTAAATATAGCAAGGAGAGAACCATGAGATTTTTTGCACTGACGACCGCTACGGCCGACCTGCCGGAGGTACCGGATATTCAGGAATCGCTGACCGCGATCCAGAAATTCATTAAAACCGCCTCGCCGGTGGTGCTGAACGCACTGTGGCATATTGCACTGGCACTGGTTATCTTTTTTGTGGGGCGCTGGCTCATCGAGAAATTCCTGAGCCGGGTGGCGCTGCTGGATAACAAAACAAAGATCGATCCCGGCGTGGCCAAATTTGTGCGCTCGCTGGTACGGGTAGCGCTGTGGGCACTGCTGATTTATTTTATTGCGGACTTTTTGGGCGTGCCGACGGCGAGCTTTGTGGCGCTGCTGGGTTCCATCGGCGTGACGGTGGGCCTGGCATTGCAGGGCAGTCTTTCCAACTTTGCGGGCGGGCTCATTCTCATGTTCCTGCACCCCTTTAAGACTGGGGATTACATCAAAACTGCTTCGGATATCGAAGGGACAGTGGTGGAGATTGGGCTGTTCTTTACCACGCTGCGCATGGCCGATAACAAAATCATCACCATTCCCAACGGGAATCTCTCGGCCGGGAATATTATCAACTATAATGTACTGCCGGTGCGGCGGCTTTCCACCACGGTGGGCATTGCCTATGAGGCCGACACCGCCCGGGCCATTGAGCTGCTGACGGCGCTTATCAAGAGCCGCAAGCCGCTGGTGAACCCCGAAAAGGCGCTGGTATATGTAAAGGAGCTGGGGGACAGCAGCGTGGTGCTGGGCCTGCACTACTGGGTAAAGACCGACGACTACTGGGACGAGGCGTGGAGCATCAACCAGGCGATAAAGGATGTACTGGACCAGAACGGCATTGCCATCCCCTTTAACCAACTGGATGTCCATGTGATCCAGTAAGGCTCTCCCCTATTTTTGCGAACCGAAGGACGAATGAAATACCCATGAAAATTCTAAGGCAATCTGCCATTATCGCCGCGGTGTGCGCCGTGGCGGAACTCATCAAATATCTGCTGCCGCTGCCCATTCCCGCCAGCGTGTACGGTCTGATCCTAATGCTGCTGACACTGCTGACCGGACTCATCAAGCCGGAGCAGATCAGTACCGTCGCGGATTTCTTTATCTCCATTATGCCGGTGCTGTTTATTGCCCCCACGGTAGCGCTTATCACCCAGCCGGAACACCTGGCGGTGATGGGCGGGCCGGTGGTGCTGCTGGGTATTCTGGGCACTACGCTGGTCATCGGCATCAGCGGCAAGGCCGCCCAGGCGGTGTGCCGGCAGGAAGCCAAACGGCGGGAGGGTAAAAAGCATGAATGATTACATTGCCTTTTCCGCCTACTTTGGGGCCGCGCTGACCCTAATCATCTATGTGGTGTCCTTCCGCATCAGCGACCGGATAGGGCACCCGCTGGCCAATCCGATCCTCATCTGCCTGGCACTGCTTATTGGGGCATTGCTCATTTTTGATATCGACTACGACGCCTACAACCAAAGCGCCCGGTACATCACCTACCTGCTGACCCCGGCCACCGCCTGCCTGGCGCTGCCGCTGTACCGGCAGATCCAAAAATTGCGGGAGTACCCTTTGGCCATTGTGGCCGGTATCCTGACCGGAGTGGCGGTGAACGCCCTGTGCGTACTGGCCGTGGCGCTGGTGTTCCGGCTGGGGCACTACGACTTTGTAACGCTGATCCCCAAATCGGTAACGGGGGCGGTGGGCATGCCGCTGGCCGAGGAGCTGGGTGGTACCGGCGGCATTACCATGGCGGCCATCTCCATCACCGGTATCTTTGGGAACATCCTGGGGCCGCAGGTGCTACGGTGGTTCCATGTGACTGACCCGGTGGCACAGGGGGTGGCCATGGGCTGCGGCAGCCACGCCTTTGGCACGGTGCGGGCGCTGGAAATGGGCGAGGTGGAAGGCGCCATGGGCAGCCTTTCACTGGTGATCACTGCACTGTTGACGGTGGTGATCGCGCCGTTTTTGGGCAATCTGATTTGATGTTTTGCGCTGATTTTGGCCAAAATTACGCCAGTGTTTGTGAAAGTATCACAATATAGCATTGATGCACCTTTCGCATAGCGGAACTTGTTAATCCCTTGACAAAAAAGCAGCCGAAAAAGTACTGAAATCAACGCCATTTTGCCTTGTGCGAGATGGCGTTCTTTTTGAGCGAAAATCTCAAAAATTTGGTTAGTTTTTGGGCAAAGTGTCGGCCCCAACACCTTGACAAAGACCTTGTTTTTCGCTATTATTTGATAGACACTTTATCGTGAATTCACAAGGAGGCTAAAAACAAATGGAGAAAGTTCTCGTTCTCTTGACTTTCCTCGGCTCCGTCATCGCGCTGGTATTTGCTCTTGTCACCGCGAAGAAGGTCCTGAAGTTTGAGGAAGGCACCCCGCTGATGCAGAAGATCTCTGCATCCATCCGTGAAGGCGCTAACGCCTATCTGAAGCGCCAGTACACCATCGTGGCCATCTTCTTTGCCTGCATGTTCGTTGTGCTGTGCATCATGGCTGCTACCGGTCTGCTGACCTGGTTCGTTCCCTTTGCGTTCGTGACCGGCGGTTTCTTCTCCGGTCTGTCCGGCTTCATCGGCATGCGCATAGCCACCAAGGCCAACTGCCGCACCGCCAATGCCTGCCGCACCAGCCTGAACCGCGGCCTGCGCGTAGCGTTCTCCGCCGGTTCCGTTATGGGCTTTACCGTAGTCGGCCTGGGTCTTTTGGATATTTCCATCTGGTTCACCCTGCTGAAGTTCGTCTTTAAGCTGGATCCCTCTGCCATCACCAGCGCTATGCTGACCTTTGGTATGGGCGCTTCCTCCATGGCTCTGTTTGCCCGTGTCGGCGGCGGTATCTACACCAAGGCTGCCGATGTAGGCGCTGACCTGGTAGGTAAGGTCGAAGCGGGCATCCCCGAGGACGACCCCCGCAACCCCGCCGTTATTGCCGATAATGTAGGCGATAATGTAGGCGATGTAGCCGGTATGGGCGCTGACCTGTACGAGAGCTATGTTGGCTCCATCATTTCCGCTTCCGCGCTGGGCGTTGCCGCTTTCGGCGGCGAACTGAAGGCCATGGCCCTGCCCATGATCATGGCGGCCCTGGGCATCCTGGCTTCCATCATTGGTACCTTCTTTGTACGCACCGGTGAATCCACCGATCAGCGCACCCTGCTTTCCGCTCTGCGTCGCGGCACCAACCTGAGTGCTCTTATCATCGCCGTCGCTGCCTTCTTCCTGGTTCGCGGCGTACTGGGCACCGAGTACACCGGTATCTACTTTGCCATCCTGGCCGGTTTGGTTGCCGGCGTTCTCATCGGTGCTTCCACCGAGTATTTCACTTCCGACACCTACAAGCCCACCCAGGGTCTGGCTGACACCGCCCTGACCGGCTCCGCCACCATCATGATCGGTGGTTTGGGCCTGGGCATGCTCTCCACCATCCTGCCCATCGTTATCGTTGCGGTGTGCATCCTGGTTGCCTACTATGTTTCCGGCGGCGCTGCTTCCACCTCCATGGGTCTGTATGGCATCGCGCTGGCTGCCGTAGGTATGCTGGCTACCCTGGGCATCACCCTGGCGACCGATGCCTATGGCCCCGTGGCCGATAACGCCGGCGGCATTGCCGAGATGGCCGGCCTGGAGCCCGAAGTTCGTGAGCGCACCGACGCGCTGGATTCCCTGGGCAACACCACTGCCGCTACCGGCAAGGGCTTTGCTATCGGCTCCGCCGCTCTGACCGCTCTGGCTCTGATCGCTTCTTACATCGAGAAGGTCCAGGAGGTTGGCGCTGCTGCTACCTTCAATGACTTCTCCGTTATGACCCCTGTTGTTCTGGTCGGTCTGTTTGTCGGCGCCTGCCTGCCCTTCGTGTTCGCGGCGCTCACCATGCAGTCCGTTGGCCGCGCGGCTCAGTCCGTTGTAGTAGAGGTTCGCCGTCAGTTCAAGGAGATCGTTGGCCTGATGGACGGCAAAGCCGATGCCGACTACGCCCGCTGCGTTGACCTGTGCACCAAGGCTTCCCTGCACGAGATGATCCTGCCCACCGTAGTTGGTATCGTTACCCCCATCGTAGTCGGTATGATCCTGGGCTACAAGGGCGTGGTAGGTATGCTGGCCGGCGCTACCGTTTCCGGCTTCCTGCTCGCTATCTTCATGGCGAACTCCGGCGGCGCCTGGGATAACGCCAAGAAGTACATCGAGAGCGGCGTACACGGCGGCAAGGGCAGCGATGCCCACAAGGCTGCTGTCGTTGGCGATACCGTAGGCGATCCCTTCAAGGATACTTCCGGCCCCGCTATCAACATCCTCATCAAGCTGCTGTCGATGGTTTCCATCGTATTTGCCGCGCTGGTAGTTAACTTCTCTATCATTAAGTAAGAGAACATGATAAACTGAAAATTTCCCCGCAGGCTTTTGAGTCTGCGGGGATTTTTTTGCGAGGCTGCAATAATTTCCGGGATTTATTGCACCTTATTGATGAACGGATGTTGCATTTTGCGGCGCCCATTCGTTATATTTAGTGTAAGTCTAATTGTAAGCTTAACACCGGCAGGAGGAAACAACATGAAAAAGCTGACCTGGATACTGACACTGACCCTGTGCTGCCTGCTGGCGGCGGGACTGGCCGCCTGCGGCGAAACGCCTGCCCCCACGCCCGACCCCGACCCCGATCCCGGTGCGGCAATCGGCGGGAACACCCAGATCCCGAACCCGAGAGTCCCCTATGAAAATGACGAGTTCCCCGATTTTAAGCTGGCCGGCTACCCCGACCGGGACGGCATGAAGCCCACCGGGTTCTATCTCATCGGCGGCACCATCGGGGAGATCTCCTATGAAACCGCCACCCTGCGCTGTGCCGCCGATACCGGCGAGGGCGAGGATCTTTCCGGCGTTTACTACCCCGATGCCGAGGAGAGCGAGCTTTCGGTGTGTCACAGCTACGGCGGCATTATTACCGTCACCGTGAAGGAGCACAGTGAGGGCACCGTGGCGCTGTGGAAAAGCTGCGCGGGGGATTTTGACTATTCCCTGTGGCTGCCCGGCCAAACCGGCGACGCCGCAAAGGCGCTGGTGATGGAATTTGCCGCCGGGGTGTATGCCGTAAAGCCCGGCGTGGAGACCCCGATCGGGCATGTAGCGGGCACCGAAAAGGACCTGGCCCGCTGGCGGGAGGTCATTCGTGCCGGGAACATCGCCAAGGTGATGGCCATGGATCACACCATGACCGAGCCGGTGGAGCTGACCCCCGAAAAAGCCGGGCAGCTCATCGGGCTGCTGGCCGAGAGCGCCGACCGGCTTACGGTGTATGAAAAGCTGCCAAACCCCGCCACGGGCGGCGCGCTGCGCCTGACTGCCTATGACACGGAAGGGAATGTGCTGTTTACCGCTTGCTATAATGGCTGGCTGGTGGTGACCTTCGGCAACGAAATGACGAACTACGTCTTTGACGCCAGCGACTGCGAGCTGTATACCTTGTATACATTCTTTCCCGTCGAATAACCTGCACCATACAAAAATGCCCCTATCCGGAAACCCGGATGGGGGCGTTTTTTCATTTAGGGTCTATTCGGCGGCTTCGGCTGCCTTGATGCGGCTGCGGATATAATCCTTGACCTCATCCTTGGGGATCTCCAGCGCGACGGAAAGCTCACCATGCAGCAGCTCCTCCGCCAGCTTCATATAGCGGTCATCCATCTGGCTGACGCGGCGGCCGGCGGCTTCGGCTTCCCGCTTTTTGCTGTAAACCGATTTGATGATCTCCACGAGGTCGGTGGTGCTGTGGGTGCCGATGATGCTGCGGTAATGCTCTGAAAGCTCCTGCAGACGGCCGGTATGGAATGGCTCCACGCTGATGGTGGGAATAAGGGCGACCAGCTCCTCGGCCTCCTCGCGGCTCATTACCGGGCGCATAAAGACCTTTGGCTGCTCCACGGGGCAGTAGATCGTGCCGCTTTGGAACAGGGGGCGCAGGACATAGTACTTGGTCCCGCGCGGCATGCCGGGCAAATCGGGGGTGGCGTAATCCATGACCTCGCAGACGCCGGTATTGCCATACATGATCTTTGTTCCTTTTGCAAACACTGTGGTGCCCTCCCTTACTGTTTCTGCCTATATTATAGCACATTTTTCGGCAGGATGTAAGGGGAAATTTAAGCGAGGGGCGGCCCCTGCCCTGCCCCCTGCTTAAATCCCCCCCAATGCGGCGGCCCGCCCCCTGGAAAAGCAGGAGGCGGGCCTTATCAGCAAACCATTAAAAATAAGATGTCACTCGGTGGTGTAATTATCGAAGTAGCCCTGGATGTAGATGATGGGGGTGCCCTTATCGCCGCTGCCGCTGGTCAGGTCGCACAGGGAGCCAATGAGATCGGTAAGGTTACGGGGGGTTGTGCCCTCGGAGACCATATTGCCCACCAGGCTGGTGGAGTCCTTCTCCTTGATACGCTGGGTAATGGCTTCCTGCAGAGCGGTACCGGAAAGATCGCCGAAATCGTGGTCAGCCAGGTACTTCAGCTTCAGCTCATTGGGGGTACCGATAAGGCCCTTGGTATAACCGGGGGCCACAACCGGGTCGGCCAGCTCCCAAATCTTGCCTGCGGGATCCTTAAAGGCGCCGTCGCCGTAAACCATCGCCTCGATATGGTGTCCGGTGGCTTCGCTCATCAGCTGGCCAATTTTTTCGGCTACCAGCATAGCATCACGGGGGAACAGCTTCACACGGTTTTCATCCGCCTTATTGGAACCCAGCAGACCATACTGGGCATTGTAGCCGCTGCCCGCCACAGGAGCGGTCATTAGGTCATCCAGCCCCAGAACCACACGGGCACCAGCCGCCTGCAGCAATCGCTTACTGCGGGCACGGGTATGAATATCACAGGTGATGACGGTATCGGTGTAGTCCAGAATGGTCTGCACGCGGTTGGCAAAAATCACTTCTACCTCGGCGCCGGCTTCCCGGATAAGGCTGGAATAGTACTCCACATAGTCCACGCCAGTAAAAGGATGGATCACAGAGCCGAACTCAGCACGGAAGCGCTCCAGGGAAAGAACATCGGTCCAGGGATCAATGCCCTTTTCATCCAGGCGGTCCATGCTGATGAGGTGGTTGCCCACTTCATCGGAAGGATAGCTGAGCATAAGGACGACCTTCTGGCAGCCCGCGGCAATGCCGGAAAGCAGCACGGAGAAACGGTTGCGGCTGAGAATGGGGAAGGTAACGCCAACGGTCTTGCCGCCGGTGCGGGCCTTTACATCGGCTGCGATCTGTTCCACTGTGGCATAGTTGCCCTGGGTACGGGCCACTACCGATTCGGTAATGGCGACAACATCTTTATCGTGCGGCTCCACACTGTTTTCTTTCAGGGCCTTCAGGACGGTATCCACAGTGCCCTTTACTACATCATCGCCTTCCCGGAAGATGGGGGCGCGTACCCCGCGAACGACAGTACCAAACATTCTGCTCATGGCTTTTTCTCCTTTTATCACCTGTGAATTGATGAAAACGAAAACATAAATAGGGGTTGCTTTTCACAACCACTTTAGTATAATAGATGCGTATCCATAAGTAAAGTATATATTGCTAATGATAAGCATAAGTAAAACAGATAGAAAGGAAGCCCGCAAACATGGCCGTTAAACTGGAGCTTTACCGTATTTTCCGCACCGTTGCCGAGGAGGAAAGCATTTCCGCCGCCGCCAAAACACTGTTTATCTCACAGTCGGCGGTCAGTCAGTCCATCCATCAGCTGGAAGAGCAGCTGCAGGTACGGCTGTTTTCCCGCCAGCCCCGCGGCGTCACCCTGACCGGCGAGGGCCGGGTGCTGTACGATTATGTGCGCAGCGCCATCAGCCTCATCGAAACCGGGGAGGAAAAGGTGCAGCAGACCCGGGAGCTGATGATGGGCGAGCTGGTTATCGGGGCCAGCGATACCGTGACCCGCAGCCTGCTGCTGCCCTATCTGCAAAGGTTCCACGAGCGGTACCCGGCCATCCGGCTGAAGGTGCTGAATGGCACCAGCTATGAGGCCCTGCAGATGCTGCGGGCCGGGCAGGTAGACCTGGCCTTTGCCAGTACCCCGCAGGAGAGCGGCAACCTGCAGATGCGGCGCTGCATGGCCCTGCACAATGTTTTTGTGGCGGGGCGGGACTACCCCTGCGAGACCGACCGGGCCTATACCCTGGCGGAGCTTTCCCGCTTCCCGCTAATGCTGTTGGAGCGCAAATCCAGCGCAAGACGGTACCTGGAACGCTTTTTTACCCGCAATGGCATTACGCTTAAACCGGAGATAGAACTGTGCAGTCACGAGCTTCTCGTCAATCTGGCGGCCATTGGGCTGGGGGTGGCGTGCGTCACCCGAGAATATGCCCTGCCCGCTCTGGAGGCGGGGACGATCCGTGAACTGCGCACCATTCCGGAGATTCCGGAGCGGAGCCTTTCGGTGTGCACCTTGCAGGATGTATCGCCCAGCCCCGCGGCGGAGGAGTTTTTACGGTTCTGGGCGTAAGGTGAAATGAACGGAGACTATATTAAAAAGCACCCCCACGGGATCTGCCGCGGGGGTTGTGTTATATTTTTACGGGAGGGAATACAGAATAGCCACCGCAGCGCCCAGCAGAGCACCGCAGGCCACCTGCAGCGGGGTGTGCCCCAGGAATTCCTCCAGCAGCTGCTCCGGCGGAGTGTCGCTCAGCTTCAGCAGCAGCTCATTGATGGTGCGGGCATGCTGCCCGGCCTGCCAGCGCACTCCCATGGCATCGTGCATCACGATGATGGCCAGCACCGCGCTGATGGCAAACTGAAAGGAAGCCGCGCCGTATTGCAGCAGGGCGGCCGCCGCCAACGCCGTTACCGTAGCGGAGTGTCCGCTGGGCATCCCGCCGTCCCCCGTCAACCGTTCCCAATCCAGCCGGTGATGGGCAACCAGTTCGATGAGCAGCTTGCAAAGCTGTGCCACAGCCCAGGCCAGCACCGCCGATATCAGACAGGTATTTTGCAGTATTTCCATAGGTATTCGCCTCTTTTTCCTGTCAAATTACGATGCCGCCATTGGGGCTGAGGACCTGCCCGGTAAAATAGCGGGCATCCTCCCCCGCCAAAAAGGCAATGGCAGCCGCCACTTCCTCCGGCGAGCCCATGCGGCCCAGCGGGATCTCCTCCTCCAGCATCCGGCGTTCTTCGGCGGTAAGGTGGGCATTCATTTCGGTATCGATGGCCCCGGGCGCGACACAGTTGACGGTGATGCCGCTAGGGGCCAATTCCTTGGCCAATGCCTGCGTAAAGCCAATGACCGCCGCCTTGGAGGCGGAGTAGTGCACCTCGCAGGAGGCACCGCACAATCCCCAAATGGAGGAAACATTGATGATGGTGCCGCTGTGCTGCTGTACCAAATATGGCACCGCCGCGCGGCAGCAGTGATAGATGCCATCCACATTGGCCGCAAACATCCGCCGCCAGTCCTCCGGGGTAATATCGGTAAACAGCTTGATCTGAGCTATGCCGGCGTTATTCACCAGAATATCCAGGTGGCCGTACTGCTGTATCGCAAAATCGATAAGCGCTTTGGCTTCCTCGGCTTTGGTCAGATCCGCCCGGAAGGAAACGGCTTCCCCACCGGCCTCCCGCAGCTCCCGGCAAAGGCTTTCGGCCTTTTCTCTGCTGCGGCAATAGCCCAGCACCACATAACACCCCTGCGCGGCCAAGCGGCGGGCCACTGCGGCTCCGATGCCCCCTGATGCGCCGGTAATAACTGCGACTTTACTCATACTGTTTCCCTCCGGTGTCAGCCCTGCAATGGGTACCGGTTCGGCGGCACCCTGCAGAAATTTCTACCCATGATAATAGCAAATTTGCCCCCGGCTGGCAAGTCCCCTCAGCGGCGGGGCGGCTGATCTGCCAGCGGCCAGTCGTACAGTTCGGCATAGCTTTCCGCCTCCTCCGGCGTGCGGGGCGGGATAGGCTCCAGCCCGGTGGCTTCGGTGCCACTTACCACATCATGCGGCAGGTACAGCGGGCGTCCCGTCACCGGGTCAATGGGTCCCAAAACAGGTCGTTCCATGGTTATTCCCCCTTTCAAGGGGTAGTATCACCAACAGCAAAAAAACTATGCGGCGTCCCCTTGCGACTGGGGCAAAATCATGCTACAATAGCACAAAAATCCGGCGGGTTGCGCCATAGTTGGCGGCTGCAACCGCTGCCCCAAAAGGAGTAAACCACGATGAATAACATGGCGCACGCTGTCCTGCGGCTGCTGGAGGAAAATAAAATAGACCACACACTGGCGGAGCACCCTGCTGTATTCAATATGGAAGAATTGTACGCGCAGGGACTGGAGCACTGTGACGCCATTGCCAAGAATCTGCTGGTCCGCGACCAGAAGAAGCGCTTTTACTGGCTGCTGGTACTGTACGGAGAAAAGCGTGCCGACCTGAAAGCGCTGAAAGCCCGGCTGGGGCATGGGGCGCTTTCCTTTGCCGGGGCAGAGGAGCTGGCCGATCTGCTGGGCCTGACGCCGGGCTCTGTCACTCCCTTTGGCGCGCTGAATGACAAGGAGCACCGGGTCACCATCCTGCTGGATGAGGACTACCGCGGCAAGCTCATCGGGGTCCATCCCAATGATAATACCGCTACCGTTTGGCTCCCGGCGGATGCCCTGGTTGAGCTGCTGCGGCAGCAGGGCACCACGGTGGAGTTTATCCCATTTTGATCTTATAAATGTGAAAAAGCCCCCGTACCGCGCAGTACAGGGGCCTTGTTCTTATGTAGATCACTTTTTATTGTGGAAGAACAGCGGGATCTTTTCCAGATAGATGATATCGGTGCGGTCCGCGGCATCGCCTTCCGCCAGCACTGCCGCGCGGGCAATTACCTCGCCGCCAGATTCCTTCACCAGCTTTTCGATGGCCTCAATGCTGCTGCCGGTGGAGATCACATCATCAATGATGGCGACCTTCTTGCCCTTGATGAACTCGGCATCGTGCTCATCTACCACCAGGATCTGCTCCTTACCCATATTGGTGATGGAATTAACGGTGGTGATGATGGGATTGCGCATATAGCCCTTGACCGACTTGCGAGCAATGACATAGCGGGGCATCTTCATCACTTTAGCCATCTCATAAATAAGCGGAATGCTCTTGGCCTCAGCAGTCACCAACACCTCGGTCTCGGGGGGCAGCTTTTCCGCCAGGGCACGGGCACAGGGCTCTACAACATCGGTATCGCCAAAGATAACAAAGCCGGCAATGGACATGTTTTCATTGATGGGGACGACCGGCAGACTGCGTTTGACGCCTGCCACGGTGATATCATAGAATTCCTGCATGGGAATCCTCCTTTTCCGAAAAAATTGGGCATGACGCCCTTAACCTATTTATTATAACATAATTCTGCTATCTTGGATATAGATTTTTTAACATTTAGCCATAAGCAATGCTTATATCAGTTTTCAGCATTTGCTTTTTCCGCTTTCTATGCTACAATAGGACTAAAAGCAGAAGCCGGGCCGGCAGCCTGCGCATTTACAAGCTTGTGCAGAGTCCGGACGGGGGCCGCAGGCCGTTTCGGCTTTGCCGAAACACGCAGGCTCCGCCTGCGTCGGC
>OLPA01001723.1_pt1 | contig 17550 bp, 16 predicted proteins | sample 1672811 | NCBI WGS metagenome assembly OLPA01 (sample SAMEA3136726, study PRJEB25190) | human gut metagenome | biome: human gut; feature: human-associated habitat; material: faeces | place: Austria | collected 2013
AGGAACGCGCAACAAATACCGCCTTTCGGTGGGGGTATGGAGTAGATAGCAAGCATAGGAAGCGGGTACCCACTTCCGTTTTTTGCCCCGCAAAACGGCTTGTTGGGAAGCGTCCCAAACCCTCAGAAAAACGGAAAGGAGCTACAACACATGGACGGAAGAAAACGAACGGTGCAGATCAAGTTCCGTGTCACAGAAGAAGAACACAGGATCATAGAACAAAGAATGAAGTTAGTGCCTACCCGCAACATGGCAGCCTATATGCGCAAGCTCGCCCTTGACGGGTATATCATTCAGATCGATCACACCGACATTAAAAAAATGACCGCCGAAATACAGAAAATCGGGGTCAATGTCAATCAGATTGCAAAGCGTGTGAACAGTACAGGCAGCGTCTATCAAGAGGACATAAACGAGATCAGGGAGGCGTTAGCGGAAATATGGCGGTTACAAAGATTAAACCTATTAAAAGCACACTGAGCAAAGCCCTTGCCTATATCCAAAATCCGGCAAAGACAGATGAAAAAATGCTTGTGTCCTCCTATGGCTGCTCTTTTGAAACGGCAGATATTGAGTTCGGTTTTACGCTTTCACAGGCGCTTGATAAGGGCAATAATGTAGCCCACCATTTGATCCAGTCCTTTGAGCCGGGAGAGGTCAGTTATGAGAAAGCCCATGAGATCGGACGGCAGCTTGCCGATGCCGTCACAAAGGGGCAGCACGAATACGTCCTGACAACGCATATCGACAAGGGGCATATCCATAATCACATCATTTTCTGTGCAGTAAACTTCGTCGATCATCACAAGTACAATTCCAACAGACGCAGCTATTACGGCATACGGAATATGAGCGACAAGCTGTGCCGGGAAAACGGTCTTTCCGTTATCACACCGGGCAGGGACAGCAAGGGAAAAAGCTATGCGGAATATCAGGCAGAAAAGACGGGTACAAGCTGGAAAGGCAAGCTGAAAGCCGCCGTAGATGCCCTCATTCCCTCAGTATCAGATTTTGAAGAGCTGCTTTCCCGCCTGCAGGCGGCGGGCTATGAGATCAAGCCGGGCAAATACATTTCCTGCCGCGCTCCCGGACAGGAACGATTTACAAGGCTGAAAACCCTCGGCGCAGATTATACAGAGGAAGCCTTGCGGGATCGGATCGCTGGCAGACGCACCCGTGCTGCAAAGATACCGAAAGCGGATCGTGGCGGCGTGTCCCTGCTCATTGATATTGAAAACAGTGTCAAGGCCGCGCAGAGCCGGGGCTATGAGCAATGGGCGAAAATCCATAATCTGAAACAGGCAGCACAGACAATGAACTTCCTCACGGAACACAAGATCGAACAGTACGCCGACCTCACGGCGCGTATCGAGGAAGTGAACGCGGAAAGTGATAAAGCTGCCGAGAGCCTAAAGGCGGTTGAACGGAAGCTGTCAGATATGGCGGTACTTATCAAGAACGTATCGACCTATCAAAAAACAAAATCCGGCTATGACGCATACCGCAGAGCCGGAAGCAAGGCACCGCGCACCGCAAAGCAGGATCAGATCGTCATTCTCCATGAAGCAGCGACGCGGGCATTGAAAGCGGCGGGTATTACCAAGCTCCCGAATGTTGCCGCACTGCAAGCAGAATATGAAACGCTGCAAGCGCAGAAAGAAGCCCTGTATGCAGAGTACGGCAAGGCGAAAAAACAGGTCAGAGAATACGACGTTATCAAGCGGAACATAGACAGCATTTTGCGGCTGGATAAAGGAATGGAGCGCGGAAAAGAAGCGGAACGCGGATAAGGCCGTAGAAAAGTTCATTTTTGTGTGGTATTATAAAAATAAAAACGCCTTTGATAATTCGGAAAAGGAGTGATGCACACCATGACGCGCAAAGAGATATGGGGCGATTCCTTCAAGAAAACCGTTGTGCCTGTTCTGCTTGCCTTGATCCTTTTCTATGCGTTCAAAACCATTTTTACAAAGGACGGTGTAACAAATTACTTTTATGTGTGGATCTGCTGCGGTATTCCTTTCGGGATTCGCCGGATGTTTGTGTGGCTTGTGCCGCATGGCTACGACACAGGCGGTACCTTCGGGATCATTGCCTTAAACTTCATTGTCGGCGGTCTGATCGGCGGCGTCATTCTTGTATGGCGGCTTGTCGTCGCTGCATGGTATGTACCGCTGACGGTCTATCGGCTGTGCAGCTATCCGGCAAATATATCGTAAAATACAACAAAAGCAGATAAATTTTTGCACTCTGTAAGAAAGTAGGAAATGCTTGTGCAGGCATATAAAATAGACAGAATAAATCTGATAACATACAAATGTCAAAAAAAGAAAACAGTCAAATCAGTACGATGTCGCTATTTGGCAAAGAGCCACATTGTTAATTGCGATGCCCAAAATCAAAGTTTTATTTATGCTAATTTTCGTGGGGCTATATTCAAGAAAGTGAAGTTTCAAAATAGTGTAATAAACGGCTGCGATTTTTGGGGTACTACCTTTAACGATTGTGATTTTAGTGGTGCGTTAATTACAGACTGTGTATTTGTAGCTTGTAAATTCAAAAATTGTAATTTTTCTGGCGTAACGATTAGTTATACAACGATAGTCAATACATCGTTAGCAGAGTGTAAAAACATATCGCTTTCCACAAAAACAAAAATATACAAAGAATACCCCAAATGTGTTTTATCGGAAAAGCTAATGTCTGCTGTTGATGCCTTGAAATCAGACAAAAACTTACGCACATATAAACTATTGCATATCTCTGATAAAAAATATAATGAGCTTAATTTGTTTTTACTGCAACAACGATTTACAGATGAAGAATTATCTCTACTATTAACGAAGTTAGCTGTCACTTCAACGAAAAACATCACAACGTATAAAAAATTAGAAAGACAGTTGAAAAGTATGGAAGCCGTCAGTATAATATAAATGCCCCGCCCCACACAATCGGGAGATTGTGTTGCTAATAGGACTTTGTGATAAGTGATCGGGGGCTGCAATATGATAGCTAACATTCAAGGAGGTGTGTCTATGATTTCTGAATTGAGTACCGTTATTGGATTTTTTAGTTTAGTAGTCGTGAAATTTTTAGGCATTATAGCCCCTCCTGATTGTTTGGGGTATTAGAATAACAAAAAAAGAACGGGACGCAGCAGCCGATGAAGGCCACCGCGCCCCGTCTTTTGTTGGGTGCAGATTTATATTTTGTTACGCAGTAGAACGCTGTTTTTGAGGGACAAGGATAAAATACCTTGCCCCTCTTTTTTCATGCCGGAAAAGCCCTGTAAATCAAGGGGAAATATGCCCTTACTCCGTAACATGGGAGCGCCTTTTGCGCATACGCTCGGCTGCCTGTCTGCGGGTGATCTTCCTGCGGCAGTCCGGGCAGTATTTTACGCTGTTGGAGCTGGAAGCAAAGGAAGCGCCGCATACCGTGCAGCGGCGCAAGTCCTCTGTCTTGTAAAGCTCGGCATACAGCTTTTGATCTGCCGGAAGAACGGCAGTGCGAAACCATTTGCAAAGCAGCGAATAGGAAATGCGCTGCGGGCAGATACATTCCTCGCCATCGTCCAGCAAAATACAGTTTCCGTCAACATAGTTGCAGCACGTCTTTTTTATCAGGGCATTTACTTTCCGGCTCTGCTTCGGCGTCAGCCGGATCAGTTCGCCCATTCTTCCCCTGCGGCAGAGGGGGCAAGCTCTGCATACTCCGCTTCGGTCAGCTTGTCCAGCTTTTCAAGCGTGCGGTCTGCCAGCGCCCGCATTTCCTCGTCCATATACGGCATGGCAGCCCGGATTTTTCGGGTTGTTTCCTGCTTGCCGCCCTCATGGTAAATGCTCAAAAGATTTGTTTCTTCTACGGTAAATCCGTTCATGTTCATACCTCCAATTCGTGATGTTTTGTTTTCGCTGCCCTTTTCGGGGCAGATGTTTCTTTTGCAGCTTTAAGCTGCGCCCGAATGGACGGACGGGTTTTTCGTATTTCCTTGCTCCTGTCCTCATTCTGATTGACAAGGGCAAATATGCCGTGTCTGTCGCTGATTTTTGAAAGGGCAAGCGTCTTATACGGAAGCAGATCAGAAAGCCGCTGCGTATCACGGCTGGACGCAAGCATCATAAAAACGGGAGAGACTTCAACCATGAAATGCGTTCTGTTCGGGCTGTTCGGCTCGGTAAGCCCTTTCATTTCACTTGCTATGCGCTGTGCTTCCTGTTCGATCCTCGCCTCACGCAGAGCTTCGATATGTTCTTTGAGATTGCCGGGTGCAAGCTGCGCCCGGCGCTGCTTTTCCTCCTGTAACAGCTCTTGCAGTGCATACGGATCATTGGGGAGCGTTTCAAAGCGTTCAAACTTCCCAAGCTGCGGATCGGAACAGCCGTCAAAGAGTTTATCTGTCGGCTGCTCCCGATTTCCGAGAACGTAGATCAGTCTGTTCGTATCAGCAGGAAGCTCCTTTGTTCTGACGCGCTCATAATGCTGCGCATAGTCCAGCTCATACAGGTTTCCTTTGATTTTCCCGTTTTCAGTCCCCGTCAGCTCCACCGCGTAGGCAAGGATGCGGTCGCGGGTCTGCTCCTTATGAAAATGCCAGGTATTGTTTGGGGCGGTGCCTTTCAGGAAAACGTCGCGCTCCCGGAAGCAGTGCGTTCCAGAGGGACGGGAGAGCCACAAAAGCGTTTTGTCTGCGTCGTTATGGCTTGCCGCCGCCCGCAATATGATTTTCTTGCCGATCTCAAAATCACTTTGGTAAAAGCCCGTGTTCTGCTTCATAATGGCACTGAGGGCTGAAAACACATCTACATTTTCAAACTTGTTCATTTCATCAGTCCCTTTCCAAGTCCTGCGATCTGCTTCTTGTCCGCTTCGCCTTTGCATTCTGCTCCTTATACGCTTGAAGCTGCGCACGGATGGAGGGCTTTTCCTCGCGCTCCGGCTTTTTCTGCTTCTCATTTTTCAAGGCTGCGGCATACTCGGACAGGGAAACGGGTTCGCCGGATTTCATTTTCTGTTCCAGCTCGTCAGCAGTAGGCGTATTGTTGATTACGCCGTCAATCATATTGCTGTTTTGCTCGGTGGAAAGCTCGGCAGATTTCAGATAGTTTTCCGGCTGCATGGCTGCTACGGCATAAGCCTGTGTGCCGTTTCCCATGATGATATATTTGCCGTCCTCGGACGAATGGTGCATACCGTACCCGGCGGCCTCCATCTGCTCCCGGCTCATGGACGTTACATGAAAGCTCCCGCGCGGCGTTTTTATCATTTCGCCTGTCATCTGCTTGTCCGGCGAAAGCACCTTTTGCTGCTCCTGTAAGAACTGCGGGATCTCCATATAGCCGTAACTGTCAACATAGTGCGCCGTGTCCTGCCCGTTCTGATGCAGCACAACCACGTCCGAAATGGAAAGGCTGTGTCCCTTAAAATCTTTCGGGTGGTCGGTGTTAAAGACTTCCCAAATACGCCCCAGCGTCATATCCGGCGTAAGGGGCGCAGAATAGATCAGGTCATAGTTCGCCTTATCCACGCTGTACCCGGCAGCGGTCAGGCGGTCTAACGGCTCAAAGCGCAGATCCCGCGTTTCGTCGCCGCGCTTTAACTGATAGATCGTAAAGGTGTCCTGTTCCTGTCCGTCCGTTTTCGGCTCATAGCCGTTTGCGGCATATTCCTCAACGGTCATTCCTGCGGCGGCTGCTTCCTGTGCGATTTCCTCCCGTACATGGGCTTTGTAGGTTTCCAGTTCTTCGGCTTCGTGGAGGTAGTCGGAAAGCTGTGGCGGATCGGGTAGCTGATACTCACCGTTATTCAGCTTTTCACGGCATACATCCACATGAGCAAGGACGGCTTCAAAGTATTCTGTCTGCCCCGGGGTGAGAGCTTCGCCGCCCTCCAATACGCCGGAAGCTTCCTTTTCCTGCGCGGAGAGATTGCAATGCAGTTTCAGATACGGGATAAACTCATTGAGCAGCATATCCCGCTGTGCCTTGTCTGCGTCAAGGGCTTCCTTGCCCTGACTGTGCAGAAGAAAGCTGTCCCAATCGTCGTTGTTCTGATAGTAGGCGTGATACTTCTCGATATGCGCGATCAGACCGCCGTCCCCGTCGCCAAAGTCCTGTCTGCCCTCGTAATAATCGGGTTCTCCGTTCATTGTAAAATCAATGCGGAACTTCGTTTTATCGTAGCCGGGAATATCCTTGTGGGCTTCGTCAAGATTTGCAAAAAGGGTATCTGCGCGGGCAAGGGACAGCTTTTCGCCCTCCTGCAATTTGTCGCTTTCACTCCAAAGGACGGTTACGACGGGCTGCACGGCAGGATCAAGGGACGGGGGTAATATTTCTTTTTCCTGCGCAGCTTCGCGTTCCTGCTGGATTTCTTTCAAATGCTCGTCAATGCTGTTAATGATCTCGTTTGCGGCGCTGCGGATCGTTTCCAAAGAGCCTTTCAGTTCCGTAAGCTCCTTGCCGCTGCTCCACCCGGCGACATACCCGAAAGAGTAGTCCGACGTATCAAGCCCGTAGTGCTGGCAGACGGTATAGGCAACGCTTTCCGCTTCCACTTCGCGGGTACGGCGGTCAGGTCTTACTTGCTGCTCGTCTTTCGGTGCGTTCAGGTCAATATCATGCAGCTTTGCGTGTGATACTTCATGGATGGCGGTTTTCAGCGTTTGCAGTTCGCTCATGCCCTCGTCAATGGCAATGCGCTTTTCCTCCAAGTGATAATAGCCGTGTGCGCCGCTTTCGATCTTTTCAAAGCCGATCGGCACGGGGGAAGTTCGTTCAAGGGCTGCGAAAAAGTCCTTGTACTGCTCCACGTCGCCCGTCAGTTCGTCCACACCGATATTGGGAAGCTCTTTGCCTTCGGTCTGTGATACGTCAAAGACGGATACCACCTTAAAGGCAGGGATCGTAACCTCCTGTTCTTCCGTTACGGGCTTGCCGTCCTTTCCGATGATCGGCTGCTGTGTCTGCGGATCGAGCTTTTCCATTTCGCGCTTTACCTTAAACGGTGCCGGGGCAAGGATGCGGATACCTTTCTCGCCCTTGATAACATTTCTCTTAAAGTTGTTTTTCCATGCGGTGAAGCCCGCCACAAGGGAAGCGTCCGGCTTCTGCATGGCGATCAGTAGCGTATTATTGAAGCTGTAATTATAAAACTTCGACATGACGCGCAGATATTCTTTGTAGCGTTCACTCTCGAAAAGCTCCTTGATGCCCTGTTCTAAGCGGTCTGTGATTTCTTTCAGTCTGTCCGCGCTGTTTTCCCCGGACAGCATAATGGGATTGACGGGTAAGGCTGTGTTTGTGTTTTGTTCGTCCATTTGATTACTCCTTTCGATGATGATTTGATTAAGCGGCTGTTCCCAGCTTGCGCCAAAACCGCGTATCACGGTATTGCCGGCTGCGCCGTTATCACGGAACATCTGCAAGGTGGAATAAGCCCGGTCAAAGGCCTGTACGTTGTCTGCCGGAATGTTCGGTGCAAAGTGAATGATGCCGTGCGGGTAGGATTTTCCGCTGCCGATCCAGCCGCGTATAAAGCTGTCGAACGGCTCTGCGGCACCGCTTTTGAAATGCTCGTCGGCGTGGCTTGACGCAAGGTGATTTCCTTTGTACTGATAGCCCAGAATGAGCGTTCCCGTCTGCGGCTGATACATAAAGCGGCGGTTTTCGATCTGCTGCATATCAAAGGCTGTTTGCCCGGTATCAATCCGCATAACGTCGTTTTGTATCTCGATTTTTGTTTTTTCGGCTATGGCGCTGCCTCCTTTCGTTTCATAAGGGTTTGGGATTTTCCCAACAAGCTAAAATCCCCGCAATCGCCGTCAGGCGAAAGCAGGGATTTTACGGAAAAGGGTACCGTTTTCCTATGCTTGCTGCGTCAGTTATTCTTTCCCCGGAAGCGTAATACGGTAGTTGACGTATTTCCCGCCCGTATCGGCTAAAACAATGCTGCCGTCATAGCTTTTGCCCGTTTTGGGGGAATAGAGCTTTTTCACCTTTACGCTGCCGTCTTTCAGAAGTGCAGCGGCGATCTTCGGGGTGAAGCTCACTTTTCGTTCTTCAAAAAAGCGGTCATTTTTCCACATGACAAAGCCGCAGCCTTTGTCCGAGCAGTAATAGTTTTTCTTTCCCTCATAGACAGGAGCGCCGCAGCGGGGGCAGCTCCCGATCACGGGCTTTTCCTCTTTGAAAAGCGCCGGATCGTTTGCAGCGAGAACAGGATAGCTTTCTACCAGCTCCCGCGTCATGGCTTCGATGCCCTGCATGAAGATCTCTGCGTCAGAGCGTCCCTTTGCAATCTGCGTCAGGGTGTTTTCCCATTCAGCGGTAAGCATGGGGCTTGTCAGGGTATCGGGCAGAATACCGACAAGGGTATTGCCGTCAGAGGTCGGAAGAAGCTGCTTGCCCTTGCGCACTGCAAAGCCGGATTTCACCAGCTTTTCAATGACGGCAGCGCGGGTAGCTGGCGTACCTAAGCCCTTGCGCTCGGCGTCGGGGTCTGTGTCCTCGTTTCCCGCGCGTTCCATAGCGGACAGCAGCGAGCTTTCCGTATGGGGCTTCGGGGGCGCGGTGAAATGCTCCGTGACCTTTGCACCGGGACAAGCAAAGGTCTGTCCCTCGGAGAATTCCGGCAGCGTCGTTTCTTCTTCCTCGTCCGTCTTTTCTTTCAAGCCGCTGCGGTAACGCCGTTCAAGCTCTTTCCAGCCCTCCGAAAGCACCGTCTTTCCCTTTGCGGTGAATACTGCATCCGCGCAGGAGAATACTGCCGTTACCGCTTCATAGATATACGGCTCAGAGGTTGCCAGCAGCAGACGTACCCCGGTCAGAATGAGGATGTTCCGCTCACTCTCCGGCAGCGTGGAAAGGTCGGTCTTTGAAAGCTCCATTGTCGGGATGATCGCGTGATGGTCGGACACTTTCTTGCTGTCAAGCACCTGTGAAACCGCCGGGACAAAGGCGATACCCTGCATAAAGGGCAGCTTATCCAAAAGCAGCCCGGCAATTTTTTCAGCCGTTTCTTTCATGTCGTCTGTCAGGAAATTGCTGTCTGTCCTCGGATAGGTCAAAAGCCGCTTTTCATAAAGCGCCTGTGCAAGGTCAAGGGTCTGCTTTGCCGTATAGCCGAAAATGCGGTTTGCCTCCCGCTGTAAGCTCGTCAGGTCAAAGAGCTTCGGGGGTGAAACTGTCTTTTTCTCACGGGTGACGGAAGTACAAACGGCCTGCGAATGTTCACAAGCCGTTTTGAGTGTTTCCGCTTCGATGCTGTCCGTAATCCTCTCGCTGGATGCTTCCGCACCGGGGAGGGCAAGCCGGGTCAGATAGTATTTTTCCTTTTGAAATGTGCGGATCGCTTCGTCTCGATCTGCCAGCATTTTTAAGGTCGGGGTCTGAACACGTCCCACATTCAGCGTCTTTTTGTGCAGGCAGGAGAAAAGGCGGGTCGCATTGATCCCGATCAGCCAGTCAGCCTTTGCGCGGCAGAGCGCAGAGGCATACAGGGCTTCGTACTCGCGCCCGTCTTTGAGGTCTGAAAAGCCCTGCCGGATCGCCGCATCCTCCATTGAAGAAATCCAAAGGCGGCGCATGGGCTTTTTACACTCTGCCATGTTGTAAACGAAACGGAAAATAAGCTCGCCCTCGCGCCCCGCGTCACAGGCATTTACCACCTCGGAAACGTCTGCACGGTGCATGAGGTCTTTTAGGATTTTGTACTGCTTCGCCTTTTCGGGGGCAAGGGTATATTTCCATTCCTGCGGCAGAATGGGTAAGCTGTCATAGCTCCATTTTTTATACTGCTCCCCATAGGCGGCAGCCTCCGCAAGCTCCACAAGATGCCCGATACACCATGAGATCAGATACCCGCACCCCTCGATATATCCGTCCTTTTTCTCCTTTGCGCCAAGCGCAGCGGCGATACTCGCCGCCACGCTCGGCTTCTCTGCAATCACCAGCGTATAGCTCATCGTTCATCCTCCTGTGCGTCCTCGTCAAGCTCGTCTGTGTCGTCCTCGTCGAACTCGTCAAAATCCAGCTCGTCAAGATCAGTGCCGCCCTTTGTATTCTGCTTTGGCTTTACCACCTTGAAATAATAGACTGCGCCGCCGCCAAGCAGGGCAATTACAAGGATCAGTGCAAGGCCGCCCATACTGCCTTGCTTATCGTTTTGCTGCGGCTGCTCGGTCTGCTCGTCGGGCTGCGGTGCCGCTTCCTTTCCGCTGCACCCTGCCATATTGACGCTGCATACCGGGCAGGAAGTATTGATATGTCCCACGCTGCATTTATCCGTACAGATACATACGGCGGGTGCCTGCTGCGTTTCCTCGCTTTCAATGATGGACAGGAGATCCGCTTCGTCCACCTGATTTAAGAAATGCACCTTGTTTTCGCCCTCGGCAGCGTTATCTATGACGATATAGAAATAATTGCCGTTTCTGCTCTGCACAACGATAAACTGCTTATCCTCGGCAGCTTCACCGGAAATGTCATCTACAAGGGTCATGTTGCCCTCCGGGGTCAAAGGCTGCGGCTCATAGATCACGCCGCTGTCGTCTGTTTCCTCTGTTGGGGTCTGCGCATAGGCGGTCACAGAAAAGCCGCCCAAGAGAGCAAGGGCGGCAAGCAGCACGGCAAGAGAGCGGAAGCGTCGTTTATTCTTCATGGTCGGTTTCCTCCTGTTCGTCATAGTCTGCGGGCGCGGCAGTCATGCCGGGGATCGCGCCGCCGGAAAGCAGCGCGGAAAGCTCCTGCGGCGTCATACGGACGCTGCGGACAAGCTGGACGATCTGCAGGTTCTCCGCTTCGGTTTTCTGCGCTTCCAGCGTGCGCAATCTGTTCTGATACTCCGTGATCTTCTCACGGGTCTTTTCCATTTCCTTTTCAATGCGTTCAATTTTGTTCATAGCCATACTGAAAAATCTCCTTTCTAATATCAGTTCCAATTCATCAGCCCGTATCCTTTGATACAGGCATAGTCAAGGGCATAGCTCTTTATTTTGCAAGCGTCGCCGGAATTGCCCTCTACGGTATAGACGCGCTCACCGTCGGTACCGATCACGATGCCTACATGATCTGCGCTGCCGTCCAGCTCCCAATCAAAGAAAATCGCGTCGCCGGGTGCTATGTTTTCATAGCCCCGCGCACCCCACTGTCCATGAGAGGTAAACCACGGAACGCCCTGCGACTGACAGGCGGCAAAGCACGGCTCGGATAATCCCGCCTGATGGTAGCACCAGGACACGAAACAGGCGCACCACGCAACTCGGCTGTCAAAGCCGTACCAGCTCCAATAGGGAGCGCCGCCCACATTGCCGACCTGTGCCTTTGCAATGTCCACAAGAGCAGGATTGCCGGGGCGCGTCCCGTTCACAAACTGAACGCCGCTTAAATCCTCGGACGCGCTCATGTCAGCCGTACCGCCGCCAAAGATCAGGGGCTTGTTGCCGCTGGTCTGTAAATAGACTTGGTACATTTCAAGCTGATCTGCATTTAATCGCTGCGGGGCAAAAGAGGAAATCGAACGGTTTTTAAGCTCCACATTGAGAATGTAATAGTTGTAGGGCACTTCTACCTCGTACTCGTAGGTTTCCGTGTACGTTTCACCCGTTTCGGGGTCGGTCACGGTGTAGCTGCCCGTCCTCGTTTCCGTCCGATACCGTACTTCCACTTCCTCCGTCAGCGTCAGTGTATATTGCAGATCAAAGATACGGTTAAGCTCTGCCTGTGCGCTCTGCGGAGTGTAGCTTTGCAGTAAGGCGGTCAGGTAGGAAGCCAGCTCATGGGGGTTGTGTCCGATGTTGTCAAGGTCATAGCGGTACTCATCGTAGCCGGGGTGATCTCGTTCAATATTGTTGATCTTGTTTTGTAGTTCGTTTTCCTTTGCTGCATAGCTGTTTTCCACCGCTACAAGGTCGCTGTCCTCCGATGTGTAGGAAGTCCCGATAATTCCGTTGAGAACGCCGGAAAACAGAGAGGAACAGGACGAAAGCCCCGTAAAGAGCAGGATGGTAAGCAGCAGCCCGCCGACAGCGATTGCCACGCCTGCCGGGTGTCTTGCCACAAAGGAAACGGTTTTTTCCGTTTTCTCTGCGGTTTTCTTTGCCGCTTTACGGGCATTTTCCGTAGCTGCCTTTGCTGCCGCCGTACCTCCGGCTTTGGCTGTTTTTGCGTACTGCCTTTTGATTTGCTGCTTCTGCCAGAAACGGGACACGGGATTGCTTTTAAGCTGCGGGTTTTCATGCAGCAGCTTTTGATACTGATATTCCACATTTGCCTTGTATGCTGCTTTTTCCGCTTTTGCCGATGCCCGGTAGGGTTTCAGCTTTTGGCTGCGGCGGTGATCCTGTACTCTGCGTTTCCCGTACCTAAGGCCGCGTTCGGCAGCTTCCTCCGCTTTGTGCGCACCCTCCACGCCGGAATTGTCCTTTTCCACGGAATGTACCTTGTTATGAACGAAAACGCCCGCCTCCTGCACCGGGCGGGATAGCGGGCTCGACGCTCCTTTGAAATTAGGCGGCTTTTCCCGTTCCTCAAAATGCAGACGGGTTTTGCCCTTGCCTGCGGCCTCGTCAAATACGCGCTCCCGGACAAGTTTCTTTTCTTTGGGGATCGCTGCCTTTGCCGCGTCCAGACGGTCAGCCGCCTTTTCGGATTTTGCGATATACTGTTTCAGCTCTGGGATGCTGCGTTCTTCCTCGGTAAACTGCAAGCGGGAGGATTTTGTTTTTGCCGTTGCTTCCCGCTGCGCTCTTTGCACTGCCTTTTTGCTGGCGCTGCGGGTATGTCCCGCGTCAAGCCGTTCAAAAACGCGCTCGGCTGTCCCGGTATTCTGCTTTGAGGGTGCTGTATAAGCGGTTGGGGCGCTGCTTACGGAAGCCGCCGAAATCGGCTCTGCCTCCTGCGGGGTCTGTTCCGGCGCAGTTTGGAAATCCGCGTCACGAATACGGTTGCTGATCCGTTTTGCTTCGCTTTTTGTTTCGTTGATCTCGATTACGCCCTCACGGGTCATTTTCTGTACGATCTTATCCCGGGGCTTTAACGGCTCTTTCAAGGCTTCTCACCTCCAATCCTTTCTTTCGCAAGTTCGCAGTATGCGGTGTTCAGTTCGATCCCGATATAACCCCTTTCAAGGCGCTTTGCGGCAAGCCCTGTTGTTCCGCTTCCGAAAAAGGGGTCAAGGACAATACCGCCTTTGGGACAACCGGCTAAAATACAGGTTTCTGCCAGCTTCGGCGGGTAGGCTGCAAAATGCCCGCCCTTGTAAGGCACAGTGTTAATCAGCCATACGTCCCGCTTGTTCCTTGTGGTGGGGATCAGGGCGTCGTCGTAATAGCCGCCGCTTCGTGCTTTGTTGATGTTCTGCACCTTGCCCTGTCCGGGCACTCCGGCAGAATACTTGCTGCTTTCGCTGCGGCTGCCGCGATACCGCGCCGCCGTTGTGGGCGCGATCGGCTCGGCAATGGCGGCAGCGTCGTAATAGTAGTGCTTGGATTTTGCCAGTAAAAAGATATGCTCATAGCATCGGCTCGGTCGGTCTTTGCAGCTTTCCGGCATGGGGTTGTCCTTCTGCCATATAATATCGCTGCGCAGATACCACCCGTCAGAGCGCAGGGCAAAGGCAAGCATCCACGGGATGCCGATCAGGTCTTTTTGCTTGCAGCCGGAAACGCGGCTGTTTAAGGCAAGTGCCTGTCCGTTTCTGCCGTTTGGGTTTCGCGGGTCGCGGTAGGTTCCTTTGCTTCCTGTACCGCAATAGGTATCTGCAATATTGAGCCAAAAGGTGCCGTCAGAGCGCAGCACCCGGCGCAGCTCCCGAAACACACAGACCAGCTTTTCAATATATTGCTCCGGCGTTTCCTCCTGCCCGATCTGCGCGTCAAGCCCGTAGTCCCGCAGGGCATAATAGGGCGGGCTTGTAACGCAGCAATGGACACTTTCATCGGGAAGCTCCCTGAGGGCAAGCAGCGCGTCGCGGTTTATGATACAGTCCTTCATCATGCGCCCATTTCCTCCGGCTTCGTCGTCATTACCCTGTATAGCTCGGTATCTTTCGGGAAGCGGTCAACAAAGGGCAGTACCACGTTTCCGTAGAAGATCAAGCCCTCGCCAGCCTCGGTATGGGTCGCGTATTTCATCTGCTGCGGGGAGATATTAAGCTGCTTTGCAAGGATTTCCCGGTCGCCTACGGCCTGATTGAGCATGAGGACAAAATCGCTGTTTTCAAAGATGTTTTCCACTTCACGGCTGGATAACAGGTCTTTGACATTCTGCGTGATCGCGGTGGGGATGCCGCCCCATTTACGAAAACGCTTCCAAATCTCCACGGAATAGGCGGCGGTCTGTTCCTCCTTTAAGAGCAGATGAAATTCGTCCATGTAGTAGCGGGTCGCTTTCTTCTCTGCACGGTTTACTGTTACTCTGTTCCACACCTGATCCTGCACAATGAGCATCCCCAGCTTTTTAAGCTGCTTTCCGAGCTGCTTAATATCAAAGCAGACAAGGCGGTTAGAAAGCTCCACGTTGGTACGGTGATTAAAGACGTTCAGACTGCCGGAAACATACAGTTCCAAAGCAGCCGCCACACGCGCAGCTTCCGGCTCCGGCTGCTTCAAAAGCTCATCGTACAGATCACCCAAAATCGGCATTTTCGCAGGATCGGGGTCTGCAAGGAACGGGCGGTACACGTTGCGCACGGCGCGGTCAATGACGGTCTTTTCCACGGGCTGCAAGCCCTCCTTGCCGCCGATCACCAGCTCACACAAAGAGAGCAAAAAATCCGATTTTAAGGCAAGGGGGCTGTCGTCCTCACTGTAATTGAGGTTAATATCCATGGGATTGATGTAGTGGGGGCTGGTCGGGGAAATGCGGATCACCTGTCCGTGAAGCCGCTGCACCAGCGGCGCGTACTCGGCTTCCGGGTCGCAGATGATAATATCGTCGTCCGTAATGAGAAAGGCGTTTGTCATTTCACGCTTTGCGGCAAAGCTCTTGCCGCTGCCCGGGGTACCGAGGATCAGGCCGTTTGGGTTTTTAAGCTGTTTGCGGTCGCACAGGATCATGTTGTTGGAAAGGGCGTTTAAGCCGTAATACAGAGCTGCACCCCGCTGAAAAAGCTCCTGCGTGATAAAGGGAATGAAGATCGCCGTGCTGGAAGTCGTCAGCCCTCTTTGAATGGAAATGAGGTTTTCACCCAGCGGAATACTGCTCATAAGCCCCTGTTCCTGCTGATAGTCAAGGCGGGTCAGAGCGCAGTTGTATTTCTGTGCAATGCCCGCCGCTGCGAATACGTCATTTTCCAGCTTCCGCTTTGTGTCTGCAAGATTTACCACAAGGAAGGTCAGCAAAAACATTCTCTCGTTGCGGCTCTGTAAGTCCTGCAAGAGGTTTTTTGCTTCGCTGCCGTAGGTGGCAAGGTCGGAGGGGATAATGTCCATGTCATAGCCGCTGCGCACCGCTTTTTTCTGTTCCTCGATCTTCATTTTGTCAAGGTCGGTTATCTTGCGCTTGATGGTCTTGATTGCTTCGGTCTGGTCGATACTCTTAATGTGGAGATTGACGATCACGCCCGTTTCAAGGTCAAGAATGTCTGCAAGCAGTCTGTCGTTCAGCTCCGGCGCAAGAATTTCAAGGAACGATACCGCGCCGATCTTGCGCCCCATGCGGAAGGTCCTGCCCTCACCGAAACGGAAAGAGGACGGGGCGATAAAGTCCTTTGTGGAAAGCCCCGACGGGATCAGCCAATCATAGGAGAAGCGGAATGGCTCGCCCTCCGGGTGGAAAATACCGTGCATGACCTGTAAGCGTTCATAGCCCGTCTGCGGGTGTGCCCACACTTTGACAACCAAATTATTTTCCGAGTTCTTCAAAGCTTGGGTTATATCAAATGTAAACGGAGTAAATCCTCCTGTATGTTCTCCTACTTTTATATTGTTAACCCATACCTCAGTTTTCCAATCAACAGCTCCAAAATGAAGCAAAATCCTTTTTCCTCTCCATTTAGAGGGTATAACAAACTCACGCTGATACCATAATTCTTTATCTTCTCCCAATGTCTTTCCGACTCCCGAAAGGCTGGATTCGACAGCAAATGGTACTAATATATCACCTTCAAAAGAATCCGGAATTGATTTTCCCAACGGTAAAACTGCATACTTCCATAAACCATTCAAATTAGACCACTCAGAACGCTCCATAATAGGACGCGGATATTCCGGTAATACATTGTTCACATCTATCTTCTCCGCCCAAGAAGTTTTGATCCTATCTCCTACAGGGGTCCATTGTGCCCATAACATCTGAGAAAATAATGACAGAGCTATTCCTATTGAAAATAATTGTTTTATCATATATAACTAGTTTTATCATTTGCAGTAATCAACACAGGCAAAATTAGAGGTTCGCACAATATATAGATGATATAAACATCCCAATAAATCACAAAAACGTCTCAAAATAAAATGATATAGACAAATGAAACATGAATGGGATAATTGATGCATATAGCATAAAAAAAAGCCTTGTACCATTTGTAGTACCCGTTACTACAAAAGATACAAGGCTTTCATATAATTCTATAGTAAGAAAAATGACCTTATAAATCCTTTTTGTTATCTCTGCTATTTCTTTTAATTGATTTCAAGCTCATCCGACTCACTATAAAAATAATCTATGGCGGTTTCTTCCGGCAAATAAACGGAACGATAAGTGATATGGTCTCCTGCGAAATCATCTATCTTCACCTGTGTTGCGGGAGCTTTCAAAAGCACAGTTTTATTTTTCCCCTCAGAACTCATATAAGTAATTTCAGAAGCAAAAAAAGTTGGTTCAAGCGAAGCTGCAAAAGTAACGGTCAATACATCATTCTTTAAAACCGCCGTCTTTACTTTTGTATTGAACAACAATTTCTCATAAACATCACCATATACTGCACAAGGAACCTCCGACATAATAGAAGAATTACCATACGTATCGTATGTACAGATTTCAAAGACATACGAGCCTTCCGCCAAATCCTCTACTACAACCTGAGTAAGAGTTGCTTTATCTGTCAATTGTAATTCAGTAGACTTCGTTCTGTTTTCCCAGAATATTTTTGCCGTTTTAGCACGAGGATCAAGTAATTTCTGCCATTCGAGCATAACCCGATTACGTCCTGCATAAGCTTTCAGTGAATCTACTTTTCCAATATATACAATAGGCCCTTCTTCTATAAACTCTTTATACGTGGCATCCATACCATCGCAAGAGATCAAGGCACCTATACTTAAAAATATAAAAATCAGTTTTTTAAATAGTTTCATAGCATTATCTTTTACTTGTTACTAATTATGCCTCGCACCGAAAAACGTAAGTTCGTGAAGATGCATATAACGTGTGTTCCCCCATGTGTCATTCGTTTTAAAACGAATATAACGTACAGCCGGAGCATTATCAGGAATAATAAAATTCTCACCATTTTTCGCTGCTTCCTGATCCTCTGTTGTAAGAGCATCGTTTACACCACCTCCTGAAGGTTTCACCGACTCATATTCAGAAAGTAATACCCAAGAATCAT
>OLPA01001735.1_pt1 | contig 17486 bp, 20 predicted proteins | sample 1672811 | NCBI WGS metagenome assembly OLPA01 (sample SAMEA3136726, study PRJEB25190) | human gut metagenome | biome: human gut; feature: human-associated habitat; material: faeces | place: Austria | collected 2013
AACACCTAACTTACAAGACAACTTAGAAGTTGTATTACAAATAATTAACTTTATTCTTCAATGAAATTTTTACTTTTATGTGGCTCTTCACGTAATAAATCATTATAATCTTGTTGACGTAAAGCTTCATATACCATGATAGCTACACTATTAGATAAATTTAAAGCTCTTATATTGTCACTAGTGGGTATTCGATAACATTTATCTAAATTATTATGTAATATTTCTTTAGGTATTCCTGTACTTTCTTTTCCGAATATTAAATAGTGATTTTTATCTTTATCACTAAAATCTATTTCATCATATGACTTAGTACCATATCTAGTAAAGTAATAATATTCTCCTTCATTACTATTTTTAAAATCTTCGTAATCTAAATATCTTTTATACTCCACTTTATCAACATAATTTACTCCACTTCTTTTTATTCTTTTTTCCTCTAGTACAAATCCTAATGGTTCTATTAAGTGTAATCTACTATTGGTACCTGCACAAGTTCGCATTATATTTCCAGTATTTTCTGGTATTTCTGGTTCATATAAAACTATATTAATCATTATTTATTATTCCTTCTTCTATTAAATATTCTTTTAGTAATTTTATATCATAATTATTTTTATTTATATCAAAGTAACTGATTATTTTACCATTCTTATATATAAGTACTGCTGGATAATTGATATTTTTATCTTCTAGTTTTAGTTTATCTATGTTTTTATCAGTTAAATCTAAATATAGTATAGTATTATTTAGTGAGTAATCATTAATTATTAGTTTTAATTTCTTTTCAAACTCTCGTATTTCTTTGTTATTGAGTTTTGAAACATAAATAACCGAATCTTTATTTTCTACAAGAAAGTCATCTAGTTCGTTATAATTAATTACTCTTAAATATTTATCCATTATTGGTATTTTTAAATTATTTTCTTCGTTATTACTATGCCATACAAAGAAATAGACTACTACTATTACGGTTAATATAAGGGTTACTGCTAGTAAAATATAATTTTTAAATGGTATATTTCTATTTTTTTCCATATTTTGATGCCTCCTTTTATATTGTAACAATTTATTATTGGTTTTTCAAGAAAATTATATGATTTTACATTTGTTTTATACATTTATTGTAATGATAACCTATAGTTTATTTTTAGTTTACTTTTATTATAAGGGATGTTATAATATAAGTGCTTTTTGAGGTGAATTATGAAAGAAAATTATAGTATTATGTGTGAAGATATTTTGAATAATTTAAATGGTAAAAAGAAGTTACTACTTCATAGCTGTTGCGGTCCATGTAGTAGTTATGTTATTAGTTATCTTACTAATTACTTTGATATTACTATTTTATATTATAATCCTAATATATATCCTTATGATGAATATTTAAAAAGGAAAGAAGAACAAATTAAACTTATTAAGGAAATTGATAAAAGTAATAATGTTGATATATTAGATTGTGATTATGATAATGAGAATTATGAAGAATTAATCAAAGGACTAGAAAAAGAACCTGAAAGAGGTAAAAGATGTTACGTATGTTATAGAATGAGAATGGAAAAAACTGCTAGTACTGCTAAAGATAATGGTTATGATTATTTTTGTACTACTTTATCTGTTAGTCCTTATAAGAATGCTCTTTGGATTAATGAAATTGGCAGGGAACTAGAAGATAAGTATAAAGTTAAATGGTTATATTCTGACTTTAAGAAAAAAGATGGATATAAAAAATCCATCTTGTTATCACAAAAATATAATCTGTATAGACAAAATTACTGTGGATGTGTATATTCTAAACCACAGTAATTTTTTTATTTCATATTTTTAATTAAGAAGTATGCTGCTACTACTACTGCTATTGCTAGTACTAGGCATATTGTTCCAATAATAATATATTTTGTATTGGCATTTCCAGCACTATTTCTTCTTGCTACATTTGGTTGAAGATTTAATCCAGCACTATTTAAACTAGGATCTGAAACTACTGCTAGTTTCTCAGCCTGTGGATTAGGTTCATTTGTTATAGCACCATCATTTGGCATTTGTACCGGTGTCACTGTAGGAGCTGGAGCAGTGTTAAAAACTTGCTCTGCAGAAACTGATGGTTGTTCAGGAGTTATTGGTATGTTATTAGAAATAGGTGCTTGCTCTACAGGTGTTGGAGTTTCATTCACTACTGGAGCACTTGTAATAGCAACATTTGGCATTTCAACAATTGGAGTGTTTGGAGTAACTTCTGCTGCTCCCATTGTAGGAACTGACCAAGTTGGAACTGATTGAACAGGTTCCTCAACCTTGCTAGTTAAGCTTGTTTTAAAGAAATTTATTGCTTCTTCTACTAGTAATTTACTTGTAATAGCTATTGAGCAATTACTATAGTAGCTTTGTTCATTAAGTATTGGCATTTCAACTGATAACATAACTTTATTTTCATTTGTTAACTTATCTATTAATGTTTTTGCCTCTACTCCCTTTTTAGCTTCATTTGGTGTCAATATAACAATATTATATACAACTCCACTTAATTTATTTTTTTCTTCTGATGTAATATCATCTATAAAATATTTTCCTTCTGAATTTAAAGTTAATTTTGAAACAAAAACTTGCTTATTACTTTCATTTTCATCAGTACAATAAATTAAGTAATCTTTGTTTTCTAAATTAAATTTAACTATCATCTCTGCATCTTTTTTTATGCCATTAGCGTTAAGTGTAAACTTATTATTCATAATCTTTCCTCCATATAAACTATTTTCTATTCTGTTGTAAGTATACCATATTTTTTTAATAGTTACAAGTAATTAAGTAAAAATATTTTCTCTTTTTGTAATTTTTTGGTAATCTCTTTTGGCTTATATATAATAGTTTTTATTTTAAAACTTAGAATAAGGTTTAAAATAACACTCTAAGACTACAGGCTTAGAGTGAAAAAGAAAAAAGAAGAAAAACTTATCTTCTTCTACTTCTTACTTTTGGCTTTTCTTGTTCTACATCATTTTCTGAAAATGTATCAAAACTAAATGTCTCTTGCCTTTCTGTATTTGCAACAATTTGTTTTAATTCATTATATTTATAACTATAATCCATATCATTAATAGTTATTATTTCTTTTTCTGGTACATTAGAATTAACAAGAACATTAGTATTGTTTAATCCTCTATTGATTACTTCTTGATTCTTAACAAAAAATTTATTCTTTTCTATATCTCTTAATAAACTATTGTTTTTAATTATTTTTGCAAACATTGGTATATTTACTACTGCTGCTATTCCTAGTCCAAGTGCTATCTCATTAATTTGTGGCATATTACCAAGCCAATATGCTCCATTTAAAGATGCAGCGGTAAATAAAAATATTATGACAATTGCTATACCAGTTGAGCTTATTGCTTTATGTTTTCTTTCTTTACTATTAGCAACTTGTTCTATCATCTTTCCTTCTAGTTTGTTCTCATTGCTTTCTGTATTAGGAATAGTATAATTACTTCCATCTGCAAAATTAACTGTTATTGTTTCTTCCTCTTTAGTATAGTTTAAAATAAAATTTTTTCTTTCTTCTTCATTTAATGAATAATCTTTCATAATGGTCTTCACTCCTTTCAAAGTGATACATATTTTAACACGAATTGTTATTTTTGTCAAATATTTGTATGCCCCAATTATGAGATACTATTATTTGTTAATAATAAAGTCTTCTAGTAATATATTATTATCAATATTTTTAGTATAAGTTATTGTTCCATTACTTTTAGGTACTCCTATTAACTCACTAGCTCTAGTACTATAAGTAACTTCAATGTCCGCTATATATTTATTATTCTTATATTCTACACTAATTGCTTTAATAATTGGTACATATACATTATTACTACCTGCTCTTCTATTTCTATAATAAACATACTCTTTATCATAAGTGGTATTACCTTTATCTTGTTTATTTAAATCAAAGTCTTCACCAAATAAATCTTTATAATATTTATTAAAAGTATCATAATCTAGATATGCTAAGGTATAATCGTCAGTTGGTTCACCTTCTATTTTATTATTATCAAAACTACTTAATAAAATGAATTTATCATTTTCGTTTTTAGTAGATAATATATATTTCATTGTAAATAGTTGTCTATTTGAATATTCTTTTAATAAATTAGTACCATAACTAATATTATACTTTGTACCATCTTCATTTTGATGGTCTATTCCATCTGTAATAATAAGCCATCCTAAAGGAGTACCTATTTTAGCTAGTTTATCATCTAATAATTTTATTTCTTCTTCTTCATTAAAATCTATTTTGTTTTCTTTAAAAAACTTGATGTAAACTATATAACCCGCTAGTAGAAAACATATTACTCCAATAATAATACATATTATATCTAACTTTTTCATATCTTCACCATTCCTAATATAAATATATCATAAAATATATAAAAAAAGAAGTTAATTTGATTAACTTCAATATTATTTTTATTTAATTTTTCTAGCTTCAAGATAATATCTCTTATCATAACTATGTCCCATAGAGAATGTTTTTCTAGGTAATGCTCCATCTAATATAACTGTTCTAAATAATTCTTCTTTTGGCATTGCTTCAAAAAGTATAGCTACATTATTTTCTTCCATGCCCATATTTTTGGTAGTTTCATCTCCATGAATATAATCTAACTTTCCTTTATTATCTTTTAGATATTCATCTAGGAACATTTGAATAGAACCTACGGCAATATTTGATTTAGGATTAGATATATATAGTTTTTTATCAATATCTTTTGTTACTAATTCAAAATACTGACCATTTCCTTCTTCATTGATATCATAATATTTATATAATTCTTCAATTAACTTATTAACATCTGTATCAAATATTACTCTATGTATTGGTTCAAATTCTAAAGCTTCACTATGTAAGTTTACTAATTCTACTAGTGCATACCTTGATGGATGATTTAAATATTCATCAGGTGTCATAGTTTTCTTTACATTTTCATAGTTTGCTTTAGCAGTAGCTAGTGAATGATTTCCATCACCCATTGCAAATAATAGTATTCCTTTATCTTTAACATTATATTTTTTTTCAAAATATTCTTTGTCACATAATGCTTCAAGACCTTCTTCTACTTTAGTCATACTATCGTTATTTAGTTTATAACCTTTGATATGGCCGCCATTTTCCATTAGGTCAAAGTCATATACTACATCACTATCTGTAACTTCATTTTTTAAATCCTCAATTATTTTTTTCTTTTCATCATCTATTAGAATCATAATATGAGGAAGTTCTAATAAAGCATTCTCTCTAACTTTAAGTCTAGGTGGTATTCTTTCTATTACTGTTTTTTCTGTTGCTCTAATTAGGGTTTGTGATCCTTTTTCATAAGAATAGTCCTCTAGGTCAACCATTCCCATAAGTCCCTCTCTTACTCTTCCATCAGCTTGTGTTCTTTCTAGATAAATCATAGAGTCTTTTAATTCGTAAAATAAATCTTCATCAAGATATTCTTTCATAGTGTCGTTTATTTTATTTATTCTTTCATTAACATCACTATCTTCAAGAAATATTTCTGGTAATGTTATTCTAAGTGTAGATGGACTTGCTCCTACTATCTTCTCTACTTCATTCCAGTAGTCCATTTCACTAGTATACTGATCACAAGCTACTACTGACCACTTTGTCATATCAATGTTTTTTGGCAATAATATATTTGCTCTTTTAAATGGTATCATTTTTATACCCTCCTTTTCTAATTTATATACTATCACAATTTAATTAACTATTCAATGCTATTTGAATAATTTTAATACTTCTTCACGGTCATCAAAATGTGTTCTTTCACCATTTTTTTCTTGATATGTTTCATGACCTTTTCCTAGTATTAGAATGATATCTCCTTCCTTAGCATTATCTATGGCATATTTTATAGCTTCTCTGCGATCTGGTATTTTTATATATTTACCATTTGTTTTCTTTATACCTACTTCAATGTCATTCATTATATCATTAACATCTTCATATCTAGAGTTATCTTCAGTAATGATAGATAAATCGGCATATTTTCCTGATACTTCCCCCATATCATATCTTCTATCTTTACTTCTGTTACCACCACATCCAAATAGGCTTACTATTCTTTTAGGATTATATTTTCTCATAGTAGTTAGAATACTTTTAGTAGATACACCATTATGCGCATAATCTATAATAACGGTATATTTATTACTTACTGGTACTATCTCTACTCTACCTCTTACCGCTACTTGTGACAAAGCATTTTTTATACTATTTATATTGCAACCAAGTAAACTAGTAGTAAGAATTGCACAAGCACTATTGTAAGCTGAAAACTCTCCTGGTGTATTTACTAGAAATTTATCATTTACTATTCCACTAGTGGTCATTTCTAAGCCAATAAAATGTTCTTTTCTAAGTAATTCTACTTTATCTATTACTAGGCTTGCTTCTTTGTTATGACCAAAGGTATATATATTACATGTACTATTTTTAATCATATTATTGTAGTAAGTATCATCTATATTAAAAATTCCATTTTTACACATTTTGAATAATAAACTTTTGCAATATATATATTCTTCCATGTCTTTATGTTCATTTTCTCCGATATGGTCTTCACTTAAATTAGTAAATATTCCATAATCAAATAACATGCCATCTACTCTTCCTACTTTTAATGCTTGAGACGATACTTCCATTACTAGATATTCTACACCATCATTTACCATTTCATTTAGATAGTTTTGAATATCATAACTTTCGGGAGTCGTATTTACTGTACTATAATGTTTATCTTTAAAAAATACTCCCATAGTACCTATTACTCCTACTTTCTTATTATCTTCTTCAAGAATGTTTTTTATCATAAAGGAAGTTGTAGTCTTACCTTTAGTACCAGTAATAGCAATAGTAGTTAATTTACTACTTGGATTATTAAAATAATTTATTGATATTTGGGATAATACTCTTCTTGTATTATTTACTTTTATAATAGTAATATCCTCTCTAGTAATATTTTTTTCTACGAGTATGGCTTTAGCACCTTTTTCTATAGCACTATCTATATAGTCATGGCCATCAAATGAAGAACCTACTAGACATATAAATAAACAGCCTTCTTTTATTTTCCTAGAATCATAACAAATATCAGTTATTTCTGTATTAGTATTACCATTAATAATACTATATTCTACTTTTTCTAATACTTTTTCTAATTTCATAATTAGTTCACCTCTGATAATATTATATATTATTTTTGCTATTTTGGAAAATAAAATAGATAATATTTTTGTTTATATTACCTATTTCTTACTTTTTTTATTCCTGGTATTTCTAGCTGACCTTCCATTTCATTATTTGATAACTTAACTTCTTCTTCCATTACTTCTAATAATTCTTTATATTTGTTATCTTTTTCTCTCTCTAAATGTACACATTCCCTTCTCTTAAGTGTTCTGTCATTTCTTAACATTGATTCACGAGTAGATAATTTTTTCTTTTTTTCAATAAGTGGTTTTAATGTTTCACTATTTTTTTTATTTAACTTGTTATTTACTTCTTCAATATTCTTGTCTAGTTCTTCTAGGCTATAATTACTTATTTCTTTTTCTTTCTTTTTATTAGATAAAACATTTAATATTATAGAACTTGTACCTACAATAGTGGCTAGTAAAAATATTATGCTTGATATATTATTAAATACTAGCGATGTACTTAAACAGATAGCACTAATTAATGTTATAATTACTTTTAATTTTAATTTCTTTTTTGACGCTTTGATATCATTTATTCTATTTTTTAATTTTGCTCTTTCTTTGTATAAAAAATCTATTCTATCTCTAATATTAATTGTATAGCTATTAATTTTTTCTTCTAGGCTATCTATTTCTTTTTCATACTTAATTATTAATGTATCTAAATATGATATTTCATTATTTAAGTTATTTATTTTTAATAATATTTCTTTTATTTCTTTAATTTCTTCTTCCATAAAACTCACGATATATATGGTATTATAATATTAGTAATATGTCAATATATTTTTAAAGAAAAAGAACTAATCTAAGATAGTTCCTTCAATCTTTAATTCATCTTTAAATATTTCTTTGAATTCTATTAGTTCTTTGGCTATAACATCAGGATATACTGCTTTGGTAGTCTTTATGGCATCATATATATTTTTTAAATTTATAGTTCTTCTATTTTCATATATAGCATTAGAGAAGCATTGTCTTAATATAACTAAGGCAATATCTGGATACCTTGATGATATTTCATATACTCTTTTAAATTCAGTTGTCATATTAACAATAAATTTCATTATCTTTTCGTTGATAAAATCTGTATATGGAAGAATTACTCCAGTTTGTTTTTCTAGCTTTGGTAATGTCTTAAGTAATATTTCTACGGTCATTTCTTCAGTAGGTTCAGATACATCTACTTTTTCAAATCTTCTTAAGAAAGCTTTATCACGCATTATATATCTTTCATATTCATAAGTAGTTGTAGCTCCAATTATCTTAATACTTCCTCTACTTAATCCCTCTTTAAACATATTAGCTAAATCTAAAGCACCATTTCCTATTAAAGTGTGTATTTCATCAATGAAAAGAATTACTTTTTCCCTATTTTTTAATTCTTCTACTAGTTTTAGCACTCTATTTTCTTCCCCATTACCATTAATTAATGCAGTGGTATTAACTCTATATATAGTATATCCTTGAAGGGCATCGGGTACCTCGTTTCTTTGAATACGATAAGCAAGTCCTTCAACAATAGCGGTTTTACCTATACCTGGCTTACCTACTAGAACGGCTGATTTTTCCGGTGTTAAAAGCACTAATATTAATTTTTTTATCTCATCATCTCTAGCTACTGCGGGATTTGTAATATATGTAACTTCGGTTAGGTTATCCGCAAAACGATCTAATATTGAATCCATATTATTTTCCTCCTAATAAAGCGAGAAATACTAAAACTGAAGCACTAATCATTATGCCACATAAAAACATAGCATCTAAAAATCCACCACTCGTTCTCTTACTATAATCATAGTACATTTTATATTTTCTACTTGTCATAATATCTCCCTTATTTTATTCTTTATTTCTTCATTATCGATATCTTTAATGATATCTTCAAGTAATTTTTTCTTTTTATATAAGCCTAATTTTTCTTCATAGAAGTATAGTTTTTCTTCAGCAGTCTTAATATTTTTATGAATAGCATTTCTACTATAACCATCATTCTCACTTATTTCTCCTAGCGAAAGATTGTTAAAATAGTAGTCTTCAAAATACATTCTTTGTTTATCTGTTAATAATTCACCATAATAATCATATAAGATTATTAAATAATTTCTTTCTTCCATATTAGTTTATCTTTACCATTGTATATATTACTTCAATTATGATAAGTAATACTCCAAGTCCAAATAATGTGTATACTAATTTTTTCTTTTTTTCGTCATCGATGTAATAGTAACAGATACAAAATAGAAATAATGCAAAAGAAATAAGTGCTGCTGGCATAAATACTTCATTAGTAATAGCAAAGAATAATAGTACTAAAAATATTACTCCTACTACTAGAGTTATTATAAACTCAGTCCTTTTTAATTTTACAGAGTCAAATATTTTGTACTTTTCTTCTTTCTTTGGTTTAGTATTTTTTTTACTAACTTCTTTTTTCATGTTATCAATCCCTTTCTATAAATCTTTAAATAATCCATAGATATATTTTTCAATATCAAATGGTTCTAAATCATCAGTTCCTTCTCCTAGACCAACGAATTTTACTGGTATATCAACTTCTTCTTTAATAGCAAGAACTATTCCACCTTTAGCACTTCCATCTAGTTTTGTTAGGATGATACCACTGACATCAGTTACTTCTTTAAAGGCTTTGGCCTGCTGGATACCATTTTGTCCGGTAGTAGCATCTACGACTAATAATACTTCGTGAGGAGCATTTGGTATTACTTTCTTTATTACTTTATTCATCTTTGATAATTCATTCATTAGATTAACTTTATTTTGTAATCTACCAGCGGTATCTATAAGAACAACATCATACTCGCCTTTAATTGCAGTATCTATTCCATCATAGACGGCTGCTGATGGATCCTTACTGCTTGTGGTAACTACTGGTACATCAATTCTTTTACCCCATTCTACTAATTGTTCTGTAGCACCCGCTCTAAAGGTATCTCCTGCTACTAGAATAACTTTCTTACCAGCATTTTTCATTCTATTTGCTATTTTACCAATACTTGTTGTTTTACCAACACCATTTACTCCTACAAAAAGAATAACAGTTGGACCTTCTTCACTATACTTTATCTTAGTATTTAGTACTTTATTATCTACATACATAATAAGCATTTCATCAACAATTATTTCTTTTAGTGTGTCAGTATCTTTAATATTTTCTTCTTTGGCTCTTTTCTTTAATTTATCAACAAACTTCATAACGGTATTTATTCCAATATCCGCCATTATAAGAATATCTTCTAACTCTTCAAAATAATCTTCACCAATATTTTTATATTTCTTTGATAAATCACTTATCTTAGTAGAAAACTCTTTTCTTGTTTTAGTAAGTGCTTCATCATATTTAACTGCATCTTTATCTTTACTAAAGACACTTTTTATTTTATTAAATAAACCCATAATAAACCTCCTATAATGTTTTTTTTCTTACTCTTCCTCTTTCTGTAACATTAGTATATTCTGATAGAATATTGTTTTTTAGATATAAATCTCTATCATCAATACTTTTTCTTCTTGCCAAACCAATTTCATAATCATTTAGTATAGATTTATCTATTGGTATTATATAACCACATCTTGGACACATAGTATAAAATTGTTCTTCAATGTCTCCAATGTAATTCATATAACTAATTTGATAAACTGCATCTGATGATAGTTCAAAATTAAATCCACATCCTTTATCTATTCTTCGTTCAAACTCAAATTTTTCATTATCTTTACAACTTATATTCATAACCTTACTTCCTTACTTCTAAAGTATAACATTTTTAAACTGAATTGTAAATAAAAAAAGATTCAGAATTTTTTTCTAAATCTTTGTTTTACCTTGACCTTCCTTTTGTTTCATTAGTCATTTGATAGTTATATAGTCTTTTAAGTTGTTCATTGTCTATATGAATTACTTTACCACCTTTAGGATTTATTCTTTCACCACCAAAAACTATCCATATTGCATCAAGTGGCATATTTGGCATTAAAGCTTCACCATCAGTAAAAATTATTTTATTTTCAACTCGTCTCGAGAAAGCACCTACGGCAACATCAAAGTCAGTACCTCCACCACCTTCAAATCGCATATTTTCTATATCTTCTTCTGTTCTAATCTCATGAAATCCATAGAATCTCGTATCAAAACATCCAACTTTCAATTTAGTATGTTGTAATATATTTTTACATTCTCTTAAAAAGTTCTTTAATAATACTTCATTTATTGAGCCACTTGTGTCAAGAACAATTTCAGTTTCCGGCATTGGTTGTTCTTCTAAATTAGCACTAACTACACCATTTTCAATAGTAGCATTTTTATAGGACCAATCAACATCATATTTTATTGCCTCTCTTAAAACATAACGCCAATCAATTAATGGTTTAGCAGTACCTATATCATTAACTGTTCTAATATCTCCATTCGTTGATGCACCAGCCTGTGATGCTTGTTTCGAAATTGCCTCTTTTAATTCTTGTAGCTGTTTTTTCTTATCTTCAAGGTTCTTTTTAAAAGCATCTTTTTCTCCCATACTTTCAAGTTCTTCCTGTTTCTTTTCAAGTTCATCTTTCTCTTCAACTTTTTTATCAGTTTTTTCTTGTTGTTCCTTATGTTTTTTTACTGCTTGTTCCCACATACTATGAGTATCATACCCAACATCTTGTTTTGATTCATCTTCTTTTTGTGGATCCTCCCCAGATTCACCACCACTCTGTTCTTGTGATTGTTTTTTTTGTTCTTGTAAACTTCCACTACCTGAATTACCTTGCTGTTGTGATTGAGATTGTTGCTGATTATCACCACTTTGCTTTCCATCATTACTTTGCTGTTTACTTTCTTGATTTTGTTGACTATTACCTTGTCCACTTTGTTGTTGTCTTTGTTGTCTTTGCTGTTTTTCCTGTAATAATTTTTCATATAATTGTTCAGCATCATAACTAATAGCTTCCGCCATATCAATACCACCCGGTGCCATTTTTAAACCATCTCGTTTTAAAAATTGATTAATAACACCATCAGTAGCAATATTCCATAATTCAGGATTCTTACCTTCACTTCTTAATATATGATTGAATGCAATATGACATACTTCATGAGCAAATACAAAAGTTTGTTCCTCAACACTTAATCCCTCTAAATATTCCGAATTATAATATATTGTTTCTCCATCTGTAGCTGCGGTTGGAATATCTTTGTTTTCCTCATAACCTACACTTGCTACTACACTCCCAAAAAAAGGATATTTAACAAGCATTTTTCTTTTTAATGCTGCTATATCATACTTCATAACTTACACCTCAAATTCGTGCAACTAATGAAAATATTTCTTCACTTATTTTATTTTTATTTATTTTATTTGCAGTAACAATTATTACACAGCTTTTAGGTAATTCAAATGTAGATATTTTCCTATGTTCTAATAATTCACAAAACTTTAATTGTTCTTCTTTAGAAATCGAATCAATTTTATCAATTACTAATATTCTGCTGGCATTTGTATTTAATATTTCATTTAGCCATTTAGGAGGTACAAAATCTGCTCCATCATAATGACCATTTAACTCTTTAATATCAACATTGGCAGGTATTACAACTGCATCATCAAAATCCTTACTAGATATAAAATCAACTAATATTGGTGCAACATTTGCTTTAATATATGATAATAATATTTCTTTCTTATTTTCCATCATCTTCTTATACCTCCTCCTGGCATTTCAGCAAGTTTTGCTTCTGCAAGTCTTTCTAACTTACTTTCATCGCCATGTGTCCATAAAGCATCAAAAATTGCTACAAATTCTGCTCCTAATCTTGTAACGAATCCTCTAACTTTTTCTAAATTATCATCATCTACCAGTGTTAATCCCATAGCTGTTGCATATCTTTCAGCAGTATTTAATGTCTGTATATCTCTATCGGTATAATTTCCATTTATTACATCATCTAATGTTATTACTTGTTGATTACAAAATTGTACAAATTCTCTTGTTATATCTTCACCTACTAATGCCCTTAACATTTCTGGACTTCCTGTTGCATAAAGCATTTTAGAGGCCATTTCCCACTTTCTAGGATCAGCATTAGGTTTCTCACCATCATACTTACTTCGAAGTGTTTCACCCTTCTTATAAGCAATATAAGAATAAATTGCTGGATGTATATTATGTTCACTTGCCCACTTTAACCAACCTTCGGTTGTTGTTTTAATATATACATGAGCAAACCTATTGAATAATGGTTCTGCTAACTGATTTGCAGCTAATGAATCTTTCATATCATTTCCTGCCGCTACAATTCTAGCATTTTCTGGTAATTTCCAAATACCATTTACTTCTCTATCTAAAACTATATTAAATGCTATACCTTGAATACTTGGTAGTGCATTTGTTATTTCATCAAAGAATACTACATGAAATCTATCTGGTTCCTTTTCACATTTTTCTTGTAATTTCTTAAGCCATGTTGGTGGAACATCCATCATTTCTCCTGTTGATCCATTATATACACTTTTACCATTTAAACTTTCTGGTGTCGCATTACGAAGATATATTATTTCACAAGTAGGATCTATTTGTTTTACTCTTGCAGATTTACCCTCTGATGAAGGACCGTGTAAGAATACTGCTACACCGCTTTCTATTGCTCCTCTTATAATTTCTTCTTCACTTACTTGTCCAAATTTTAAACCATAAGGATTTCTTCTTCTTTCAGCTTGTTTTTCTTCAAATTGAGCTTTTTCTTCTAGTGTCACATCTTGAAGACGAGTAAATGTTACAGATTGGGTTAAATCTCGAAGCATATATCTATCAAGATATTCTTTCATTTCTGTTCTATCAAAATCACCTTCATAATTAGTTCCTTTATCAAGAAATCTTATACCAGAAACCAATCCTTTTTTTGAAATTAAAATTCCTGTTCTATCATCTATCAACCATTTAACTGGTGATACTTCTACCCAAACGTAATCACCACTTCTATATTCAACACCATTTGAAAGCATGTAACTACTAAAAGAAAGGGTAGCCTTTATACAAATATATTTCTTTCCTTGATATTCGTATTCATCATAAGTTACAGTTTTTTTTGTATCATAGTCATCAGCTCTTGTAGAATTAAATGTGTAATTTCTTCCTGTTTTATTCATTCCTATTTTATATATTGACTTTAGTATATTTTGCATTCTTGAGTCAGCAGCATTTTGAGGATATTCTCCATATTCTACTTCTTCTGTTCCATTGTATCCCCTCACTCTGTTCGGGGAGATTTGAGAAAAGATTACAGAAGATTGCAAAACTGGGCGAACAGCACCTTTGCAATCAAACCTATAGAAGTTTTCCAAATCACCATGTACATTGACCGCGCAGACATTTTCTTTGCCATCACTAGATCTAGTCCAAAAATAACTAGTTCTACCAGTTAAAGATCTATCTTCATCTATTATACAATCAGCATCTTTCCATAAAATACCACCTGTCAAAACACATAAATCTGTAATTGCAGCTTTTGTTCCATATTTTCTAATTACTTCTAATTGGGGTTCACTACTGTTTCCCCAAATTTGTCCTTCAGACAATAAAGTTAAATCTTTACTATTCATTTTAATCATCACCACAATTATATTTTACCATATAATTTTATTTTTTCTTACTGTTTTTTGAAAATTCATAAATTTTATTTTACATTTGATAATAATTTATCACATTTTTCGTTAGAATATTTTAAATGTGCTTTAAAAAAGTTAATTTCAATATTGATATATTCTTCATCAATAATAGATTTGTTTTTCAATTTTTTTATTGTTTTGATATCTTTTCTCATTCTTTGTTTAGAAGAAAATCTAAGTTTCCTAATACCTTATCACTACCAGTAAGAATATGATTAAATCCAAGAAAATCTATGCCATTGTATGCAATTCCAATTTGTGTTTTTTGATTAAGTTCTAAATTTAATTTCTCATTGCAAGCTTTATTTATTTCTTCTAAACAATATTGCAAGTACCACTTATCACAATGAATCAATATAAAATCATCCATATATCTAACATAACCTTTTATTCCTAATTTTTCTTTAACTAACATATCAATTCTGTCAAGATAATGCAAAGCAAGTCGTTGGCTTAATTGATTTTCTAATACTAAACCCTTTTCTAAATTATCTGGTTACATTGTTAATGATAAAATAAAGAACTAGGAAAAAGAATTGTTACATTAAATTGTCAAAGATGTGATACTGAAAAATTTATAACAAAGAAATATTTTAAAGATTAATCCTTTAAGATGATTTTTATAATGACCTAATGATTTTTAAGTCGCTATTTTTAATTTCTAACAATCAAAGACACTTTCTTTATAAATAAAAGAGAAACTATTTTGCTTCTTCTTGAGCTCTAGTTTCTCTTATTACTGTAACTTTAATAGTTCCAGGATATTTTAGTTCATTTTCTATTTTTTCTTTTATTTCTCTAGCTATTTGATGAGCAGTTAAATCATCTACTTCATCAGGTTTAACCATTACTCTAAGTTCTCTTCCTGCTTGAATAGCATAAGCTTTTTCTACGCCTTGCATCTTGTTACCTATTTCTTCAAGTTGTTCTAATCTTTGAACATAGTTTTCACTAGAATCATTTCTTGCTCCAGGGCGTGATGCTGATACAGCATCCGCTATTGCAACAATTGATGATATAATGCTGGTAGGTGGAACTTCTCCATGGTGTGAAGCGATAGCATTTATAACAACTTCATCTTCACCATATTTCTTAGCTAAATCTACACCTATTTTAACATGTGATCCTTCCATTTCAAAGTCAATTGCTTTACCTATGTCATGTAATAGACCTGCTCTTTTGGCAAGATTTACATTTTCTCCTAGCTCACTAGCCATAATACCTGCTAAATTAGCTACTTCCATTGAATGAGTTAAGGCATTTTGTCCATAACTACTTCTGAAATGTAGTTTGCCTACTATTTCAACTAATTCAGGATCCATTTTTGATAGTCCTAATTCGTATAGAGCATTTTTACCAAATTCTTTTATGGTTTGTTTAACATCCGCACAAGTCTTAGCATATAATTCTTCTATTCTAGCAGGATGAATTCTTCCATCTTTAATTAGAGTTTCTAATGTAAGTCTCGCTATTTCTCTTCTTAGTGGATCGAAACTAGATATTACAATAGCTTCTGGAGTATCATCAATAATTAGATCAACTCCGGTTACTGATTCTATAGTTCTAATATTTCTTCCTTCTCTACCAATTAATCTACCTTTCATTTCATCGTTAGGTAGTGCTATAACTGATACTGTCTGCTCACTTGTAATATCTGCTGCATATTTTTGCATAGTACCTACAAGTAATTCTTTAGCTCTTTCATCAACTTCTAGTTTAGCCTCAGATTCCATTTCTTTTATGTATGCCGCTATTTCTTTTGACATCTTTGTCTCAACCATTTTCATAACTGCATCACGAGCTTGTTCTTTTGTATATTTGCTTATTCTTTCTAATTCTTCAAGTTCTTTTCTTTTTATTTCTTCCATTTCTTCTTTAGCTTCTTGAATTTTTTGCTGTTTATCAAGTAAATTATTTTCTCTTTCTTCAAGAGCAGTTTCTCTATTTTGAAGGGCAGTATCCCTTCTATCAATATTATTTTCTCTTTGAAGAAGCCTATCTTCTTGCTCTTTTACTTCACTTTTCTTTTCTTTAATTTCTTTATCAGCTTCTAATTTTAATTTATGAATTTCTTCTTTTGTTTCAAATAAAGAATCTCTTTTAATTTTTTCAGCTTCTTTTTTAGCTTTATCTATTATAGTATCGGCTTTATTATTATCTTTTTTATTCTTTAAAAAATTAAATAAAAATTTTTAACAATAATACAAAAATAATGTAACTATTAATTTACATTATTTTTTATTAATTAAAAAAGTTGCTAATTCATTAGGATCTACATCTTTATAAATAATATCATATATCAAATCAATAATAGGCATATCTACATTCTTATTCTTTATTAATTTATATATTGATTTAAGTGTATAAAGACCTTCAATCGTTGTATTATCCATATATTCTTGAATTTCTTTTTTATCTTTCTTTTCTCCAATCATTCTCCCCAAAGTAAAGTTTCTACTTTTATAAGAAGTACAAGTTAAAAGCAAATCTCCAAATCCTGCAAAGGATAGTATTGTTTTTTTAATTCCACCCAAAGTCTTAATTAAATTTTTA
>OLPA01001741.1_pt1 | contig 17454 bp, 13 predicted proteins | sample 1672811 | NCBI WGS metagenome assembly OLPA01 (sample SAMEA3136726, study PRJEB25190) | human gut metagenome | biome: human gut; feature: human-associated habitat; material: faeces | place: Austria | collected 2013
TATTTCATCTCCTGTTTGTAAATAGTAGGACCCATTTATAGGATGTCCGTTGACCGAGAAGTCATCGGGAGGAGCGCCTGCTTGTCCGTTGAGATTGAAGTAATGAGGTTCTGTCCAAGCTTCCACACTGTTGCGGCTAATGCCAATTGGTATGTCTCCCTTTAGTACAACCCCATTTTCACGAGCATATTTTGTCGCAGCCAATAATTGCAGATGCAAATGATATTGGATATAGTAGTATAATGCGATGTGGGGATAATCTACCGTTTCCGGTTGACACATCTTTTCTATCTCCTGTGCATCGTATACAGAATGTCTCGGCCATTTACGGAAGTCAGGGGTTCGGTAAGCATCACGCAGATAGCTGAAGACAGCGTAAGGTCGCAACCATTCTTTGTTAGCTTCGAAGAACTCCTTGAATTTCTCGGAAGCCAATACTTTTTCCCCTTCTTGCTGGAATATCAGATGGAAGAATTCCCATTTAGCCCGGTTAACAGCCTCATAATCAATAGTTGTAAGATTATTCAGTTCTTGTTGTTTCTGATTGAACCTAGAGGCTGCTTCTTTGTCTTTCAGTGTTCCCATTTGCTTTATATCCGCATACATCGGATGAAAAGCATAGATGGAAATACTGTTGTAGGGATAAGAGTCCGTCCATGTATGGGTCATGGTCGTGTCATTAATCGGTAGAATTTGCAAGCCGAACCAAAACGTTTACGGAGATCCTCGTCTGCCCGTTTTCGATTGAGCTTGAGCCGCTGCGCACGTACACAGTCACATTTAAGGACGGAATGACACGCGAAGTCCTTTCGCAGCAAAACATATACTACGGTTTTTCCGCCGTTGAACCTCCTCTGCCCGTGCACAACGGTTATGTTTTTTACGGTTGGTCGGAAGACTTTGATAATGTTCGGAGTAACCTTCATGTCTATGCAAATTTCGGCCTGCCTTACCTTATCGGCGATGCGGACGGCAACGGCGCAGTTGAATTTACGGACGCGCTGAGCATTCTTCGCCACTCAATGGGCATCAGTGTTCCCGGAATCCTGCTCGCCGCCTGTGACGTGAACGGGGACGGCACCGTTGATTCCGTCGATGCACTGATGTTGATGCGGCGGCTGCTTGCGGCACGCGCATTTTGAGCATACGTCGGTTAAATTAAGTTAATCAACAAGCTGCATTTGTGCAAAATGCGGGCATTTCGGCCTGCATCTGCTGCGCAAATGCAGTTTTTCATTTTCAAAGGCGATTATGTCCTTTTTTGTACTTCAAATTGAATTCCTTCCATTTTTCGATAGATTATAGATTTTCCTTGACTTCAGTCCCCGTTTCTGATAATATTATACGGACAGATTTGCTTCGGCGTTTTAAACACGATACACACCGCAGCGAATCAACAAACATAACACGGAGGAAAACCGAATGAATCTCAGGAAAACTGCTGCACTGCTGCTCTCGCTCATCATGTGCTTCAGCCTCATCGTTCCCGTCGGCAGCTTTGCCGAAGGGACCGTCACCGCTGCCGATAACGCAAAGCGCAGCGAAGATCTGCTTGCTTTTGCCGGCAGACTGCACAACATGACCGAAAAGTATTCCGCTGAATATACCAAAAAAGCAGCGGATACCGACCCCTATGCAAACGGACGAATCATCGTCAAGAGCGCCGAAGAGCTGGACTACACCGGCTCCGTTGCGCATGTAAACGGCTACAATGACTGGCACATTATTCAGTACAGAACTTCCGAAGAAGCGCGCAAAGCGGCCGAAGCTTTTGAGCTTGTAAAGGGCGTTCAGTATGCCGAACCCGATATCGTCATGCAGGCGGATCAGGAACCCGGCGTGAACGAATTCCTCAGCTGGGGTTACGGTGCGGACTATGTTGATGCTTTCAACTACAATGAGTGGATGCTCGACTATGCCGGCGGCGTTGAAAACCTTCCCGAAGTCGTTGTTGCCGTTATCGACACCGGTTACGACAGCGATCACCCCTATCTTGTCGGCAGATCCGTTCCGGGTTATGACTTTGTAAACAACGACAGCAACCCCGAGGATGACCACGGCCACGGTTCCCACTGCGCAGGCACCATCATTGACGGCAACCTTCCCAACGTCAAAATCATGCCTCTGAAAGTTCTCGATGCCGAGGGTTACGGTAATTCCGCAGAGATCATTCTTGCAATGGAATACGCTTCCCTCAACGGCGCGGCTGCGGCAAACCTCAGCCTCAGCGGCCCCTGCGACACCGACCACAATGCATACGTTGAAGTTGTTGCCGAGGGCATGGCACACAACGACATCGTTTACTGCGTTGCGGCAGGCAACAACTACGGTTCCGACGCTTCCACCCGCTGCCCCGCAAACGTTCCCGACTGCGTTACCGTTGCGGCACACGACAGGAACAAGCTTATGGCCGATTTCTCCAACGTGGGCGAAATCGTTGACATTACCGCTCCCGGTGTCGGCATCCGCAGCGTCCGCATGGGCGGCGGCTACACCGAAATGGACGGCACCAGCATGGCGACTCCGCACGTTGCGGCAGCATGCGCACTTCTTAAAACCTTCAACCCCGACATGGGCGCATTCGAAGTTATCAACACTCTCAAGGGTGCGGCAATCGACGTCGGCATCGAAGGCGGCGGCACCGGTATTCTGAACGTTACCGACCTGCTTAAGTTCGACAATGTCATCAACGGCGAAGGCAGCTTCCTGCACTTCACTTCCGCAAGCGAATATCCTTGGAATGCGGATGCAAACTGCGCATTCAGCGGCAATGCGGGCGTGAACAACAGCACTTCCGTCCTCAGCGCAAAAGCAACCCTCGGCGCATATCAGCGCATCAGCTTTGAATACAAAGTCAGCAGCGAACAGAACCACGACTATCTCCGTTTCCTTGCAAACGGCGAAGAGCTGTTCTCCGCAAGCGGAAGCCAAAACTGGCAGACCTACACCTGCTACATTCCCACCCACGGCGATGTGCTTCTCACTTGGGAATTCAGCAAGGATGCAAGCGGCGCGGCAGGCGACGACAAGGCCTACATCCGCAACGTTGTGCTTGAGGAAACTCTCAGCTCCGTTATCAACACCGGCAACGGCAACTTCCTGTTCGAGGGCAACAACTATCCCTGGACCGTTGACGGCAATGCTGCAAAGAGCGGCAATGCGGGCGTGAACAACAGCACCTCCGAAATCAGCACCTCCGCAAACATCAATTCCGGACTTACCTTCCGCTTCAACTACAAGTTCGACGGCGGCGCAGGCGATAAGTTCCAGTTTGTTGTTGACGGAAATGTTGTTCTTGAAGTTTCAACCGCATCGGATTGGACTCAGTACGATTACCTCATCGAAGAAAGCGGCGACCACACCTTTGCTTTCCGCTATGTTAAGGACGGCAGCGGTGCGGCGGGCAGCGACTGCGCATGGGTCAAGGAAGTTAACCTGCTCTACACCCTCGAATCCGCACTCAACGTTCCCGGCGGCGAGCTGAACTTCACCAGCACGGGCAGCTATCCCTGGGCGGTTCTCGATGACTATGCAAAGAGCAGCAACGAGGGCGTGAACAGCAGCACCTCCGCGATCTCTCTCAGTCTTACCATGAGCGCGGGCGAAACCCTCACCTTCCGCTACAAGGTCAGCAGTGAACAGAACTATGACAAGTTCATCTTCACCGCAAACAACACTCAGGTATTCTCAAAGTCCGGCAGCCTTGCATGGGAGGAATACACCTACACCGCAGCAACCTCCGGCACCTACAACTTTGAGTGGAAATACACCAAGGACGGCAGCGTCAACCGCAACGATGACTGCGCATATCTTGATGATGTTGAATATCATTCCAATGCGATCCCCGGCGATTCCGACGGCGACGGCACCGTTACCGTAAGCGATGCACTGCTTGCAATGCGCTATGCAATGGGCACCGTTACAAACATCAATGTGAATGCAGCCGATGTTGACGGCGACGGCAATGTTACCATCACCGATGCCGTAACGATCCTCCGCATGGCAATGACCGCATAACCTTGACTCGACCGAATCGGTTCGGTTGAATCGAACTTAACCTACCGACAGGGACTGCCCGCAGACATGCAGGCGGCCCCTGTTTTTTGATTACGGTTCCACGAATAAGTTTTATTTCCCGGGAAATACGGCTTCGTTTCCCGAGCCTGACTCAGACTTTTCTCAATCACGGCTTTTTTAAGAAAACGGCTCTTTAATTCGGCGGCGAAATGCGTTATAATAGAATACCGGTTCAAACCGCAGGCATTCAAATGCACATATCACTCTGAAAGGGTTCAAATAAATGGCAGCAACAGGTTCAAACGGCGCAAAGAGACGCTCCGGACGGGGCTCCGCAGGGCGCAGCGAACAGCGGCCCGCTTCCGCTTCACGAAACGGAAAAAAGCAAAGCGGCAAATCCGCCGATTCGGCCGATACCAAGCGCGAGATAATCGGAGTCGTGCTTATACTTGTCGGCATCATACTCGGCATATTCTGCTATGCCCCCCGTTCGTCCCAAGGGGTCATTGCGGCAATTGTGCCTCTGCTTTTCGGCATTTTCGGCATCGGAATGTATGCAGTGCCCGTGCTTTGTGCGGCACTCGGAGTTTGTGTTATCGCAATTCGAAAGGACAATTCCCGCACGGGCACGATCGTTTGCGCAGCCGCTGCCGCATTCGCGCTGCTTTCGTTCATTCACCTTGCCGAATATGCAAAATTGATTCCCGCCAAGAACTTCGGAGAGGCTGTTTCCCATGCATGGTCCGAAGGCAGCCGTCTGCGCAGCGGCGGAGGTTTTTTCGGCGGAAGCCTTGCATACCTTTTTGCAAAGCTGTTCGGCGTCACGGGCGGATGTGTTGCACTGGCGGGCATTGATATTATCATGCTGCTTGTTATCACAGGGCTTTCCCTCCGAAAAACGGGCAAAAAGCTTGCCGAAAGCGTTGCGGAGGCTCACGCCGTTTCGCGCGCCCGCCGACAAACCGAGCTTTACAACGAAAAACTTGACGACACAAAACCCGAGAGAGGGCGCAAAAAACAAAGCTCATCCAACGAGCCGCAGTTTGACGAGGACGGATTCCTTGTTCATTCCGGAAAACCGCTCACGGCGGGGGACAGCGATTACGGGGCGGAAAGCGGCGAACAGGTTTCCTCCCTTGCAAAACGCAGCAAAGCCCGCAAAAGGCAGGAAGCGGAGATGTCCGCACGTTCCGAAAACGGGAATGCGGCGGACATTGCCGAAACCGTCGGCACATCCGATTTCACCGCACGGCGCACCCCGCAGAAGCGCAGGCCTTTCGGCATCGCAAAAAACAATGATGAACTTGAGTTTTTCCCCGTTTCGGGGCCGCTCAAAACAACAAAACCTCAGAAGCACAGGCGCAGCGGAAAACGTGAACTGAAAACAAGCGATTTTGTTCCCTCCGATGTTGATGTTGACAACGGGTCTCGGGAGGATTTTCCTTCCTACGGTGATGAACACATTGACATTCCGATGAACCTTTCCTATGCCGATGTTGAACGCGACGAAGAGGGCTTTGCTCCTCCGACAGCGGATGACGACATGCCTTTCGAGCCGGATTATTCCAACGAGTCTTCCGATTCGGCTGTTTCCGCGTCGGAAGAGCCGTTTGACAGCCCCGCCGCCGAAGATTCAACCGAAGCCGCTGATGACTTCCTGCGCGGCATTCCGGTGACACGCATGGAAGACATTCCGCCGCAAAGCATCACGGAACAGTCCGAAACGGCGCAAAGCGGCTTTTCCGCAGAACGCAAATCAACACCCGTCGGCGGCAATGATTCTTCGCAAGGCGGCAGTCCCTCGGGAAACACCGTCTCCTCCGTTGTTCCCGCTGCCGTGATCGAATACCAACGGCCGCCGTACAGCCTTCTGCGCCTGCCCGACCCTGCGGCAGCGGTTGCATCCGAATCGCCGACCGAGAAGGCAAAGGTGCTTATCGAAACGCTCAACAGCTTTAATATTTCCGCACGAATTGTAAATATCAGTGTCGGTCCGGTGATAACAAGGTTCGAACTCCAGCCCGCACAGGGAATCCGCGTGAACCGCATCACGACCCTGAGCAACGATATTGCACTTGCGCTTGCTGCTCCGCGTGTCCGCATCGAAGCGCCGATACCCGGAAAATCAGCAATCGGCATTGAAATTCCGAACAAGGATACCGCACCCGTGTACCTCCGCGATGTGCTTGAAACGCGTGAATTCAACACTGCAAAATCCCCGCTCACAATGGGCTTGGGCAAGGATATTGCGGGCAAAGTCGTGCTTGCGGATCTTGAAAAAATGCCGCATATGCTGATTGCGGGTCAAACGGGCTCCGGTAAATCCGTGTGCATCAACTGCATCATATTGAGCTTGATCTTCAAATCCGCACCTAAGGATGTTAGAATGATCCTCATCGACCCGAAAGTCGTTGAGCTGTCCATCTTCTCCGCGCTTCCGCACCTGTTCTGTCCCGTTGTTACCGAACCGAAAAAAGCGGCGGGCGCACTGCGCTGGGCGGTTACGGAAATGGAGCAGCGTTACGGCAAGATGGGAAAAGTCAACGCCCGCGACATCTACCGCTATAATGCCATGCAGGAGCGTGAAGAGGATAAGTGGCCGCGCCTTGTTATCATAATCGATGAACTTGCCGACCTTATGATGGTTGCTTCAAAGGATGTTGAAGAATCCATCTGCCGCATTGCGCAGCTCGGCAGAGCCTGCGGCATTCACCTTATCGTTGCAACTCAGCGGCCGTCCGTTGATGTTATAACAGGCCTTATAAAAGCCAACATTCCCTCGCGAATTGCGTTTGCCGTTTCAAACGGCACGGATTCCCGCGTTATTATGGACGCAAGCGGTGCGGAAAAGCTGCTCGGCAAGGGCGATATGCTTTTCCATGCGAACGGCGCAAGCAAGCCCACACGTGCACAGGGTGCGTTTGTGTCGGATGAAGAAGTTGAAGCAATTCGCGACTTTTTCCTTCAGAATCAGGTGACTGCTCCGTCATATGACGAAAGCGTGTTAAGCGAAATCACCGGCGGCGGGGGAGGGCTCGGCCAAGGCAACGGCAAGCAGGACGACGATCTGCTTCCCGATGCGGTGCGTCTCGTTGTTGAAAGCGGCACGGCCTCCATTTCAATGATTCAGCGCCGGCTGCGCGTCGGCTATGCGCGTGCGGCAAGGCTTGTTGACATCATGGAACAGAACAAATTCGTGAGCGAGCCGGACGGTGCAAAGCCCCGAAAGGTGCTCATTGATGCAGCCGAATACAACCGCATATTCGGTGGAAATCTGCAAAGCGGCTCCCCCGGGAGCGGAAAGGATACTGATTAAGTGAACAGCGATAAATTATATTCAAAATGCCCCCGTGTCGGTCTCGTCTCTCTCGGATGCAGCAAAAATGCCGTGGATTCCGAAATTCTGTTGGGCGAACTTAAGTCACGCGGGTTCGATATCGTGAACGATGCCGCGCAGGCGGAAATCATTATCGTTAACACCTGCGGCTTTATCGAAAGCGCAAAGACGGATTCCATAGACACGATTCTCGATATGGCGCAATATAAAACCGCAGGCAGCTGCAAACTGCTTGTTGTCACGGGTTGTTTGAGCCAGCGTTACGGTGACGAGCTTGCGCGGGAACTGCCCGAGGTTGACGTTTTCAACGGTGTAAAAAACTATCCCGCTCTTGCGGAGCGGCTTGCGGAAATCTGCGGAGTTGAACCCGCGCCCGAAAGTGCGAATGCTGCGGCGTGCTGCGGCATCCCGAAGCGACTGCTCACGACCCCGTCATATCGCGCATATCTGCGCATTGCGGACGGCTGCGACAATCGCTGTACTTATTGTGCGATCCCGCTGATTCGCGGCGGCAGAGTCAGCACCCCCATGGAGACCCTTCTTGCCGAGGCGGAACAGCTTGCAAAAAGCGGTGTCACGGAGCTGACCGTTATTGCGCAGGACACTTCGGCATACGGCATTGACCTTTACGGAAAACCCATGCTGCGTGAACTGCTTGAAAAACTGACCGAAATCGAGGGGCTGCATTGGGTTCGCGTGCTTTATGCCTATCCCAACACCGTCACGGAAGAACTTGTTGACGCAATGTACCGCAACCCGAAAATCTGCAATTATATCGACATTCCGATTCAGCATATCTCGGCACATATGCTGCGCGACATGAACCGCCACGGCAGCGCGGAACACATCCGCGAAATCACGGACTATATCCGCCGCAGTGCTCCCGGGTTCATTCTCCGCACAACGGTCATGCTCGGCTTCCCCGGCGAAACCGAAGCGGATTTTGACGAGCTTATGAATTTCATGGCGGAACATCCTTTCGACAGGGTGGGCGCATTCACCTATTCCGCCGAGGACGGCACACCTGCCGCCTCCATGCCGAACACAGTCGATGCGGAAACCGCCGAGCAGCGGCTTGACAGGCTCATGCGTCAGCAGATGAAGATTTCCCTTGAGCTGAACCGCGCAAGAATCGGCACCGTTGTTGAAGCCCTTGTTGACGGCGCGGACGAGGAATTCCTTTTCTGCCGTTCCTACGCCGAAGCAGCCGATGTTGACGGAATCATCAAGGTTCCGCATTGCGGAAACCCCATTCCCGCCGGAAGTTATGTCAGCATCAAAATCACCGGCGCGGATTATTATGACCTCTGCGGTGAATTGGTGCCGTCCCTTAAAGCTGCCGCACGTTAAGCCGTCACCACCCCTTAAAACTGTTACGGAGAAACAAAAATGAACCTTCCAAACAAGCTTACAATGCTTCGCATGCTTATGATACCGCTCTTTATCGCATGCTTCTATCTGCCCGAAAGCTGGCTTATCGGCACACTGAACGGCGTTCCGCTGCTGCTCAAATATGTTCTTGCAGCGGTGGTTTTCCTGCTTGCCTATGTTACGGACACGCTGGACGGGCGCATTGCGCGCGCACGCGGCCTTGTTACCGACTTCGGCAAACTGATGGATCCGACGGCGGACAAGCTGCTCACCTCCGCCGCACTCATCATGCTCTGCCGATTTGAAGTCATGAGCTTCGGCAATTTCCTGATGCCGGTGTTCACATTCATCATCATTGCGCGGGAAATCTTCGTCAGCGGCATCCGCCAGCTTGCCGCAGGCAAGGGCATTGTTATTGCCGCAAAAGCCATCGGCAAGGCGAAAACAACACTGCAATTTGCCGCAATCCTTATTACCCTGCTTTGCGGACCCGTGTTTACGGCAATAGGCATTCCGGTGGATTTCGTGCTTATCTGCGCCGCCGCTGCGCTGACGGTCTGGTCCGGAATCGACTACACCGTCGGAGCCAAGGATCTTTTCAAAAACAGGTGAGCGTTCGCCGCATTTCAACATGATTAATGCTTTTAAATCAGCCCCGATTTTTTCGCGGGCTGATTTTGTTCGAAAATATTCCGAATACTTTCTTTCATGAAAAAAGCTTTAATTTATTGTCTTTTTATCCATGACCGACTCTAAATCGGCTTTTCTTTTAAGAACGTTTTTTAATCCCGTTTTCCCTGTTCAAACCGCAGTCGGTTCAATTTCGCAGTGCTTTTTAATTATATTATTTTTTGATGTTGACACACAGTGTAAATCATGGTAAAATTATTTTTGTATGATAAGCAATCCCCAAAATGAGTGCGATCTTAACCTTCGTCAAAAGGTATTGATTTGCATTCCGTAGAAGTTGCGCTTGTTATATGGTATATCGAAAAGGAGAGCTCCTTGTCTTATTTAATTCAGTAATTAATTCAGTCTCTCACGATGTCCCCAAAATGTAAATTACGAAAGAGGTCTAAGATGAAAAAAAGTACAAAAATCACAATTATCGCGATGTCGCTCGTTATTGCACTGCTTATTGCGGCAGTGGGCGTGCTTTGGTATTCGCTGAACACCGCCGAAACGTTTGCGAACCGCAGCCGAACCGATATAGCTCTCGGCAAGTATGAGATTCTGCGCGACCGCAGTGCTTCTCCCGAAAAGTTCCTTGAAGCCGCAAAAGCCAAAGATTATGACATCATAATCTTTTCAAAGGAACAGACACTTGCTCTCGGGGAAAAAATCAAAGAGCTGTTCCCCGACGGCAATGCCGACAGCAGGCGTTTCACCATTGGAATTGAAGATGTTATGCCGAATGACCTTGCAAAGCTCTTCAACGATGAAATGTTCTCAAACCTTGAAATTTCCGGTTCGTATTGCGGTGTGATCATTGATTTTGACAGTGTCCCCGGTGCATCCGTGACGGTAAGCCCCTGCGCGCCCTCCTACTCCGGCAGCATCATTGTTGAACAGGCTGCAAAGAAGTTTTCGGATGAGCTGCTGTCCCAAATTCTGCATAACAGAAATTTCGAAGACAGTCCCGAGGCGGCTTCCGACGGTTTGAACTGACCGAACCCGCCTTCTCCGCTTCAACCATCCTTTGTGTGAAGGATATGTTCAAAGCCCGAAGCAAGTTATCATTTTAACAATGAACAAAAATCCGAAAAGCCGTGCCGCATCGGCAGCATTGTTTTTCGGATTTTTTTGTTTTCGCTTTTATCAGCTTCTGTGCGCTCACCGTTCAAACGCCTGCACGGTTCTTTCCGGCTTTTTTTCGGTTTTTTTACCCACGCTCTTAAGCGCACGGATATTCCGCATCATATACATCAGGAACGAAAAGCACATCATCGCCGTGCAGATTATTATCAGCGTGTCCGACAGCGCAGGAGCAATATTATAGAACACAACATGTGCAATCATCAGCGTGTATAAAAGAAAAGTCGTCAGCTTGCCGTGCCATTCCGCCGCAAGAACCTTTCCCGTGCGGCGAATTACGGCAATGCCCATGCAGCCGGTGACGATTTCCTTCACGATAAGCAGAACGCAGGGGAACAGCAGGTTGCCGAAGCGCGTCAACAGGCAGGCAAGCATCACAATTTGTGTCAGCTTATCCGCAATCGGATCGAGCGCCTTGCCGAGGTCACTCACCATTCCGAATCGCCGCGCAATAAAGCCGTCCGCAATATCCGTTGCGCCCGAAAGCAGCAGCACCCATGCCGTTGCGGAATAATCCTTCCGAACAAGATACAGCCACGCAAGTGCAGGAACAAGCAAAAGCCGGAATGCGGAAAGCACATTCGGCACGGTCAGAATCTTGTTTTTGTAAATTTCGTTTTTGCGGGCATCATCCGCTTCGTTGTTTTTCATGTTCTCCTCCCGCCGGTTCATCCTTTTCGGTTTTTTTCATCGAGCATACGCTGCCCGGGCTTTTCTCTGCATTTCCTTTTTCGCATTGATTATATGCCGCCTGCCGCAACGTTGTATCAATTCAACATCAACGCCCGTTAAAAAAAGCAGATATCATCTTTTTAAGGAAATTATCCCTTTTTCAGTCTTTCTCGACGGGGAAGGATTCATTCTTTATTTTTAATTTTAATTTTAATTTTTTTGCTCAAACGCAGCGGATTCCGCCTCCTTCGGCCGAACGTTATTTAAGTTTCGGATTCGCTGTTCGACATTTGCTCCGCATACCTTTCATCGCCCCACCATTTCGGCATCAGCTCATTCAAAGTAATCGTCTCACGCGTTTCGTAGTTAACAAGAATTTCCGTATCTTTGTTGCGCGGAGACAGCTGCATGAAAAACTCGCGGCACGCACCGCAGGGCATTCCGCTTCCGCCGCCGCAGGGCGGTGCATCACAGAACGCGATCATGCGTTTCACAACAGTCTGCCCGCTGTTCACAAACATATTCAATGCGGCAACACGCTCCGCACAAAGGTTCATCACACCGCTGCAGCTTTCAATGCAGAATCCCGTGAAGATCTCTCCGTTTTCGCTTTCAAGTGCGCAAACAACATGATGCGCATACACAAACGGTGTAACATCCTCCGGATGATATTGTTCCTTTGCTTTAAGGTACAGTTTTTCCCAAATATCCATATCAATAATACCTCTTAACTCTCCCAACGATTATCAGCTGCGGTTGTCCGCTGCATAAACTATGCAGCCTATGCCCGCAATCATTGAAAAAAGTATTGCGCCGCCCATTCCGTCCGTAACAGCCGAACCTGCAAAAAAGCCTGCAATTCCGGCAAGTATCATGATAATTACCGAAACTGTTGTTCTGAATTTTTTCATATGCTTCTCCTTATTTTGAATTGCGTTTTCCGTCACGGCTCATTTTCGGGTCTGAAAGCACAAAAAAACAACTTTTATCGTGGCAGACAAAAGTTGTTTTCCTGATGGTGCGGTTGATGGGACTTGAACCCATACGGTCTCCCATACGCCCCTCAAACGTACGCGTCTGCCTGTTCCGCCACAACCGCATTTTTCACTGCGAGAGATATTATAACGCTTTCCGATGCATTTGTCAACACAAATTATGTCCGAAAGTCAATATATTTTTAAAGCTGTGCAAATTTCCGCCTTTTGCCCTTTTGCAGGGTGCAAAACGTGCTGCGTTTATGTTATAATATAGGCACAGCAAACCCTTGTTTCAGGGTCGTTTTACGAATAATATCGGGAGGTTGGGGCGATTTTCGGCTTTTACTGCGCAATTCCGTCCGAACCGGAAAGGGAACAGAACATGCAAAAAGATAAAGCACTTGAAATGGCACTCGGTCAAATCGAAAAGCAATACGGCAAGGGTGCAATTATGCTGATGGGAGATGCCGCCTCAAGGATTCAGGTTTCCGTCATTCCGACGGGCTGCATTGAGCTTGACGCAGCTCTCGGCGTCGGCGGCGTTCCGCGCGGAAGAATAGTTGAAATATACGGGCCGGAATCCTCCGGCAAAACCACCATTGCGCTGCATATCATTGCCGAAGCGCAAAAAATGGGAGGTATGTGCGTTTTTATCGATGCTGAACATGCGCTTGACCCCGTTTATGCCGAAAAGCTTGGCATCAGCATGGACAAACTCTATGTTTCCCAGCCGGACAACGGCGAACAGGCACTTGACATTGCGGATGCACTCGTTCGCAGCGGCGCGATCGACGTTATCGTTGTTGACTCCGTTGCGGCTCTCGTTCCCAAAGCCGAGCTTGAAGGCGACATGGGTGATTCTCACGTCGGCTTGCAGGCAAGACTCATGAGCCAGGCATTGCGCAAGCTTGCCGGCGTTGTCGGAAAATCCCGCACCTGCGTTATTTTTATCAATCAGCTCCGCGAAAAAGTCGGTGTTATGTTCGGCAATCCCGAAACCACCACCGGCGGCAAGGCGCTGAAGTTCTTTGCCTCCATCCGTTTGGACGTCCGCAAAATCGACACGCTGAAACAGGGCAATTCGCCCGTCGGAAACCGCACGCGCATCAAAGTCGTTAAAAACAAGGTTGCGCCGCCTTTCCGCGTTGCCGAGTTCGACATTATCTACGGTGAAGGTGTTTCTAAGGAAGGTTCCATTCTCGATATGGGCGTTGCAAACAAAATCATCACAAAGACCGGCGCATGGTTCTCCTACGGCGATATCCGCATCGGGCAGGGCAGGGAAAACGCACGCAATTTCCTGCGCGACAACCCCGAGCTTTGCAAAGAAATCGAAAAGAAGCTCCGCGACCTTATCGAAACAGCCCATGACGAAACCGCTCCCGTCAGCGAGGACGAGCCCTATTCCGAGGATGAATAATTCAAAAGCAACCCGCGCTTTATGCCGTGCATACCGAAAACATGCCGGCTGACGTCCCGGTTAACGTTCCGCAGTTAAATTTTCAATTACAAAAGCTCCGCAGCAGGTATTTCGGCCGTGCGGAGCTTTTTCGGGTTTATCCGTTTTATTCAAATTCGAATTCTCAGCCCAATCCGAGCGCGGCACGGAGTATCAGCACGGCGTCCGAAAGTGTGACGTTTCCGTCCCCGTCCGCATCGCAGAGTGCAGCAGTTTCGGGCGAAAGCTCAGCCGTTCCGAGTGCGCACCGCATCACGAGCAGCGCATCCGCCGCCGTCACAACGCCGTCCCCGTCCGCATCCCCGGGAACACCGGGTTCGCCGCCGTTAACAAAGATCCATCCGCTTTGCGTCTGCGTCGGCACGGGATATTGATCGTCGTCGGTCATCATATAATTAAATTTTTTAACTTCAACACGGATTTCGGAATCCCCCGCAGCGCCTGCAATCACGGTAAAATTCATTGTGTGAATAATGCCGTTGTTTGCCTGCGTCATGCCTTCATTGCCCGGGTACAGCACGCCGAGGCTGATCCTGCCGGGCATGAATGTGTCCAGATGGTTAAGCGTGTTTTCCCAATCTATCGCGCTGCCGCGGGTCACGGAATTCAGCTCCAACGCCTCCGGATCATACCAAACCGTGACTGCAAGCGCATGTGCAAGATAGTCTTCGCCTTCAATGCAAAGATTGATGTCTGCCGATTCACCCGCCTCCGCCGCTGCCGTGTCCGCATAAAAAAGCACCGTCTCCGTGTTTATCCTGAGTGCCTCGGCACTCGCCGCCGCAGGCCGAACAAAGCCGCACAGAACCGCTGCGGCAAGAATGATTGCAGCAGCAAGAAGTCCTGCAAATCCGCGTTTTGCTTTCCGTATTTTTCCGTTTGTCATCTGATTTTGAACCCTCCCCGTGATTCTGCACTTATTCTATCTTTTTTTTGCATGATTTGCAACACCCTTCAACAAAAACCTCGCCCCCGCAGTTGCCCGCAGGGACGAGGTCAGGAAGAAATCCCGCTGTTCTGTTGATGGGGGAGGGGGTGCATTTGTATTCAGCGAGCATATGCTTCAAATCTGATGTTGAATTTGGCTCAGCCGCGGCAACTGTTGTTGCAGTGCTATTCCTGCTGTGACGGCGATACTGCGCGGAATCACGATGAAGACGTAACTGCCGTTTGCGGAACGGATATACCGGATATTATTTCGTTTTTATGCTGTACGCGTTTTTGTACACTTGACATCAGTTTAATGCACTTGTATAATAGGATGGAGTGTCTATATGCTGCCGTATTCTCGGCACCGCTGCGACACATTAACATAAATCGGAGGTGAAATTCTGTGGCTTTTGATGCTTTATATATAATTCTTCCGGTCGCTGCTGCCATTTTCGGCGCAGGCGGCGGAGTATTCGTAAAAAATATATATGACAAGAACAGTGCAGAATCCAAGGTCGCCAAGGCGGACGAGATGGTCAAAAAAATGATCACCGACGCACAGAAGCGCGCCGAAACACTGAAAAAAGAGACCATTCTCGAAGCGAAAGAAGAAGTCTACCGCCTTAAGACCGAGAATGAGAGGGAAAGCAAAGAAAGGCGGAGCGAATTGCAGCGCGCGGAGCGCAGACTTCAGCAAAAGGAGGAAAGTTTCGACAAAAAGCAGGATGCCCTTGAGCAGCGCGAGCAGCAGCTTGCAAAGCGCATCAAGGCGATCGATGCAAAAGAAGCTTCCGTCAGCAAGCTTTATGATGCACAGCAGCAGGAACTTGAGCGCGTTGCGGGCATGACGCAGGACGAGGCGAAGGACGTGCTTCTCAACAACGTTGAAAAAGAAGCAAGGCACGAGGCTGCGCTCATCATTCGCGACATTGAATCCAAAGCAAAGGCCGAAGCCGACAGGCGCGCCGTGAACATCATTTCAATGGCGATTCAGCGCTGCGCAGCGGATCATGTTGCGGAATCCACCGTTTCCGTTGTGGCTCTGCCCAACGACGAAATGAAAGGCCGCATCATCGGCAGGGAAGGACGCAACATCCGCACACTCGAAACCGCAACCGGCGTTGATCTCATCATTGACGACACGCCCGAAGCGGTCATCCTTTCCGGCTTTGACCCCATGCGCCGCGAAGTTGCGCGAATTGCACTCGAAAAGCTCATCCTTGACGGGCGCATTCATCCCGCACGGATCGAGGAAATGGTCGAAAAGGCACGCAAAGAGGTCGAAACCCAAATCCGCGAAGCAGGCGAGCAAGCTGTTTTCGAATCCGGCGTTCACGGTTTGCATCATGAGCTTGTTCGTTTGCTCGGCAGATTGCGCTACCGCACCAGCTACGGTCAGAATGTTCTCAAGCATTCAATCGAAGTTTCGCACCTTGCCGGACTTATGGCAACGGAACTCGGCGTTAACGTTCAGCTTGCGAAGCGTGCAGGTCTGCTGCACGACATCGGCAAGGCGGTTGACCACGAGGTTGAAGGCACGCATAACCAAATCGGCGCGGATCTTGCAAAGAAATATCGTGAAAACAACCAAGTTGTTCACTGCATTCTTGCACACCACGGCGATGTTGAACCCGGAACGGTTGAAGCCGTTCTCGTTCAGGCGGCGGATGCAATTTCCGCAGCAAGGCCGGGCGCAAGGCGTGAAACCCTTGAAAATTACATCAAGCGTCTTGAAAAGCTTGAGGAAATTGCCAATTCCTTTGACGGCGTTGACAAGAGCTTTGCGATTCAGGCGGGCCGCGAAGTCCGCATCATGGTCAAGTCCGATACCGTTTCGGATACGGATATTGTTGTTATCGCAAAAGACATCGTCAAGCGCATTGAATCCGAGCTTGAATATCCCGGACAAATCAAGGTCAATGTTATTCGCGAAACCCGTGCAACGGAATATGCGAAATAATTGCGCCTGACGTTCCGAACAAATTTTTTCAACGCAAAAACCCGTTCCCGAGGTTAGCTGTCCCCGGGAGCGGGTTTATGTTTGTCCGTTTGTCGTTCGCGCTTTGCTGCTCCGAACACAGCGGAACCAAACCGAAATCAATCTCTGTTTTCGTTCAGTTTTTCAATCGGACTTCCGCAAAGCAGCACCGTTGCCGGTAATGTCTTTCAAACCCTGACCGAACCAAACCAACTGAATCGGAAGGTCTGCTCCCAGCATATTGTTACCCAGATCGATACCGAAAGCATACGAAATGAACCGACGCTCCTCCTCGCTCTCGAACATCGCGGGATCGGCCAACGACTCTTCGGGTGTCTTCAGCGAATCGGGAGTCATCGCGTTCTTCTTGGCAATAGCCTGAGCGCGTTCCGGACGCGTAACCATAAAGAACGTGCGCAATGTATCGAGTGCCTCTGGATGCGTCATTTTTGCCGTTCCGAGGGCACCTTCGGTCACACCTTCGGTCATCGCGTCGAAATCGAAGGGAATATCCGACATCATCCGGTTGAGTCCCGCTCCGACGTTATTACCCAAAGCGTACGACAAAGAGTCGAACTGCGACTTGCTGCCCATCGTGATCGAACCGTTGCTGCGGCTGCACGAGGCGAAAATTACGGCACCAGCTAACAGTGCCATGAAACACAATGTTCTTTTCATCTTGTTGATATAATTATGTATTAAATTGTTATTTCCGTTTCGATAACTGCACAAATATATAAAATATTTTACGGGCAGCCGATTTTATTTTTCAGCCCCCTCTTGAAAAAGAAGTCAGCGGACATCGACGAGTTCGATCTCGTAGAACAACGTCGCGTTCGGGACCACGCCCAATTTCTTGTCGCCTTCGGCCCCGTAAGCCAGGCGGGAGGGTATCCAT
>OLPA01001749.1_pt1 | contig 17423 bp, 17 predicted proteins | sample 1672811 | NCBI WGS metagenome assembly OLPA01 (sample SAMEA3136726, study PRJEB25190) | human gut metagenome | biome: human gut; feature: human-associated habitat; material: faeces | place: Austria | collected 2013
CCCGATCTGCCGTTTCCCCATGAGGCGGATTCCAAGGATAATCAGCAGATATAAAATAATTGTCCGGACCACAGCAGTAATCATGCCTTCTCCCCCTTTGATCGTCCCATTCTTTGCCATAGCATGCCCTATCATTTACAAAATATGTAACCAAAAGATACAGAGATCAGGCAAACCGGACTTGTAATTCCTACTGACGCGCAGTACAATAAAACATCATCATTTTACGCAAGAGAAAGGATGGTCCCTGTGAAACACGAGCTTGTCCTCGTCTTGGACTTTGGCGGGCAATACAACCAGCTCATTGCACGCCGGGTTCGGGAATGCGGCGTCTACTGCGAGGTAAAACCTTATACAACCCCCTTGGAAGAGCTGAGAGCCATGGCACCAATCGGCATTATCTTCACTGGCGGGCCTAACAGCGTTTATCTGGACACCGCCCCCCATGTGGATCCTGAGATCTTCACCTGGGGCGTTCCCATCTTGGGTATTTGTTATGGATGTCAGCTGATGGCCCACAGCTTGGGCGGTGAGGTTTCCCCCGCCCAGGAAGACACAGCCCGGGAATACGGAAAGACAGTCACTTATTACGACACTACCTGTCCCCTCTTCCAAGGAATCCCGTCAGAGGGCATCTCCTGGATGAGCCACGGGGATTATATGGCCCAGGTTCCTTCCGGCTTTTCTTTGACCGCCCATACGAAAATGTGTCCCAACGCCGCCATCGCTGACATGCAGAGAGGCTTCTACGGCGTACAATATCATCCAGAGGTCAACCACACAGAATATGGTATGGAAATGATCCGCAATTTTCTCTATTCTGTCTGTCACGCCAACGGCGACTGGACGATGCACGATTTCTGCCAATCTGCCATTGCCGCCATCCGAAAAAAGGTGGGCAGCGGCAAGGTCCTGCTTGCTCTTTCCGGCGGTGTGGACTCTTCTGTTGCCGCCGCACTGCTTGCAGAAGCAGTGGGAAATCAGCTGACCTGCGTCTTTGTAGACCACGGCCTTTTGCGTCTGCACGAAGGAGACGAAGTAGAGGCCGCCTTTTCCAAGTGGAACCTGCACTTCCGCCGGGTCAATGCAGAAACCCGTTTCCTGGGCAAACTGACAGGTGTAGAGGAACCAGAACAGAAACGCAAAATCGTTGGCGAAGAGTTTATTCGGGTCTTTGAAGAGGAGGCAAAAAAAATCGGTGCCGTAGACTTTTTGGCACAGGGCACCATCTATCCCGACGTAATTGAATCCGGGACGGGAGAAGCCGCCACCATCAAGAGCCATCACAATGTCGGTGGCCTGCCGGACTATGTAGATTTTAAAGAGATTCTCGAACCGTTGCGTATGCTTTTTAAGGATGAAGTCCGTCAGCTGGGGAGAGAACTGGGACTCCCAGAATATTTAGTCAGTCGTCAGCCCTTCCCCGGGCCAGGTCTTGCCATCCGCATCATCGGAGATGTCACCAAGGAAAAAGCAGATATCCTTCGCCTGGCCGATTTCATCTTCCGAGACGAGCTTTCTAAATCCCGGGAAGCCCAAAATCTTAGTCAGTTTTTCGCCGTTCTCACCAATACCCGCTCTGTGGGCGTCATGGGCGATGGCCGTACTTATGACCATACCTTGGCCCTTCGCGCCGTCACGACCGATGATTTTATGACCGCTGACTGGGCCCGTATCCCCTACGATATTTTGGACTGCATCAGCACGCGCATTGTAAATGAAGTTCCTGGGGTCAATCGGATTGTATACGATATTACATCCAAGCCCCCGGCAACCATCGAGTGGGAATGATTTCAGAGGCCCGAAAAAGCCTGATATGACTGGGTTTTTGAGGGGTTAAGACCCTTTGTGGCAACGATTTGGCAACATTTTTTCATTATTCATAAAAAGAGAGCTAACTGATTTTGATTAGTCAGTTAGCTCTCTTTTTCTTTTTATTATTATTTTGTGCAACAAACGGCCTCTCCCGTGGCCTACAAGTGAGGGGGTCAAAAGAGGTTCTGGGGCGGCACCTTCACATAGTTCTGGGACTTATCAAATTCCGGGTAATGGTAGCGCCACTTGTCGTAATCCTCTTTGGAGATTTCGCCCGCCTCCAGCATGGCAGCAGCCTGCTGCCAGGAACAGAGCATCTCATGCAGCCGGGCGGCGTCCTTGTTCTTCCGCACATCAACCTTCAAGCAGACTTCTCCATCCATCTCGCTGATCTTGAGCCCGTAGTTGTCCTCCAGGGTAAACAAGGTGTGCATCAGCCCCACATAGGAGTCTATATCCGGGACAGAGAGTGCATGGGGCGAGACATCCAGTACCTGAGCCAGGGCAGCGGTAAGGTCTGCTTTAGGGGTTCTTGATCCTGTTTCATACTGAGCAAGGCGCACATCGGCGGACTTTTCCGGGAAGCCCAGCGCCATGCCGAGATATTTCTGTGTCATCCCTCGCAGGAGACGGAAAAAGTGAATCCGTTCGCCAATCGCCATATCATCCACTCCAATCATTGGTTGTCTTTAGGAAAAGCGTAGCAGAAATGCTTAGGAAAGTCAAGAGAATCCTAAACAATTTTATTTAATTTATTTTGCGTACTCCGATTGACACAAGCTATTATGCTTAGTATAATGACAATAGACTAAGCATAATAGCTTAGAATCAATAAACAAAAAAGAACTGCCGCAATCTCTGGTTATACATCCGGGAAAAAGTGGCGGACGAAAGTGAGGAGGCATTTATGGAACACAATATCCAGCCGCAGCAGCCATCAAAGAAGAAAGGAAGGTATTTTCAATGCAGGCACAAAATTTTATGCGCGTGGAGGAAGTGGCCCAGGAGCTGGGCATCTCCAAGTCCCACGCCTACAAGGTGATCCACAAGCTCAACGCCGAACTCCGGGAGAAGGGTTATCTGACCATCTCCGGGCGGGTCAATCGGAACTTTTTCATGGAGAAGTTTTGCTACGGTAAGACGAGAAAGGAGGGCTAACCATGGCAGTCTATAAGGAAGAAAAGACGAATACTTGGCGGGCGGTCTACCGCTATACTGACTGGAACGGCGAGCGCAAGCAGACCCAGAAGCGGGGCTTCAAGACCAAACGGGAGGCACAGGCCTGGGAGCGCGAACAGCTCAACAAGACCAGCGCCGATCTGGATATGACCTTTAAGAGCTTCGTGGACCTCTACACGGCGGATATGAAAACCCGGCTCAAGGAGAACACCTGGGCTACCAAGGACCACATCATCCGTACCAAGCTGCTGCCCTACTTCGGCAGGCTGAAAATGTGTAACATCACCGCCCAGCAGATCATTACCTGGCAGAACGAGATGCTGAACCACAAGGACGAGAACGGCAAGCCCTACTCACCAGTGTACCTGAAAACGGTCCACAATCAGCTCAGTGCCATCTTCAACCACGCGGTTCGGTACTACAACCTCCGGGAGAATCCCTGCAAGAAGGCGGGCAGCATGGGCAAAAAGAAAAACCGAGAGATGATGTTCTGGACCAAGGAGCAGTACCTGAAATTTGCCGAGGTGATGATGGACAAGCCGCTATCCTTCTATGCCTTTGAGATGCTCTACTGGTGCGGTATCCGAGAGGGAGAGCTGCTTGCCCTGACCCCGGCAGACTTTGATTTCGAGAAACGCACCGTCACCATCAACAAGTCCTATCAGCGGCTGAACGGCCAGGACCTGATTACCACCCCCAAGACGGAAAAGAGCAATCGGGTCATCACCATGCCGCAGTTCCTGGCCGAGGAAATCCAGGATTACATCAAGATGCTCTACGGGATCGGGCCGGATGACCGGATGTTTACCGTCACCAAGAGCTATCTCCACCGGGAGATGGACCGGGGAGCCAAAGAAGCCGGAGTGCCGCGCATCAGAATCCATGATATTCGTCACAGCGCGGTATCACTTCTGATCGACATGGGGTTCTCCGCCACGGCCATCGCAGACCGGGTGGGACATGAGAGCATCGACATCACCTACAACTATGCGCACCTGTTTCCGTCCAAGCAGGCGGAAATGGCGGATAAATTGAACATGGAAAGGGGCAATTAAAAATGTCAGCAAAGAATTTGGACAAGCACAACCGTTGGAGGAACAAGACCGTAGCTTTTCGGGTCTCCCCGGAGGAGGACGCCCAGATCGAGACGGCGGTGAAGCTCACCGGCTTGACTAAACAGGATTACATCATCCGGCGGCTGCTCTGCCGGGATGTGGTGGTCCAGGGCAACCCCAGGGTCTACAAGGCACTGCGGGACCAGCTGGCCGCTGTGCTGGACGAGCTGCGCAGGATCGAAGCTGGACAGGGCGTAAACGATGAGCTGTTGGACACCATCCAGATGATCGCCACCATTATGAACGGAATGCAGGAGGACTTTGCCTATGACCGATGATAAAAAGAAAATGACCGCCCAGGGCTCATCTGTTGGCGCAGATGATGGGCAGTCAATCTCTCAAAATTCCAAGACCACTATACCAGACCCAGACGAAAAAAGCAATTCCCCGGAAAGAGATTTGGAGGAACTTTACCGGAAAATGCGCCGCATGAGTGACCCGGCCTATCTGCACACTGTGACCCTGGATGAGCTGATGGACGATGTGTTCGAGGGCAAGTCTGCGGTGATTGAGAACCTGCTTTATACAGGAGCGTACATCCTTGCCGGAGCGCCCAAAATCGGCAAGTCTTTCCTGGTGGCGCAGCTTGCCCACCATGTCAGTACCGGGCAGGACTTGTGGGGCTACAAGGTCCATCAGGGGACTGTCCTCTATCTTGCTCTGGAAGATGACGAGAGCCGCTTACAGCGCCGGATGTTCCGTATGTTCGGCGTGGAGGGGACAAGCTCCCTCCACTTCGCCACCAACGCTAAAATGATCGGCGGCGGCCTGGATGAACAGCTGGAAAAGTTTGTTCGGGAACACTGCAATATCAAACTCATTATCGTGGATACCCTGCAAAAAGTCCGGGAGTCGGTGAGTGACAGTTACAGCTACTCCAGCGACTATGAGGTGATCGGCAAGCTGAAGGAATTTGCTGACCGATATGGCATCTGCGTCCTGATCGTCCACCATACCAGAAAGCAGCCTGCGGGAGACAGTTTTGAGATGATTTCCGGTACAACCGGCCTGCTGGGCTGCGCGGATGGGGCGCTCCTGATGCAGAAGGAAAAGCGGACAGATAGCAAGGCGACTCTGGAGGTAGTAGGCAGAGACCAGCCGGATCAGCGGCTGTATCTGAGCAAAGACCAAGAAAGCCTGATTTGGGAGCTTGACCATGCAGAGAATGAGCTTTGGAAGCAGCCTCCGGACCCGGTGCTGGAAGCCGTGGCAAAGATCGTGTCTGCCGAGAATCGGGAATGGGAAGGCAGTCCCACCGAGCTGGCCCAGGCGATTCAAACGGATATGGCAGTAAACCGGCTCACCAAGCATTTGAATGTGAATGCCAGCCGCCTGCTGGAAGAACATCAGGTAAAGTACGAGAACAAAACTAAGCACGCCGGACGGCGTATCCGGCTGACTTACATGGTGGTGGAATCACCTGCGTTTGAAGTGATCGAGTAAAGCGCGACGCTCGCAACGGTCGCGACGGTGTTTTGAGGGGTACTCCCAGCACCGTTGCGACCGTCGCCACCGTCGCGGGAAGAAAACTTGGGATGGTATTTTACCACCCCATTTTCCAGGAGGGTGCCTCATTTTAGGGTGCCCTAAAAGTACCATAGGATGTCGCGTTTCACGACACCCTATGCCCCGAAACGGGGCGCCGGGTACAGACAAAAAGCGTTCGCAGAACGCGCAGCCACAGAATGAAATTCTGTGTTCAAAAGGGGGGCTTGGGGGCGTTGCCCTCAACAAGCAAACGGCAGGAAATGTGAGTGTGTATTAACACTCGCATTGCTTGCCGGATTTGTGTGTGGCTATCCACACGCATTGCTTGCCTGTATCTAAAACAACCGAAACGGCCCTTGTGCCGCTGCGGAAAATCAACTGAAATTCAAAAAATTGGGAGGTAACGAGTATGAGAAAGATTTTGTCCTGTGATTTCAACCCGGACACTGCCTGCGTGGGGCTGTGCATGGAAGATGGAACCATGTTGTCCATCGACTGCACTGCCGTGGAGAACGAGGTAGCGAACAGTATGTACCAGCGGTCAGAACTGGACTGGCTGATCTATAATGATCCGCTGGCCTATGCCGAACTGATTTTGAATGGGGAACCTGAATTATATCTAAAAGCTGTAACAAAGAAAACTCCCTTGGACTAAATCGCCAAATAAAAAAAGAAACCCGTCTGCATTCATAACAACTGTGTGGATGCGGACGGGTTATTTCTATTTAATTTCCTGTTCCAAATTCCGGAACAGTTCAGAATTGAAGAAGTCCTCAATCGTGATTCCCAGACCATCGCAGAGTTTCTTGATTGTAGAAACTGTTGCGCTGCGGTTCCGACCGCTGATGATGTTGTTGACGGTGGATTGGGTCACACCGCTCATGCTACAGAGCTTGTTGATGGAAATATCGTGCTCGCTGCACAGTTCCAAAATACGCTCCTTAACAGCTTCACCGATGTTCATGGGTATCACCTCTCTTCACTGATGATGATACCCGGTTCCTCTTGAAAAGATTAACTCTTTTGAGTTAAAATAACTCAAAAGGGTTGGAGGTTGTAAGATGATATGAAAAGCTGTTTTTTCGTCGGACACAGAGAGGCATCGGAAGAGATTTACCCGTCATTGTATGCAGCTGTTGAGCAGCACATTTTGGAATATGGCGTCACAGAATTCATCGTCGGTTACTATGGTGGATTTGACCGCTTTGCAGCATCGGCAGTCAAAGAAGCAAAGCGTTTTTACCCGGAAGTGAAGCTCTCTTTGCTGCTGCCATACCATCCGGAGGAGCGGCCCATCCCAACTCCAGATGGATTTGACAGCACCTTTTATCCACCAGGGATGGAAAGCGTTCCGCGCAAGATCGCAATCGTGAGAGTAAACCGCTATGTTGTGGATCATGTAGACTACCTCATCGCCTATGCGTGGCACCCTGCCAGTAACGCACGGGAGCTGGTGGAGTATGCAAAAAGGCGAGTAAAGAAAGGATCTCTTTTCATAACAGTGATAAAGCATAATGATTCGACATGAAGTTGAGTTTTTCACGAAAGTGTGATAAAGTAAATCCAAGCATTTCTTGCTTTGGAGGGACTAAAATGGCGATTTGTTATGACCGCTTATTCCACCTGATGATTGATAAAAAGATAAGCAATGCACAGCTAAAAGAGAAGGCCGGTTTTAGTGCCAATATTATCACCCGCCTAAAGCGCAACGAGTATGTTTCTATCGAAAGCATCGAGAAGATTTGCCGCACGATGGGGTGCGGTGTGGATGATATTCTGGAGTTTGTCCCGGAAGAAAAATAAGCAAGACTTTCGACAAAGTGGTCTGACATTTGAAGGCCACTTTCTGGATACAAGGCTCTAACAGGCTGAAAAGCTGTGAAAGATCGGATAGGAGTGTGGCTGTGATGGCGGCAGCAAACAAAACGGTTTGGGGAATCCATACGATGGACGATCCTCTTTTTTTGAATCAAAATTTAATTGCAATCGGATGGGAAGGAATGGGTAACTTGTCGTCCATAATCGCATCCCGTGATGCTTATAAAGAAAAGTATAGTGCCGTCTATCCAGACGCTAAAAAGGGTTCAATCGCTACAAGTGCCGGAATGCTGTACCGATTCGTTCATGAGGTACAGGAAGGTGACTATGTTGTATTCCCCTCTAAGATTGACCGTAAGATCAACATTGGAATTGTTGAAAGCTCTTATTTCTATGAGGATACTGCAGCGCTATATCCCAATCGCCGGAAAGTAAAGTGGCTTAAACATTTGCCACGCACAGCCTTTTCCCAGGGGGCTCTGCACGAAGTCGGCTCGGCACTGAGCTTTTTCCAGGTGAAAAACTATGCGGATGAGTATTTGAAAGCTTTGGATAAAAACTTTAAAGGCGATATTGTAGAACCGGATACTGATGAGACGGTTGCACAAACGGCGGATGAAATCATCGAGGCCACCCGCGACTTTATCTTGAAAGAGTTGAGCAAAAATCTGAAAGGCTATGATCTGGAGCCGTTTGTCGCAAATCTTTTGCAGGCCATGGGCTACCGCACGATTCTGTCGCCGCATGGTGGGGACAGTGGTATTGACATTACTGCCTATAAAGATGAGTTACCTCCTCGCATTGTTGTCCAGGTCAAGAGCCAGGATGGTGACATCAAGGAGACTACTATCCAGTCCTTAAAAGGTGCTATGCGTGAAGGAGATTATGGCCTGTTTGTGACACTGTCCAACTATACCAAAAATGCGCAGAAATACCTGGATAACACCCCTATTATTCGCGGCATTAACGGCACAGAACTTGTGGATCTGGTCTTGAAATATTACGACCAGCTCAGTGTCAAATACCGCAAAATGATCCCCCTGAAAATGGTGTACATCCCCGTTCCCCCAGAGGAGTAAATGGGAACCTGACAGGAATTTAAAAAGAGAACGGAGAGGTACCGATGGCAATCAAAAAGAGCGAAATTTACAGCCAGATATGGGCTGCGTGTGATAAACTGCGGGGCGGTGTGGAACCGGCTCGTTATAAAGATTACATTCTGACGCTGCTGTTTGTAAAGTATGTGTCCGACCGCTTCAAGAGCAGCGATAACTGGGACATTGAAGTGCCGGAAGGCGGTAGTTTTGACGATATTGCTGCGCTGAAATATAAGAAAAACATTGGTGAAGGCATCAATATCATCATTGGCAAGCTGGCAGAAGCCAACGACTTGAAAGGCATTATCGACATTGCCGACTTCAACAGCGAGGAACTGGGCACCGACAAGGAAGCGGTAGATAAGCTCTCTGGTCTCGTGGAAATTTTCCAGAAACCGGAGTTGGACTTCACCAACAACCGCGCTGGCGGTGATGACATTTTGGGCGACGCCTACGAATTTTTGATGCGGAAATTTGCCCAGGATTCCGGCAAGAGTAAGGGCCAGTTCTATACGCCGGGCGAAGTCTCTCGGATTATGGCAAAGGTAATTGGTATTGATAGAGCCACCGATCCCAGCATGACAGTCTACGATCCTGCTTGCGGTTCCGGTTCGCTGCTAATTCGTGCGGCGGATGAGGCCTCCTGCGAGATCTCCATCTATGGACAAGAAAAGGATAACTCCACCGCCGGTCTTGCCCGCATGAATCTGGTCCTACACAACAAGGGCGCTGGCGTCATTGTCGGCAATAAAAGCACCTTGTCTGCACCCCAGTATAAAGATGAGAACAACCCTGAACTGCTGAAAACCTTCAACTATATCGTAGTCAATCCGCCTTTCTCGGATAAATCCTGGATGGATGGCATTACGATCCCTGATTCTTATGGGAGATACAGCGAGACTGTGTTGGGCGTGCCGCCGGAGAAAAACGGCGACTACGCTTGGCTGCTGCATGTCCTGAAATCCTTGAAATCTACCGGCAGGGCAGCAATCATTCTGCCTCATGGTGTGTTGTTCCGAGGCAATGCCGAGGCTGATATTCGCAAAAAGATCATTGACCGGGGATATATCAAAGGCATTATTGGTCTGCCTGCCAACTTGTTCTATGGCACAGGAATTCCTGCCTGTATCCTGGTGCTGGACAAAGAGGATGCTGCTGATCGTACCGGCATTTTCATGATTGACGCCAGCAAAGGCTATGTGAAGGACGGCAACAAAAACCGTCTGTGGGAACAGGACATTCATAAGATCGTAACTACCTTCCTTACAATGGATGAAGCGGACCCCAAGTATGCCCGGTTTGTCCCGAACGAGGAGATTAAAGTCACCAACGAGTACAACCTGAATATCCCGCGCTATATTGACAGCAGTGAGCCGGAAGATTTACAGGACATCAATGCTCACCTGAACGGCGGCATTCCGGAAACCGATGTGGACAGCATGGCGGAGTATTGGGCGGTGTACCCCTCTTTAAAAGAGATTCTGTTCCAGCCGCTGCGTCCGGGGTATCTGCGTCCGGCGGTGGGCAAGGACGAAGCGGTTTCCACGATTACCTCCCACCCGGAGTTTATCCGCCATGCCGACCAGGTGGACGATGCCTATACCCGATGGAAGGAGACCGTTACCCACGATTTGATGGAACTCGGTCGGGACATTCACCCCAAAGAGCTGATTGCCAAAATTTCCGAGCAGCTTCTGGATGATTTTGCTCAGGTGTCGCTTCTCGATAAATATGATGTCTATGAAGTGCTGATGGAGTACTGGGCAGAGACCATGCAGGACGATGTGTATGCGGTCTGCTATGATGGCTATAAGGCCGGGCGAGAAATTGCCTATGAGTATGTGACTAAGAAGAAAAAAGAAAACGGCCAGACCATCGAGGTCAAGACCGATAAGATCAAGGGCTTTGAGGGTAAGCTGCTCCCCAAGGCTTTGATTGCTGCACACTTTTTTGAGGTGGATGTCAAGGCGCTGGATACCCTTCAGAGCCAACTGGATGAGGTGTCCGCCAATCTGGAAGAACTGGCCGAAGAAAATGGCGGTGAGGACGGACTGTTTGCTCAGCTGGATGATCTGAAGAAGGCCACTATCAGCGCCCGGATCAAGGTAATCAAGAAAGATCCCGCCGCCAAGGAAGAATTGGCTGCATTAAAGGAGTATATGTCCCTGTTGGATGCCGAAAGCAATTACAAGAAGGCAATTAAGCAGGCCGAGGCAGACCTGGACACCAAACTGGAGAAAAAATACCCCCAGCTAACGCTGGAGGAAATTCGCCATCTGCTGGTGGAGGAAAAGTGGTTTGCCACCATTTATAGCGGGATTGACGCCATTCACGAGGCAGTGTCTCATCATCTTTCTGCGCGTGTGACCCAGTTAGTGGAGCGGTATGAGTATACCCTGAAGGAATGTGAGGATGAAGTAGACCAGTACGAGACAAAGGTCAAATCTCATCTGGAAAGGATGGGGTTTGCATGGTGACAAATATTGGTTATAAAAATACTGATATTGGGGTAATTCCAAAGGATTGGGACTGTATTCATCTCTGTACACTGGGCAAGTTGCTGTCTGGTCTCACATATACACCTGAAGATGTAAAAAATTATGGATTGCTTGTCTTGAGGTCCTCAAATATCCAAGAGGGGCGACTTTGTTTCAAAGACAATGTCTATGTTAATTGTAAAATTGAAGCTGACAAATATGTTAAGCAAGGTGATCTGTTAATTTGCGTGAGAAACGGAAGTCGTGCGCTCATAGGGAAGTGCGCTCTTATTGATAAAAATTATAATGCAACTTTTGGCGCATTTATGGCGCTTTTTCGTAGCCCGCATGGAAAATATTTGTATCAACTGTTTTCAAATAATACAATTCAGGAGCAAATCAATAGAAACTGTGGGGCAACAATAAATCAAATAACTTCTGCTGACTTTAATAGATTTTTAGTTGCATTTCCGCAAAATCCAAAAGAGCAAGCTGCCATTTCCGAAGCCCTTTCCGATGTAGACAACCTGACTTCTTCCCTGCAAAAACTGATTGAAAAAAAGAAAGCTATCAAGCAGGGGGCCATGCAGGAACTGCTCACCGGTAAAAAACGCCTGCCAGGGTTTTATGGAGAATGGAAGAGAGAACAACTCCCTGAATTGTTACAGGAACAAAATGGGATTAAAATTGGCCCGTTTGGCAGTCAGTTAAAAAAAGAATATCTTATAGACATAGGCGAATTTAAGGTATATGGACAAGAAAATGTCTATGAGAAAGATTTTCGACTTGGAACCAGATACATACCTAAGGAAAGATATCTAAAGCTAAAGTCATGCGAGCTATTGCCTGGGGATTTCGTGATTAGTTCTATGGGGACAGTTGGAAAATGTGCTATTGTCCCTCAAAATATTCAAATCGGGATAATGGATTCACATTTAATACGTCTTAAATTTAATTGCAAAAAAATTATACCTCAGTATATACTGCAACTCTTTTCCGATGAATTCGATTTTTTGCGCAATCAGATTGAAAAATTATCTGTTGGTGGAATTATGGATGGATTGAGCACTAAAATAGTTCAATCGCTGCATGCATTCTATCCGGTGAATATCGATGAGCAAAAAGCAATTTGTGCTATATTAAATGACATGGATGATGAAATCGCACAATTGGAAAAGAAACTGGCTAAATACCAGCAGATCAAGCAGGGCATGATGCAGGAACTGCTCACCGGACGGATTCGGTTGGTATGAAGGAGATAGAAAATGGAAGAGATCGTGCGAGAACTTCAAAAAATATCAGAGATATTGCTGCAAAATCAAACCCCGGTATGGCTCACTTACTTAAGCTCCTTAGGACCGCTTATCCTCACTGGAATTTCTGTTTTCATCGCGTGTAGGCAGCATAAACAGAATCAGAATTTGCAAAAGCAGATTGCAAACCGAGATTCCTCTAATCTGCTTCGGCAAAATGTTCTGGAGGTTTATAATGCTTACTTCAATGGCTTGAGGGTCGTTGACCAAGCCGTTGGGAATGTGGCTGATGTTTTTGCCTCTCCGCAGTCTCTACAACAGTGGGTCTATGAATTCCAAAGAGCATACGAGATGCTGTCTTGCTCCTATAATCAGGCCAAACTGATGCTTGATGATGACCAGCTATTGCAGGCTTTAAAGACATCTTTTTATAAATTCAACGATTTGTATGGCTGCGTGAATAGCTACTATCACAGCGGTTTGCCTCTTTCGACTATGAACAATGCATGGGCTGTTGTTTCGCCCAAATATATGATTAATGCAGGAGACTATGTGACCCTGTCGCAGAATCTCCCGGCTATGGAGGAGTTTTGGAAACTGTGTGACAATAGGCATACGCAAGATATTCGAAAGTTTATGGAAGCGTTCAAGGCTTCAATGGAAGATGAAACCTTTGATAAACATTTCAAAAAATATATCCGAATCAACCAACTGTAAGGGGGTGCCTTTATGGGTGTCGGCCAACGGGAAAAGGCCACGCAGAAGCGTGTCATAAAGCTATTTGCCCAGGAACTCGGTTATACCTATCTGGGCGATTTCACCGAACGGAAAAACTCCAATATTGAAACCGAACTGCTGACGAAATTTCTGACCCGCAAGGGCTATTCGCCGGTACTTATCAGCCGCGCCTTGAAGGAGCTGCAGGATGCTGCCGGCGATCAGTCGGTGAACCTTTACGACCTGAATGAGCAGACATATAAAAAGCTGCGCTACGGCGTCAAGCTCAGCGAGTCTGTCGGCCAGCATAAGATTACCGTCCAGTTTGTGGATTGGGAAAATCCGCTGGAAAATGACTTTTACATCGCCGAGGAAGTAACTATCAAGCATAAACGTCCGGATCTTGTGCTGTACATCAACGGTATCGCTTTTGCTGTCATAGAGCTGAAGCGCAGCACCGTTTCCATGTCGGAGGGTATCCGCCAGAACCTGACCAACCAGCGCCCAGACATGATCATGCAGTTCTTTTCCACAATTGGGCTTGTCCTGGCGGGCAATGATTCGGAGGGGGCGCGTTATGGCACCACCGGCACACCGGAAAAGTATTATCTTTCCTGGAAAGAAGATCCCAATGCCAAAGATGAGGTTTCCGTAGCGGTACGTGCTCAAATCGAAAAATACCCCCTGCGTCTGGACAAAAACCTGATTTCTCTGTGCCGGAAAGAGCGGCTTGTAGAGCTGCTGCACAATTTTATCGTATTTGACAGCGGAGTAAAAAAGACCTGTCGGCCTAATCAGTTCTTTGGCAATATGGCAGCGCGGGATTTTGTGCGGCGTCATGATGGCGGGATTATCTGGCACACCCAAGGTTCCGGAAAATCCTTGACCATGGTGTGGCTCAGCAAGTGGATCAAAGAGAATATTTCTGACAGCCGTATCCTGATTATCACAGACCGGGACGAGCTGGATGTGCAGATCGAGCAGGTGTTTGCCGGGGTCAATGAGAGCATTGTACGCATTCGCCGGGGAAGCGAATTGATTCAGAAGATCAACGACACCTCGCCTGTCATGATGTGCTCCCTGATCCACAAGTTTGGTAAGAAAAACAGAGGCAAGAGCGGCGAGACCGACTATGCTGGATTTATTGAAGAGCTGAAACGCTCACTGCCGGAAAACTTTTCTCCCAAAGGCGATTTCTATGTCTTTGTGGATGAATGTCACCGTACTCAATCTGGCAAGCTCCACAAAGCGATGGAAACCATTTTGCCGAATGCCACTTTTATCGGTTTCACTGGTACTCCGTTGATGAAAAAGGACAAGGAGACCAGTCTGGAGGTATTTGGTCCTTACATTCATCGCTACAAGTTTGATGAAGCAGTGCGGGATAAGGTGGTTCTGGATCTGCGTTATGAGGCACGAGAAGTGGAACAGAATGTTGTCCAGCAGGATCGGATCGACGCCTGGTTTGAGGCAAAAACGCGCGGGCTGACCGGCGTGGCAAAAGCCAAGCTGAAACAGCGCTGGGGCAATCTGCAAAAGATGTTCAGCTCCAAGGCCCGATTGGGACAGATTGTAGCGGATATTGTTTTTGATATGGAGACAAAACCGCGCCTGCACGATGGGCGGGGGAATGCCATGCTGGTAGCTGGCAGTATCTATCAGGCGTGCAAATTCTATGAATTGTTCCAGGAGACCGAGCTGAAGGGGAAGTGCGCCATCGTGACTTCTTACGAACCAGCGGTGGGCGATATTCGTACCGAAACCGTAGGTGATGATGGCGAGACCGAGGCTGTGGAGCAATACGAGATCTACATGAAGATGCTGGGTGGAAAAGACCCGAAGGCATTTGAAAAAGAGGTCAAGGAAAAGTTTATTAAGCAGCCGGAACAGATGAAACTGCTGATCGTGGTGGACAAGCTGCTAACAGGCTTTGATGCTCCGCCTGCCACTTACCTGTATATTGACAAGTCTATGCGAGACCATGGCTTGTTCCAGGCAATCTGCCGTGTCAATCGTCTGGATGGTGAAGATAAGGAATTTGGGTATATTATTGACTACAAAGACCTGTTTCGCTCCTTGGAAAATGCGGTTGCAGACTATACCTCCGAAGCATTTGACTGCTACGATAAGGAAGATGTCTCCGGCCTGCTGACAGACCGTTTGGACAAGGCTAAGGAACAGCTGGAGGATTCGCTGGAAGCTCTGCGTGCACTGTGCGAGCCTGTGGCTCCACCCAAAGATATGGTGGACTACTACCACTATTTCTGCGGTGCCGACACCGAAGCCTTTGACTTGAATGAATTGGAAGAGAACATGCCCAAGCGGGAACAGCTTTACAATCTGTCGGCAACCGCTCTTCGCGCTTTTGGTGAAGTATCGGGCGAATTACAGGAAAAGTACCACTATACCGTGGAACAGATTAAGGCGTTGGAGAGAGAAGTTACCTACTACATCAAGGTGCGTGACGATGTGCGTTTGGCCAGCGGTGACTATGTGGATTTGAAGAAATATGATCCGGACATGCGCCATTTAATCGATACCTATTTGTCGGCCGATCCCAGTCGTGTGTTGACTTCCTTTGGAGGAGCAACATTGGTCGAGCTGTTGGTAGACAACGGAATTTCCGCGCTGAAGGATATGCCTTCCTCTACACCCAAAGAGCAGGAAGCAGTTGCAGAGACTATCGAAAACAATATTGGCAAGGAAATTGTTGAGAGAACCCAAAGCAACCCCAAATACTACGAGAAGATGTCTGCACTCCTTCGTGAATTGATTGAAAAACGCAAAAATGACGTGATCAACTATGAGGAGTATTTGCGTCAGATTGTGGAACTGGCAAGAAAGGTACATAAGCCGGAAAGCGGCACAGAATATCCTCCAGGAATCCGGGAGAGTGCCGCTAAGCGAGCCTTTTATGACCATCTCAACGGGGATACGGTTGTGGCCAATCAGATATATGACGCTGTCATGTCCAGCAAACAGGATAATTTCCGGGGAAGCAAAATCAAAGAGCGCAAAATCTGGCGTGCTATTCGTGCTGTCGTAAAAGATGATCAGGAAGCCGATCAGTTGCTTGCATTGGTAAAGGAGCAGAGTGAATTCTAGTGGGTGAACTGCAAATCGGCAACATGAGTATTGCCGTTACAAAAAAGAACATCAAGAATATGTACATTCGCGTTCTGCCGCCCGATGGGAAAGTCCAAATTACTGCACCGCACTCTGCTGGGGATGACGCGATCCGAATGTTTGCGGTATCCAGAATTTCCTGGATTAAAAAGCAGCGTGCGAGCTTTGAAGCTCAAGCACGTCAAACAAAGCGACAGTATGTGACCGGAGAGAGTTACTATGTCTGGGGGCGGCGTTATCGACTGGATGTGCAATACTCAAATGTTAGGAATGAGGTGTCCCTTACAGGCGGGCATCTGATTTTGCAAGTGCGGCCTGAAAGCACTCCAGAGCAGCGCGAGCATGTTTTGAATGATTGGTATCGGGAGCAACTAAAAAGCAAGCTGCCGGAAGTGATTCAAAAATGTGAACAGGTTGTAGGTGTCCATGCATCTGAGTGGAAGGTCAAAAACATGCGTACCAAATGGGGAACCTGCAATATAGACCGAAAAAGGATTTGGATTAACCTCCAGCTTGCAAAGAAAACTCCGGAGTGTCTCGCTTATGTCGTGACTCATGAATTGGTGCACCTGCTGGAGCGAAATCACAATGAGCAATTCCAGAAGTATATGGACGCCTTTTTCCCGGAGTGGCGAGTAGTAAAGGAAACACTGAATCAGCAAATGCTGGATTATATGAGCGAGTAAGCCTACATATCATTTGAAGCCGGATATCGTAGCCATCAACATAAAGTATTGCAAAATTTCATTGCTTCTTTGGTCTCATGCTAAACCACATTTATTCTAAGTATGCGAAAGTTCATACCGGACAACTAAAAAGCTAGATATTTATATCTTTTTTAGCTTGGAGGGAGAAATATGGAACTTGAAGAAAAGCTTAAAGCAGCAAAAGTGCCAATGATAGTCGTACATTTTGACGAGAACTTTGAGACAACGTATACTGAAGAATATAACTTGGAGAATTTTGAACTGTCAGAATGGCAGATTGAGAGCTTTGCCAGAATTTTATTGCCTTCCATTCGTGAGTATTATAAAGATCCCAAACATGTGCAAGAGGCTAATGAATGGGCAAAGCAGCAAAATAAGCAAGCGACAGATACTTGAAGTGGATAGCAGAAAGTATTCAAGATTAGCGCAGTAATAAATTTGCTGAGCGACTTTTTGTATGGTATAATGATTCTTGCATAGAGTTTTTGCAGCTGCACTGCTGGCAACACCATGGCAACAAAAAATCAGATAGCCTCTACTATCTGAATAATGAAAAGAATACCAATAATCCGAGCTAAATCCCATAAGCAAATCTGTTTAGAAAACTTCTGACAGGAGCGAGTGGGAATAA